>LSQX01304361.1_pt2 | contig 61153 bp, 59 predicted proteins | sample 654561 | NCBI WGS metagenome assembly LSQX01 (sample SAMN04489861, study PRJNA283612) | anaerobic digester metagenome | isolation source: 4 biogas reactors fed with cattle manure at either 37C or 55C with and... | place: Denmark: Kongens Lyngby | collected 2014
CCAGGTACAAACACCCTCTGAACTTTTTTTACAAGGCTTAAAACGCAAACTTAGGCCTTGTTTTTTTGCTTGTTCTTATTTCAAGATTATATAAAATTAAAGATATGAATGCTGTTTGCTCAAAAGTTATTGCTGCATAAACTTGACACAGCATTATGGTCAGATATCAAAAATACGCTGAAAAAGGAGAACTGGTAATTGCAACTGTCAGGGGAAACTCAGAAAAAGTCATTGGTATACTGCCATTTGAGCCTTTTGTTGGTGATCATTTTTTGGGGTAGCAGTTTTGCCAGCATCAAGGTTATTTTACCACAGGTACCGGCAAATACACTTGCTCTGTTTCGCTTTATTATAGCAAGTGTGGCTTTAGGTATTTTTTTTGTGGTCACAAAGCAGCCGCGTGTCCAAAAGAAGCATTTGCCTGGCATGATATTCAGTGGTTTATCAGGTATTGCTGTTTTTAATGTTCTTCAAAACCAGGGACTCCGTTATGCTGGTGCTACAGACTCTGCTATTCTGATAGCAATGTCACCTGTGTTTATAGCTTTGTTGTCTTGGTTACTATTAAAAGAAAAAATATCACGGCTTCAAATATTAGGTATTTTTATTGCGTTTAGCGGTTCTGTAATCATTGCTACAAACGGCTCTGTAGAAAATGGCGTTTATGATAAATTGCGGCTTTTCGGTGATCTGCTGGTTGTATTGAGCAGTTTTGTTTGGGCGATTTTTAGCATCAATCTTAAAAAACTCTTAAACCATTATCCGCCAACAACAATAATGACCTACAGCACCTTTTTCGGAACAATTTTTTTAATCCCCTTTTCCCTAATGGAGTTTCCAGTTTACATAACATCTATAGATTGGGTAGTGTGGTTAAATATTTTATACCTGGGTCTGCTGGCCTCTGCCTTAGGTAACCTAATCTGGAATGCTGCTTTGGATAAAATCTCCCCTGTCACTGCAGGCGCATACCTATACCTCTCCCCTGTCGTTTCAGCAGTGGTTGCTTTTCTTATTCTCAATGAGACTCCAAGCATCTATACCATTGTAGGCGGGATAATTATTTTATTTGGCACATATTTAGCTGGAAAATAAGCAGATATTTATGAAATTAATGACACATTCGGGGATGAAAGGCAAAAGCTTCTCTGGTATAATGATTGAAAAGCATGTTCGTAAAATTATGCTTTAAAAAGTGTTTTCTAATTATAGATATGGAGGAGATTTATTGTGAAAAGGGATCTGACCCCTCGCCAGCAAATGATTTTAAATTTTATTCAAAAAACCATTGATGAACGCGGTTATCCTCCATCTGTCCGTGAGATTGGAGAAGCTGTTGGCCTCAAGTCAAGTTCCACTGTACATTCTCACCTGGTTAATTTGGAGAAGAGGGGTTATATCCGTCGTGATCAAACTAAACCCCGGGCTATTGAAATAATAGGTAATAACTCATCAATTGTCCGTGTACCTGTTATAGGAGATGTCGCTGCTGGCAAACCGGTCTTGGCTTTTGAAAACCCTGAATGCACTTTTCCCCTTCCTGCTAGTTTCTTGAACACCACCAATAAGGTTTTTATGTTAACTGCAAAAGGAAACAGCATGATCAAAGCTGGCATTTTCAGTGGGGATTATTTAGTGGTGAGCCACCAGCACACAGCTGAAGATGGAGATATAGTTGTTGCCCTGATTAATGATGAAGAGGCAACAGTTAAACGATTTTATAAAGAAAAAGACTGCATACGGCTGCAGCCGGAAAACGACCTTATGGAACCGATTAGGACTAAAAATGTAAAAATCCTCGGCAAGGTAATCGGTGTGTTAAGAAAGATTGAATAAGACTAATAAACCTGTACTATAAAAGCTATTACCATAAAGAGAGCAAGCAGCAGTTTTAATATGCTTCCACCAAAAATTCCGATAATCGTACCCACACCCACCCTTAATGCATCTGAGAATTTTCTTTGAGTAAAAATAAGCTCTGCAGCAATTGCTCCCAAGAAAGGGCCAAGCAGAATTCCGAAAAGCGGATTGATAAATACACCAATTAATCCACCTAGTATTGCTCCCCATATTCCAGCCTTACTACCACCATATCTTTTTGCACCAGCCCAAGCAACGATATTATCAATAAAGAAGGAAAAAACAGTTATAATGAGCATTGCCAGGAGAAAAAGCAAATTAATCTGCTGGAAATTATCGATGATGCCATAGATAAGCATAGTTACAAAAATAATAGGAATTGATGGTATGACCGGTAGTAGTGAACTCAATACACCGATTCCCATGATGATAATAGCAATAATCTTAATTACTTCACTCAATGAAAACCTCCTCCCGAAAAATGCCTATATTCCTTAATTTTTTATACCTTTGTTCTATGATATCATCCATTTTTTGATTCAGCAGTTCATCTAAATGTAATTGTAGTTTTTCCTTTACTATTTTATATGTTTGGTTTGGATTTATATGTGCTCCTTCCAGCGGTTCTGGTATAACTTCATCTACTATTTCCATTGCATAAAGATCCTGGGCGGTCATTTTCAAATGTTCGCACATCTCACTGCTCTTACTGACATCTTTACATAATATAGAAGCACAACCTTCAGGAGAAATCACCGAGTAAACCGCATAGGAAAGCATCAGAACACGGTCTGCAACTCCCAGAGCCAGTGCACCTCCACTCCCCCCCTCCCCTATGACCAGGCTAATGATCGGTGACTGCAAAACTGACATCTGCATTAATATCTGAGCGATAGCCCAACCCTGTCCTCTTTCTTCTGCCTCAACACCTGGGTAAGCCCCCTGAGTGTCAATAAAACAGATAACCGGACGCTTAAATTTTTCCGCCTGTTGTGCAAGACGCACCGCTTTCCGGTAGCCCTCCGGATGGGGCATACCGAAGTTTCTCTTAATGTTCTGGCTAGTACCGCGTCCTTTCTGATGCCCAATTACTGTAACTGGAACTCCATTAAAAAGTGCTAACCCACCCACTATGGCTGGATCATCCCTGAAGCAGCGGTCACCATGCAATTCAAAGAATTCATCAAAGATGGCTGCTATATAATCCATTGTTGTGGGTCGTGCGGGGTGGCGTGCGATCTTAACTTTCTGCCATGCACTTAATGTATTGTATTTTTTTTCTTTATATTCCTTTAATTTTGCTTCCAAAGCGGCGATTTCGTGTGAAAAGTCTATTTGTTTATTTTGTGCGATCTCTTTAAGTTCGGTAAGTTTCTTTTCTATTTCTTGATAATCTTTTTCAAAATCTAAAGAATATTTGTAGGTCATTGTTTATCACTCCAGCTGTGCAGTGCTATCATTTTGCTGAGATATTGTTTCATCTCTTTGCGGTGCACGATCTGGTCGATCATCCCATGTTCCAGGAGAAACTCTGCTCTTTGGAATCCCTCAGGTATTTTTTGATGAATGGTCTGTTCAATGACCCGGGGGCCTGTGAAACAAACCAAAGCTCCCGGCTCTGCAATAATAATATCTGCCAGTGTGGCAAAACTTGCTGTTACACCTCCAGTAGTGGGATCTGTCACTACTGAGATATAGAGCAGACCCTCTTGATGGAATCGGGCAACAGCAGCAGTTGTTTTGGCCATCTGCATCAGGGATAGCATGCCTTCCTGCATCCGGGCACCTCCTGATGCTGTGAATAACACAACAGCTAGCTTCTCCGCACAGGCTGTTTCAAAAATCCTGACAATCTTCTCCCCTACCACAGAGCCCATACTCCCCATTAAAAATCGTCTATCCATAACACCCATAATAACCTTTTCACCATTGATCTCAGCTTTTCCAGTAATAATCGCTTCTTCAAGTCCTGTCTCTTCCCTAACCTTTGCCAATTTTTCCGCATACCCAGGGAACGCGAGTGGATCAGCTGTCATCAATCCATCATCTAATTCCAAGAAACTGTTATTATCCGCGATCATCCAGATTCTCTCTTCTGCTGTGAGCGGATAGTGATAACCGCAGCCAGGGCAAACTCTATAACTTTTTTGCAGTTGTTCTTCATTGTTGTGGCTGCCGCACTGCGGGCAGGTCTCAAATCCGGGGATATGTGGACTGGATGCTTCACTGGGCGGTGGTAAAGTGATATATTTTTTTCTTGATTTGGGATTAAAGATATCCTTAAATGACATCATTTCGCCTCCAGAGCAAAAAGAAATTCCCCCTCTGCCGCTAGAGCACCAGCAACACTCGCTTTCCCTCTTGCTTTACCGATATTTCCCTTTATTTTGATTAATTCAACTTCCAGCAGCAGTTGATCACCAGGAACAACCACTCTACGAAAGCGGAATTTATCTGCTCCCGCCAAATATAACAAGTTATTTTTATATTCTTCCTTGCTGAGAAGAGCACAAGCTCCAAGTTGGGCAAGGGCCTCCAGGATCAAAACACCCGGGAAAACCGGTTTTCCGGGAAAATGCCCCTGAAAAAATGGTTCATTGATAGATATGTTTTTCAAGCCAACAGCTTTTTGACCCGGTTCCAACTCCAAAATGCGGTCCACCAAGAGAAAGGGGTAGCGGTGTGGTAACAGCTGTAAAATTCTCTCTATACTGATCAAGCAAATCACCTCTACCTGTCAAATTTTTTCAGAACAAGAACAGCATTGTGACCCCCAAAACCCAGAGAATCTGAGAGAGCGATATTCACAATTTTTTCTCTGGCAGTATTGGGAACATAATCCAGGTCACATTCGGGATCAGGATTATTAAGATTTATAGTCGGTGGTATCATGTCATACCTGCAGCTGAGTGCTGTGGCAATAAACTCTACAGCACCTGCAGCCCCCAACAGGTGACCTGTCATGCTTTTTGTAGAGATTACCGCAAGCCGGTATGCATGATCTCCGAACACCCTTTTGATGGCTTTTGTTTCCATGACATCATTGATCTCAGTGCTAGTGCCATGGGCGTTGATATAATCTACCTGCTGAGGATCTACTCTCGCATTTTTCAATGCAAGAGCAAAGGCCTGTGCAGCACCCCTTCCTTCGGGATCAGGCTGAACGATATGATAGCCATCACCTGCTGCGCCATAACCGATCAACTCAGCATAAACTTTTGCTCCCCTCTCCTGAGCATGATTTAACTCCTCAAGGATAACAATTCCTGCTCCCTCTCCCATAACAAAGCCATCCCTTTCAGTATCAAAGGGTCTGCTGGCTCTTTTTGGATCCTGATTACGAGTGGATAGAGCTTTCATAGCGCAAAAGCCAGCCAAAGCCATTGGAGTGATGCATGCTTCAGAACCTCCTGTGATCATCAGATCAGCATCACCATTTTGAATGATGCGAAAGGCATCACCTATTGATTGAGTTCCTGCTGCACATGCTGTTACTGTGCATCCGTTGGGACCCTGAGCGCCGAGCATGATGGATACTTGACCTGAGGCCATATTAGAGATCATCATCGGTATCAAAAAAGGACTGATCTGGCTGGGTCCTTTTGCTAACAAAATTTCATGCTGTTTTTCATTGGTTTCCAAGCCTCCAATTCCGGTTCCAATCCATACTCCTATTCTTTCAGCGTTCTCCTCGTTTATTTTCAGTTCACTATCTTCAATAGCTTGTCTTGCAGCAGCACAGGCAAACTGGACAAATCTGTCCATCCTGCGGGCATCTTTGCGGCTTATATAATCTAAGGGATTGAAATCACGCACCTGTGCAGCAATTTTAGTGGGATAATCAGATACATCAAAGTGTTCAATATGAGCTATTCCACTGTTTCCTTTGATCAGATTGTCCCAAAAGGCTGCTTTATCATTTCCCAGAGGGCTGATCACACCCAGCCCGGTAATAACTACCCTTCTTTTCTCCATTATTAACACCTCATCCGCTTTTTTACATTAGGCCTCCATCTACTGCGATTACCTGCCCGGTGATGTAAGCTGCATCAGCTGAGGCCAGGAAAGCTACAACACCTGCTATATCCTCAGGGGTTCCCGGCCTTTTAAGCGGTATACTATTAAGGATATCCTTCCAGTATTCCTTAGGCAGATGGGCGGTCATATCTGTTTGAATATACCCTGGAGCTACAGCATTGGCAGTGATACCCCTTGACCCGTATTCTCTGGCTATGGCTTTAGTAAAACCGATAATCCCTGCCTTGGAGGCGGCGTAATGTGACTGTCCAGCATTTCCTCTCAGTCCGACCACAGATGAAATATTAATGATTCTCCCCTTTTTTTGTTTCAGCATCGGGCGGATGGCTGCCCTGGTACAGTAGAATGTACCTGTCAGGTTGGTATTGATGGTCTGAAGCCATTCCTCATCAGATATCCGCGGCAGCAGGTTATCCTGAGCGATCCCAGCGTTATTGACCAAAACGTCCAGCCTGCCAAAGGCAGCTATGATTTGATCTATCATTTCCTTTACCATTAAAGGATCGGTAATATCACAGCTTAATCCAAGGGCTTGTCCTCCCTTATCCTTGATCTTTTGCACAACATCATCACATTTTGATGCAAGATCACAAACTGCTACTTTATAGCCCTCTTGAGCAAACCGCAAAGCAATTGCTTTACCAATTCCCCTGGCACCTCCTGTAATGAGAGCCACCTCATCCCTCATGACGCCTCCTCCTTTATCTTTTTGATTATTCTCTCTAAACTAGCTGCATCTTCCACATTCCCTACCAGCTTGTTTTTCACTGTTTTTCTGATTAAGCCGGAGAGCACTTTACCGGGGCCCACTTCAATAAAACAATCCACCTTTTCAGCCATCAATGTTATTGACTGCTGCCATAAAACCGGCTTATACAACTGCTCTACCAAAACATCAGGTAAATCCTGCTGCCTGCTCTCCTGGGCACGGGCATTGCTGATCACCGGAAAAAGGGGTTTTGACCAGCTGATTTTCTCTAACTCCTGTTTAAAAGCCGCAGCTGCTTGATACATCAAAGAAGAGTGGGAAGGGACACTTACCGCCAGTGGAACCACTCTGGCACCCTGAGCTTTGAGTAGGTCACCGGCTTTTTGAACAGCTTTGTTTTCACCTGAGATAACAAGCTGACCTGGACAGTTATAGTTTGCAATCTGAACGGTCCCTATAGAGGATGCCTCAGCACAGACCTGTTCAACAATAGCACTATCCAAACCGATGATGGCAGCCATCATTCCCTGCCCTAAAGGGACAGCATTTTGCATGATCTGCCCTCTTTTGATCACCAGTTTTAATGCCTCTTCAAACTGCAGGGTACCGCTGGCCACCAGAGCGCTGTACTCTCCCAGGCTTAAACCTGCTGCAGCAAAGGGTTTGATTCCCCTATCCTTTAACAGCTCATAGATGGCTAAACTGGTTGTAAGTATAGCCGGCTGGGTTATTTCTGTTTTATCCAGTTCCTCTCTGGGCCCTTCAAAGCAGATCTTGCTTAAAGGGAATCCCAGTATTCTATCAGCGGTTTCATAAACCTGATGACACACAGGAAACTGTTCTGCTAACTTCTTACCCATACCAACATATTGTGAACCCTGTCCTGGAAAAACAAAGGCGATTTTCATAGCCTATCACATAACCCTTTTAATATTTTTTCAGCTGTCTCCATCACATCCTTGACAATGGCAGCTGCTGGTTCCACTTTTTTCACCAGGCCAGAGCATTGACCTGCTAATAGAGAACCGTTTTCTGTATCACCCTTGACAGCTGCCTGATATCTCCCTGCTCCCATTTTTTCCAATTCATCAGCTGACAGGCCCTCTTTTTCTTTCGCAAGATAGGAGCGGGAAAAACGATTCTCTATCACACGCACCGGGTGGCCGGTAGAACTCCCACACACAACTGTGTCCCGGTCCCGGGCCTTGATCACTCTCTCTTTATAGCTGATATGTGCAGGGGATTCTTCAGCACAGATAAAACGAGTGCCCAGTTGTATACCCTCCGCTCCTAAAGCAAATACCGCAGCTGCACCACGGCCGTCAGCAATTCCACCGGCAGCGATTACAGGTATTTCTACAGCATCCACAACCATGGGAACCAAACACATAGTGGTCATCTCTCCGATATGTCCCCCTGCTTCTGTACCCTCAGCAATAATCGCATCTGCACCCTGCCGGGCCAGCCTTCGGGCCAGAGCAACTGAAGCCACCACAGGGATAACCTTACAACCAGCCTCTTTGAGCATAAGCATATATTTGCCTGGGTTTCCTGCGCCTGTGGTGACTACAGGAACCTTTTCTTTGATGATCAGATCCATGATTTCATCACAATGAGGAGACATCAGCATCACATTAACTCCAAAAGGTTTATCGGTTATAGTGCGGGCAGTATGAATCTCTTTTTCGAGCCAGCTGGCATCTGCAGATCCTGCCCCAATGATCCCTAACCCCCCTGCTTCTGAAACCGCTCCAGCCAATTTTCCTGTTGCAATCCAGGCCATACCACCCTGAAGCAGAGGGTATTTTATACCCAATAGTTTAGACACTCTAGTAATGAGCAATAAAATCACCTACTCCAGCGAACCAGTGCTGCTCCCATTGTTAGTCCTGCACCAAATCCGATCAGCAGCAGCAGATCGCCTTTTTTAAATCTGTTTTCAGAAACTGCCTCCGCTAAAATCAAGGGTATAGAACCCGCAGAAATATTCCCGTAGTTATCAATATTGACCAAAACATTTTCCCAGGGAATATTCATTTTTTTGGCAGCGGCTTGAATAATGCGTATATTTGCTTGGTGCAAAAGCAGGTAATCAACATCCTCAATACCCAGACCTGCTCGCTCTAAAACCCGTTCTGCACATTGAGGAATGATCCTTACCGCAAATTTAAATATTTCACTCCCCTGCATCTGTATATAATGCATTCTACGGGCCACTGTCTCAGCAGAAGCTGGATAACGGGATCCACCGGCAGGTATTTTCAATAAATCGCTACCCTCCCCATCAGCAGCCAGATAGGTAGCTAAAATACCATGCTCTCCGTCATCCTTCCCCAATACAACTGCACCTGCCCCATCACCAAAAATGACACAGGTATTGCGGTCAGTATAATCAACAACTCGAGATAAAACATCTGCACCAACAACCAGAATATATTTGTAGTGGGAACTGAGTAAAAAGTGTTCGGCAACTGCTAGAGAGTAGATAAAACCTGTGCAGGCTGCATTAAGGTCAAAAGCAGCAGCCTTACTGGCATTTAAGCGGTGCTGCAGCAGGCAGGCGGTAGCGGGCATAGGCATATCTGGTGTCATAGTTGCCACAATGATCATATCCAACTGTTGTGGTTTGATCCCCGCATTTTCCAGAGCTGAACAAGCTGCCAGATATGCTAAATCCGATGCGGCTGTTTTTTGATCAGCAATCCTTCTAAAGCTGATTCCAGTTCTGCTGAGGATCCAATCATCACTTGTATCCACCATTTTTTCTAGATCAGAATTAGATAAAACACTGTCAGGTACTGCAAAACCTGTCCCCAAAATACACGCCCTCAACACTCAGCGATAAACCTCCAGCATCATTCCATTACAGGAATATTTCAATAAAAATACAATAAATATTTTCCATTGTCAACATTTTTGTGCACAAAAAAGAATGCCATTTTCTGCTTATTTAAAGATAAACATATTTTATTCGTTGATTGGTTAATAAATAAGGGATTTAGAAAAGGATGGCTGTTGTGGCTGCCCGTATTAACAGATAAAAAAACAGGATTGCTAGACCAATCCTGTGTCAACTAACTCCTGGGCTGCCATTATTGCTCCGATAATGGCATGGGCATAGGATAAGCCCCCTTGAAGGTAGATGATGTATGGTGAACGCAAAGGGGCATCTGCAGTGAGTTCAATGGAGGATCCCTGTACAAAGGTTCCCCCTGCCATAATCACCTTGTCTTCATAACCGGGCAGAGGGCTTGCTACAGGCACAGCCCGGGAATCCACCGGAGAAGCCTTTTGGATCCCGCGGCAAAAGGCTTTCACACCTTCAGCTGTATTTAATTTAATCGCTTGTACTATATCGGCACGATATTCCCCTGCTTTTGGTGATGTTTCAAAACCCAGCAGAGTGAAAAGGTGGGCAGCAAACTCTGCGGCTTTGAGTGCCCCGGCCACAACCTGGGGTGCCATAAAAAATCCTTTATAAAAAAGGCTCCCCAAACCCAAATTTGTGCCCATATTCTGCCCCATTCCTGGTGCAACGAGCCGGTCTGCAGCCTCAGTGACCAGTTCACTCTTCCCTGCCAGGTATCCGCCTGAAGGAGCTAAACCGGCGCCGGGATTCTTGATCAAAGAACCTGCCATGAAGTCAGCACCCAGGTGTGTTGGTTCTTTTACCTCAACAAATTCACCATAACAGTTATCGACAAAACAAATAACATCTTGTTGGCATTCCTTGATAAAGGAAATCAAATCTCTGATCTGTTCAACACTTAAAGCCGGACGCCAACTGTAACCCCGGGAACGCTGTATGATGACCATACGCACTTTCTCTTTTAACAGCTCTCTAAGCCTGTCGTAGTCAGGTAGTCCTTCTTCTGCAAGTGGTGCCTCTTTGTAAATAATACCCTGCCCTACTAATGTTCTTTTTTCACCTGAATCACAGCCGATGATCTTGGCTAGGGTGTCATAGGGACGGCCGGTTGCCGAAAGGAGTATATCTCCAGCTTTGAGGATGGATGCCAGTGCAAGCGTAATTGCATGAGTTCCTGAAATGATTTGAGCTCGTACCAGTGCTGCTTCGGTTCCAAATGTGGAGGAATAGACTTCCTCTAAACCTTCTCTACCTGAATCGCTGTAGCCATACCCTGTGCCATCCCAGAGGTGATACTCGGTTATTCCTGCTTGCTGGAAGGCTTGAAGAATCCGAGCTTGATTGATTTTGGCAACTTCTTCTATCTGTTCATAAACGGTCTTTGCCATTTGCTCAGCTTCTTCAGCTAAGCTACATACTCTACTGCTGATCGAATAGTTGGACTTCAAATACTCTAAAAATTGCTGCATAATTTCACCTTTTTTTATTAATTATTCAAAATCTTCTTTCCGTATAAGCATTAGTTCCTCTCTGGAGAGGTGTGATTTCTTAACAAGTCTTACCGCCTGTTTCCTGATGGCTCTTTCGATTAGGTTACGAACCAAACGGGCATTTCCCTCATTCTCATTTCCATTCCGAATTCGTGATTCCAGGATCCTGCGCAATACCAATTTGGCCTCTGAGTGCAGACGGTATTGCCTTTTTTTCAGCATTAGTTCACCGATCTGCAGCAGTTCATCAACAGTATAGTCTGGGAAGGTGATATGAATAGGAAATCGTGAATAAAGGCCAGGGTTGCTGCGCAGAAACCACTCCATCTCCTGTTTATAACCTGCAAGAATGAGCACTAAGTTCTCCTTATTATCCTCCATGGCCTTAACCAATACATCGATACATTCTTTGCCAAAATCTTTTTCTCCACCACGGGCCAGGGAATATGCTTCATCGATAAATAAAATTCCCCCTGTTGCCCTTTTTATCTGCTCTCTGGTTTTATGAGCGGTATGTCCTATATATTCACCTACCAGATCAGCCCTTTCCACTTCAATAAGGTGCCCCTGGGAAAGGATACCCATCGACCGGAACAGCTTGCCCATGATTCTAGCAATAGTAGTTTTCCCGGTTCCTGGATTGCCCTTGAAAATCATGTGTAAGACCAGGGGTTCGGTACGCAGGTTTACTCTTGCCCGGCGTTTTTGGATCTGCACAAAGGCAAAAAGCTCTAAAACGAGGTTTTTCACCTCGCTGAGTCCAATCAAGCTATTGAGTTCCTCTAATACCAGCTCCGGTTTTAATCTGTTCCCTTCATCTTTGAGTGTTGATTGCCGAATTTTATGGTTACTTTTTATGGAATATGGCTGGTAATTGCTTCCCCCGCTCATCGATGGGAGCCTAAAGTTCACCCGGCTTTCACCTCTGGTTGATCTTATACACCAAATACATTATACGCAATTTAAAGTGAAATAGTGTTAAGTATACAACCAGGGGCAAAAACGCCGTTGCAAAAAGTCCAATATTAGAAAGAGGATAAAACCCTGCAGGCTGATGGCTATGATTCCTGCAAACATCTCTGGGTAATTCACCCTGCTCCATGCTTCAAATATGAAGTAGCCCAGTCCGTCAAAGGTGGCAAAGGACTCAGTAAAAAAGAGAATGCTGATCGCTGTACCTAGGCTGATCCGTGCAGCAGTAAATATTTCAGGCAGACATGCCGGTATGATCACATGGCGATAGATTTCCCCAGGTGTTGCACCTAATGAGAGAACAGATAAAACTGAGTTGGCTGGAATGTTTTGAGCCGCATCCCTTGTGGTCACAATAATCTGAAAAAATATAATCAAAACAATAAGTATTATTTTTGAAAGGTCTCCAATATTAAAGATAGCAAAGATCACCGGCAGCAGGGCAATCTTGGGGATAGGATAGGTCAGGTATAACTGTGGTGATACCCACTTGTCCAGTTTTGGTTCCCTTCCCAAATAAAGCCCAAGGGGAACAGCGATGGCAAGCCCGATGAACAAACTGACCAGGACCCGGTAGGTACTTATTAGAAAATGCCTCCAGAGGCTCTGGGGAAAGATCTCAAAAAAAGCTATCAAAGCCGGAACCGGCCGCGGCAGAGCCGGGTTGCGTAGGAGCAAGGCCAGTATATCCCAAAGCACAAATAGAAATAGTGCTGCTGCAAAATATGTGATTGTTTTATTCATATTACTGTTCACTGGGAATATACCTCCAGTAAAGACCTAACCTCACTGCATTTTTCATGGTAAGATGTTTTTTTACGATAGCCATCTGTTCCCTGTTCGGGATTATCTATCTGGGCACAGATCCTACCAGGCCGCCCAGAAAGAATAACTATTTTTTGCCCTATATACACTGCTTCTTCAATGCTGTGAGTGACTAATACACTAGTCATTTGATAGCGTTTAATTAATTTTAAAATTACCTCTTGCAGGTTTTCTCTAGTTAAGGCATCCAAAGCTGACAGCGGCTCATCCATCAATAAAAGCTTGGGTTTCAGGGATAAGGCCCGAGCGAGGGCAACTCTCTGCTTCTGACCACCGCTTAATTGTGAAGGATAGCGATCGATGCATTCGGTAAGCTCCAGTTCCTCAAATACACGCTCTAATATACATTTAATCTCCTTTTCATCTACTTGACGCAGCTTTAATCCCAGTGCCGCATTTTCCCATACAGTTTTCCAAGGCAGCAATCCGTATTCCTGTAAGATCAGTGCTGTATCCCGGTGCGGTTTTAACAGGGGTTTTCCATTGAATAAGATTTCCCCTTTTGTGGGGTGGAGCAAACCCATCATGAGAAAAATAAGGGATGTTTTACCACATCCCGAAGGCCCTATAATGGCATAGCTCTTACCTTGTTCAATTTGAAAATTTATATCCACCAGGGCATTGACTGATGCTTTGCCATTGGTATAGACCAGGGAAACACTATTGAGAGTCAGCATTAATCATTACCCCTATTTAATCTATAGTTTTGATCACTTCATCTGTAACAATATCAGTATAGGAATAATCTTCTGTTAACAGCTTATTGTCACGCAGCCAGTCGATTACCCGCTGTGTATCCTTTTCAGATGGCAATTCAAGAGGAGAAAAGGTCGGTACCGGATAAGAACTCTGCAATTCTACCGGGATATTCACCTTTTCAATAAAGAGGTCCCGGTACTTTTCCGGATTTTCTGTTAGCGCTTCAGCCCCTTCCTCAAATGCCTGCAGAAACTTTCTGATAGTTGCTTTTTTATTTTTAATAACATCATCCCTGAAAAAATAGACCGATTGTGATATATTTTCTGAAAGCTTGGTATCATCAACCAATAATTTGGCCCCTTTTAGTTCAGCATGAACAGCTAAAGGATCCGGCAGCACCGCAGCGGTTACCTCACCTTGTAAGAGCATTTCCGCTCTCAAAGGCAATTTTGTGATATTGACCTTTTGTACCTCCTGCGGTTTTATTCCGTTAGCCAGCAGCATTTGGTCCGCTACATATTCAATGATAGTATTTTTGGAAATAGCCAGCTTCTTACCCTTAAGCTCATCAACATTTTCAATAGTGCCGGGAGCAGCCAGCATTGCATAGCGTCCTTCCTCTGGGGTTGCACCCATAGCCAGGGATACTGCTTTGACCGGTGTGCCACCCTGCCGTATCAAAGCTACTGCAAGTAGGTCCCCCTCAACCCCATCCACAGCTCCTGCCTGTATAGCGGCATCTCTTTCAGCAGCACTTTGAAAATTGACTATCTCCACATCAATACCATATCTCTCAAAAAAGCCTTCTTCTTGGGCAACATAGACTGGTAAAACCTCTTCATTGGGAAGTATACCAATTTTGAGCACATCTACATTACTAGCTTCTTGACCGCAACCTGACAGTAAAAAAACAGCAAAGATGGAGATGATGAACACTACATATAATAGCTTTCTTTTCATTTCCATCCCCCTTTGCAGGTATTACTCATTTTTATTCTGATTTGCTGAATCATAAGAAAGATTAATTGGTTTATTGGGCACAATTGTAGAAATCGCATGCTTATAAACCATTTGCTGTTTTCCTTCACTCTCTAAGATAACTGTGAAATTATCAAAACCCCGTAAATTCCCTTTCAACTGAAATCCGTTAACCAGGAAGACAGTTATTGGAATTCCTTCTTTTCGTATTTGATTTAAGAAATAATCCTGTAGATTAATTTGTCCTTTTGACATCTTTTATTCCTCCGTTTTCTAATCTTTGCCAATGTATTCTACATTAAATATTGATACTCCTGCATATATCAATGGCAATTCTCTTTAATAATTGCTCTGTCCTCTCTTCTGACAGTGAGAACCAGCGGATCCTGTCATCTCTACGAAACCAGGTCAGCTGTCTTTTTGCATAGTTTCTGGTTGCTTTTTTTGTTGATGCTATTGCTTCAGCTTGATCACATTCACCCATTAGATACTCCACTACCTGTTTATAACCAAGGCTCTGCAGTGGCTTGATCTTTGGATCATATCCCATCTCTAGAATAGACTTCACCTCCTCTATCAAACCATCTGCAAACATCTTGTCCACCCGAGCCTCAATTCTTTGATAAAGCTCTGATCTTTGGCGGGTCAAACCGATCATTGCTAGATTATATAAACTCTTTTTTCTTTTTCTGATGTAGCTGGATATGGTCTTTCCGGTTAGATAGTACACCTCTAAAGCTCTGGAAATCCGCCTGAAATCATTGGGATGAATCCTTTTGGCTGCATCGGGATCGATCTTCTGCAGCCTCTGGTATAGTTCCTCCTTACCACCCTGAGACCATATTTTTCGTAATTTTTTTCGTATCTCCTCATGCCCTGTTGTTTCAGGAAACTCATAAGGGTCAATGACCGACTGAATATATAGACCTGTTCCCCCTACCAAAAAAGGCAGTTTCCCTCTTTCATTTATCTCCTGGATTTTTTTGCGCGCTAATTTCTGATATTCAGCAACACTAAAAGGCTGATCCGGTTCCAGGATGTCGAAAAGATGGTGAGGGATGCCTTTTTGTTCTTCTTTGGTTAATTTAGCAGCACCGATATTAAAGTATTTATATAACTGTACAGAGTCCGCCGATATGATCTCTCCATTGAACTTTAAAGCCAATTCCACAGCTATTTCTGATTTACCTACTGCTGTAGGTCCTGTAATAACGACAAGGGGTAGGTTCATCGATGAAACCACCTGCTCAGGTCAGAATCTGTTATTTTTATATAAGTCGGCCTTCCATGGGGGCAGTGATCCGGATGATCAGTAGCATCCAGTTGTACTAACAGCTGATGCATTTCCGCCTGAGTCAATCTATCTCCCGCCTTTATTGCACCTTTACAGGCATACATTTTTGCGGCAGCTTCTTTAATGTTGAAAACTGTGTCCCCTTTTTCTTTAGCCTGACGGACCAGATCAAGGTGTTCTCTGAAAAACTGATCTATATTAGTATGCGGTTCATCAGGCACAGTTATCACAAAATATCTATTAGCTGTTTCCCTCTCCAAAGTATAACCTACATTTTGAAAAAACTCCCGGTTTTCCAGGTAAAGCTGCTCTTCTTCAGGTGTAAGCAGTATCCTGTGGGGACAGATCTTTTGCGAAAACATCTTTTTATTCTGCCATTTAAGCTTTATTTTTTCGTAAAGAACCCGTTCATGAGCAGCATGCTGATCAATAATAAACAGATTGCCCTCTCGTTCTGCGATAATATATGTTCCCAGAACCTGGCCGATCAGCTGCATCTCCTGAAAAAAGGAATTTTTACTCAGAGGTCTATCTTTTACTATATCATCCCTGACCTGAAGGTCTTCAGGAAATGCCCGGTTAAAAACAGGAATCATACTGATCGGTAATGGTTCTGTCCGATAATTTACTTTTTCTCCGCTATTTTGAGCAGCCGTTTCCTGATGAGGACCAGATTGCCCTGCCTTTACTTGAAATCCGCGCTGTTGCTGTAAAAAAGTAGCCAGAGCGGAGTTTACCCCTCTATATAACACCCGGGCCACCGTCTGGGAATCGGAAAAACGAATATCGCTTTTGGTTGGGTGTACATTAACATCGATCATAGATGGTTCAATTTCTATAAAAATTACAGCAGTAGGATAACGGCCAGAAGTTATCATTCCCTGATAGGCATTTTCCAGAGTATGGCTCAACAAAAAGTTGCGAACCAACCGTTTATTAACAAAAAAAGACTGACAAAAACGGCTTGATCTGGTATAGCCAGGATCTGAAACAATGCCTTCTATTTTTATCCCATCCTCCTGGTAAGAAACAGCCAAAAACCGAGCCCTGGAGTCTTTGCCGTAAATTATTGTGGCCACATCCATTATATCCCCCTGGCCATAAGTTGCAAGGCAGAGCCTTTTACCCGAATAATAGTTGAAAGAAATATCTGGGTAACCCAAAGCAAAACGAGTAATAACATCTGCTACAGCAGCTGCCTCAGAGCGGGGGCTTTTTAAAAACTTGCGCCGTGGTTGGCTGTTAAAAAAGAGGTCCTCAACAATTATCTGTGTACCGTAAGGACAACCAACTGGTGATATATCTTTGAGCTTACCACCCTCTACAACAACCTTGGTGCCAGCAACAGCTTCTGGAGGCCTGGTCAACAGGGTGAAACGGGAAACAGATGAAATGGCTGCTAAAGCCTCTCCGCGAAAACCCAGGGTATTCACCATGTTTAAATCATCAGCTATTCTGATTTTGCTGGTGGCATGCCTGGCAACAGCCATTTTGGCGTCATCTGGGGTCATACCACTCCCATTATCGATGACTTTGATTTCCTTTAAACCGGACTCTTTGATTTCCACAGTAATTCTGCTGGCACCGGCATCAATCGAATTCTCTACCAGTTCCTTGACCACTGAAGCCGGTCTTTCCACAACTTCACCTGCTGCTATCTGGTTGATCACATTTTGGTCCAATAGTACTATCTTACCCAATTACTAACACCCTGCCTGCTCTTATTTAATCTAAAATTTCTATTTCTCCATCTGCTGAGAATTGATAATAGCGATCCTGAGGTTTGTCCTGAAGATAAACCACATCTAACCCTTCTCTCTTCCGTTTTCGCTCTTCATAATATCCTCTCGCTTCCTGCTGACAGGTCTTACAGGCCCTGTGGTGAATGGCAACAGCTTCGATTACCCTGCTCATACCTGTGGAATACATTCCTCGTGATCTGATGATCTGGTAGCCAGGGCAATCATCACATAAACGGACAGTTTCATACTGCTGCTCTCTGATGCCATCTGTATCATAATAAATGTGTCTGTTGATCTCTTCAAACTTTTCTTTACGCTCATATTTTTGTTCCGCCAGGTTCTCTCGTTCTTTCCAGATTCTCCACAAATAATCAGCCAGTTCTATGATGTAATCCATATTTTCTTTAGTTTCTTTAAAATTCTCTTCTTTGTAATCCGGTTCACGCACCCATGAATAATCAAGTCCGGCCATTGCCAGTATAATCCCTGTATTCACATAGGGTAGAGCGCTTTCAATTGCATAACCGCCCTCCAAAACCGCCAGGTCCGGAGATAGTTTCTCATTTAACATGGCATAGCCCCTGGCTGTGAAGCGCATATTGGCCAGAGGGTCAGTGTAGTGGTTGTCCTGCCCTGCGCTATTGATAATCAACTCCGGTTTAAAATCATCCAAGATGGGCAGAACAAGGTTGTCCATAAGATAGAGGATCCCTTCATCTGTTGTATATGGCTGCAGCGGTATATTGATGTTCATTCCAAAGGCAGCTGGGCCCCCTAATTCGTCACAAAAGCCAGAACCCGGATAGAGGGTGCGCCCATCCTGATGATAAGAGATAAATAACACATCAGGGTCATGATAATAGATATCCTGTGTTCCATCACCGTGATGAACATCGGTATCCACAATAGCGATCCTCTGCACATCGTATTTTTTCCGCAGATACTCGACCATGATCGCTTCATTATGAATGTTGCAAAATCCGCGATTTCCATGGACAATCCTCATCGCATGGTGCCCAGGGGGCCTCACCAGGGCAAAACCGTTATCTATTTCTTTTTTCATCAAAGCATCTGCTAAAACCAGAGCACCTCCAGCAGCATAAAGGTGTGCATCTGTAATCTGTGTCTCTATATCTGGTACACAGAAATGAGCTCTGGCGATGTCCTTTTTTAGAGCCATCCTGGGTTTGTACTCTTTTAGTTCTGGCAGATCCATAATCCCTTCTTCGAAAAGCTGATCCCTCGTATAAAGCAGCCTTTCCTCCCGCTCAGGATGGGTGGGTGTGATAGCCCAATCAAAAGCCGGGAAAAAAACCAAACCTGTTGGCATCAGTGATCACCCTCTTCCTGCTGTTTTAATATCCCTGTAGGGAATTGGACACAAACATCAATCAAACGCCCACCGGTTCTCCAGCCCCGCACCATATTAAATACCTCGCTATAGACCAATTCAGGTTTTTCATCAACTGCAATGCCTAATTTCTTCCCTTCTTCTATCAGCCTGTTCATAGAAAATTTTTCTGCATCAGCAAGAGTTTTTACATCTGAATTTTTCTCCTGTATACCATTTTCTTCAATGAAAAAGAACTGCCTCTCTGTGTCAAAGTGGAATGTAAGGCGCAGATTAACCTTAGCCAGTGCTGCACCGATGGCATTGGCCACATCAGCATTAGGTGGAACTAAGGCATTACATCCCATTTTTTTGCCCAACAGAGGAAGTAACACCGGTGAGGCAGCACCGATCCCAACCAGGTTTTGTGGGCGTACCTTCTTTTTCTGCCGCAGCTCCCAGATACGGTAAGCAGGTTCCTGTTCCCATGATAAAAACATTTCTTCTATTTCAGATATTATCTTTTCAGCTGTTTTGTCCAGAATAAGCTCTGCTGTCTTGTAGGGATTCAGCTTAAGCCCTTCCCCCACTATCTCCATGGCCCTGATGGCTTTTTGTTCATCACCCAGTTCAGTAAGCCCGGCAACACGCATAGCATCAGTGGGTGTAGGGCAGGGCCCTCCCAGACAGTAAGCAGGGCCTTTCCGGTAGGGCATAATTTTGAGAGTCCCATCCTCAACCTCTAAACAGCTGTCCCCTCCTACAGCGGCAGAACTGGTGGCAAAGGATCTGACCTGGGTGAGCCGGTCACCTACCCGTGCACCACGAGAAGCAAACAAGGGGCTTCCAGATAAGATTAATGCTAGGTCTGTAGTGGTTCCACCGATATCCACCACAACAGATGTTTCCCCTTCCGGTGTCAAAGCCAATACACCCAGTGTGCTGGCTGCAGGACCTGAAAAAATGGTTTCCACCGGTTTTGCTGCTGAAAGCTCAAAGGAAAGTGTACCACCATCTGCTTTTAATATATATAGGGGTGCTGTAATCCCTCTTTTTTTCAGGAGTTTCAATATTTCAGAATAAAAACTATTATATTTTTCCTGTGTGGCCAGAGTGAGCAGTGTGCTGTGTACCCGCCGGGGAAAGTTCAAGCGCCCGGTCACCTGATGTCCCATTATCACACACAGATCAGGGATATGTTCTTTCAGATATGAAGCAACTACTTCTTCATGCTTTTTATTGCGCTGTGAAAACTTTCCGACAACAGCAGCTTTTTTGAGACCTTTCTTTTTTATCGCTTCCGCACAGTTTTTTAATTCCTGTTGATCAAGGGGTTCGATTTCCCGGCCCCGGTAGTCAATGGCACCTGAAAGTAAAAAAGTATCAGGCACATGGTAATCATAAGTGCTGGGATTAAGGCCTGGGCCAGGGATGATCACCAGTGCTACTGGATCTATTCTTTTCGTAGCGATAAGATTGGTGATCAGTGTTGTGCTTAAAACGATTCGCTCTAGGCTTTCTCCCTGAGCCGCATCCAACAAAGGATCGAGAGCACTGATCAATGTATCTAACAAGTGCTCATTATCTGTTGGGGTTTTTACTTTTTTGATCACCTGTTGACCATCAAGTAATACGGCATCTGTATAGGTGCCTCCCACATCTAGACCAATTAACATCAGCAAGTCACCCACCTAAATAATTATCTTTTTTGATGGCCCTTTGGTTTGGAGGATGTGTTTTCTTTCATCAGGCGCTGCTGCCATTCGGAAAGGATGTTGAGCGCTTCAAGGGGTGTTGTCTGAACCAGGTTGAGGCTGCGCAGTTCCTGTATAATCATACTCTTTTCATCAAAAAGCACCAATTGGACAGGTTGGTTTACTGCTTTCTTCTTGTCCTTTAATTTCTCTTTAGCTTCCAGTGAATCAGCTACCTCTCGGGCACGCTCTACTACTTCAGCAGGGAGATTGGCTAAACGCGCTACTTGAATACCATAGCTTTTATCTGTTCCACCTGGAACGATTTTATGGAGAAATACGATATCTGAACCCTCTTCTGCAACAGCCACAGAATAATTAACTACCCCACTGAACTTTTCAGCCAATTGGGTCAGCTGATGGTAATGGGTAGCAAAAATTACCCTGGCTTTAATGTGATCATGGAGGTATTCTACGATCGCCCAGGCTATTCCCAAACCATCAGTAGTGCCTGTGCCCCTTCCTACTTCATCCAGGACGATAAAGCTATCCTTTGTAGCGTGTTGGAGTATATAGGAAACCTCATTCATCTCCATCATAAAGGTGCTCTGACCCTTTCCAAGATCATCCAGTGCTCCAGCCCGCACAAAAATCCGTTCTACAATTCCTATTTCTGCCTCCTCCGCAGGGATGAGAGAGCCGCACTGAGCCATGAGGATCAATGCAGCAATCTGTCGCATATATGTGGATTTTCCAGCCATATTTGGCCCTGTAAGAATATGAATCCTGTTGTCTTCCTCCCCAATCTGTATGCTGTTGGGGACAAAGGTACCTTCAGGCATAAGCTGTTCTAAAACCGGGTGGCGGCCATTTTTAATGGTTATTATTCCTATTTTATTGATCTTGGGACGAACATAATTATAGCGGGCAGCTGTCTCGGCAAATGATGCCAGACAGTCAATTTGAGCTATCAGCTGCGCGTTTTTCCGCACCCTATCCGCAACTGCATGAGCCAGATCGAGGATTTCGAGAAATAGCTGGTATTCCAACTCTTGTAGACGCTCTGTCGCCCCTAAAAAGTTGGCCTCCTGTTCTTTTAATTCAGGTGTAAAGAAACGCTCACCCTGGGTGAGGGTCTGTTTTCTGATATAGTTGTCAGGAACGAGATGCAGGTTCGGTTTGGTAACCTCGATATAATACCCAAAGACTTTATTAAATCCGATTTTTAAAGATTTGATTCCTGTGCGTTTCCGTTCCTCTAACTCCAATCTTTTAATCCAATCTTCCCCTTGATCGATCATTTCCCTCAGCCTATCGATCTCGGAGTTGTAACCGTTTCTAATAATCCCACCATTTTTCGGGTTGACAGGAGGATCATCAACCAGTGCCTTAAAGATCAACTGCTGTAACTCAGATATTGGATCTAGCATATTTCCCAGCTTCTGAAGGAGGCTGCTCTTTGCTTGTTTCAGGCTATCTTTTATATGGGGTATCACAGATAGAGATTTGGCCAGTGCAAGCAGGTCACGGGGATTGGCAGCCGACCAAGCAATCCTGCTGATAATACGCTCTAGGTCATATACATCGTTTAACCGATCTCTGACATCTTTGCGCAAGAAAAAATTATCTGCCAGTTCCTGGACTGACTCCTGTCTCTTCTCTATTTCAGCCACATCCAACAGCGGCAATCCCAGCCATCGCCTTAAAAGGCGGGTACCCATTCCCGTCAGTGTGCGATCCAGGGCCCACAACAGGCTGCCCTCTTTTTTCCCATCGCGAAGTGTAATAAACAATTCGAGGTTTCTAATGGTCATGGCATCCAGGTACATATGGCTGCCTGGGGTATAAACCTCTATTTTGCGAAAGGGAAGTTTATCTGTTTTTTGCGTTTCCTGTAAATAAACAAGAAGGTTTGCTGCAGCGGTCAAACCCTCTTGCATGGCATTTTGGTTGAGGCCGACCATATTTTCTTGACCAAACTGTTCAATTAAGAGATCTTCTGCTGCCTGGTCTACCTCAGTATAAAGCACCTCTTTATTCCAGCGGTCTTTTAACAGAGATTGAAAAACAGCTAACTGCCCCTTAGCAACAATACACTCAGTAGGTTGAAGGCGGTTTACCAAATCTAGCAAATATTCGGTAGCTTCCGGCTCATAAAATTGGGCAAGCTGAAACTCAGCTGTACTGATATCACTCCAAGCACAACCGATCTTATCTTTTTTCTGGTATAAGGAAATGATGTAATTGTTGCTTGACTGATCGAGATATTCCGGATTTAAAACAGTACCAGGGGTTGCCACCCGGACCACATCTCTTTTAACAATACCCTTCCCCGGTTTAGCTTCCTCCAATTGTTCACAGATGGCAACCTTATAACCCTTTTCTAACAGACGATTGAGGTAATTTTCTGCAGCGTGATAGGGCACCCCACACATCGGTACTTTTGCATTTTTGCCAAGCCCACGGCTGGTAAGGACAATATCCAGTTCTTTAGCTGCCTTTACAGCATCCTCCCCAAACAGCTCATAAAAGTCTCCTAAACGAAAAAAGAGCAAACAATCTGGATACTGTTTTTTGATCGACTGGTACTGCTTCATCAAGGGAGTATTACTGCCCACTGCTGCCACCTCTTTTGTTAAGCTACTTTTTAACTGCAGCCTGAACAGTCGTCACAGCAATCAGGTGAACAGGTTTCACCTCTCAAAACCTGGTTAATAACAGCGTTGACCTGCTGCAGTAATTGATTGAATTTCTGTTGTGCAGAAAAATAAGCCTGAATGTTTTTGTCTGCATTTACTTTTTCCTGCAATTGATTGAATTCATCAAATACCTCATCACTGACTTCTTCCCCTGCATCCTGGGCTTTTTTGATCTGCTGAAACTTTCTTTGGTATTCATTGATCAGCCGCAGGGATTCGGGACTGCTGTCGAGATTCTTTTCTGCAGCATGCAAAATGGTTGCTTCCTCAGTTTCCAACAGTGCATAACCTAGTTCCTGTGCTTTTGCCATTAATGACAAGATAAGCACCTCCTCTATTGTTTATAATTAATTTCTGGAAAGATGGTCAGATCCCTCTTTTTGATGAACTTTTTTTAATTTACCTGTTAGGTTCCATGTTTGGGCAGATGTGATCATGACATCTGCCAATTTGCCTGTCAGATCTGTGTCATCCAAAGCCTCAAAATTGACGATCTTGTTGGTTCTAGTGCGTCCGCTCCAGCGTTCTGGAGCCTTTTTGCTTCTACCCTCCACTAGGACTTCAACAACCTGATTCACCAAAGGAAGATTTTGTTCCAAAGTTATCTTATTTTGCAATTCTACCAACCTGTTAAAGCGGTCCTTTTTTACCTCTTCTGGTATTTGTTCCAGCATCTCTGCTGCCGGTGTTCCCTCACGGGGAGAGAATAAAAATGTATAGGCAGCATCAAATCTGACCCTCTCCACCAGATCCAGTGTGTCCAAAAAGTCTTCCTCTGTTTCTCCCGGAAAGCCGACGATAATATCAGTGGTAATACTGGCCTCTGGTATCCTTTCTCTGATGGAATTGGTCAGTTCTATAAATCTTTCTCTGGTATAACCCCTATTCATCAGCTGTAAGATCTTGTTGCTCCCTGCCTGTAGAGGAAGATGGAAGTGCTCACAGACCTTTTGTGAGGCAGCAATAGTCTCAATTAACTCATCAGTAAAATCCCTAGGGTGGGAAGTCATATACCTTATCCTGGATAAGCCATCTATTTTATCGAGTTTTGCTAGTAATTTGGCGAAATTGATATTTTCGTCAAGATCTTTCCCGTAGGAGTTCACATTCTGTCCGAGCAGCATTACCTCCTGGTAGCCCTGTTCTGCTAGTTCAGCTACCTCCTGGTATATCTCCTCAAGAGGACGGCTTTTCTCCCTACCTCTTGTATAGGGAACAATACAGTAGGAACAATAATTATTGCAGCCGTACATAATGGTTACATATGCCTTCACCTTGCTGGTGCGGCAGGCAGGCAGCACTCCTGGTATATCTTCATCTGTATCATCAGCGATCATACGGCCGCTCTCCGCTTCCCGCAAAAATTCCGGCAAACGGTGGTAGTTGCGGGTTCCAAAGATAATGTTCACAAAGGGAGCTTTATTGATCAACAGCTCCCGCACCTCTGGGTTATGGGGCATGCACCCTCCTACTGCGATTACCAGCTTAGGCTCCCGCTTTTTTCTGTGTTTCAAATTGCCCAGCAGACCCAAAGCTCTCTGTTCAGCGCTTTTTCTCACAGAACAGGTATTGAGAATAACAATATCCGCCTCTTCGGGATCTGAGGTCCACAGGTATCCCTCTTGCTCTAGCAGAGCACGCATTATTTCGGTATCATGTTCATTCATTTGACAGCCTGAAGTCCATATATTAAATCTGCCTTTTGACTCCATTGCTCCTCCTGCTTCATTTAACTGCTTCTCAATATCATAAGGATAGATCTTCTTATAGTATATCAAATTGGCTTTCCATTGAAAGCCTTACTATGGGAACAATATTTTTTTACCTGAGGGAGCAGTAAACGGGACCAGTTCTCCAAATTCGGCCGGTAATCATCCAACTGGGAAATCGGTATTAATGACCCCCGTATTTTATTCTTTTCCTTGACAGAGATCTCACCTGATAGACAGGAGATTAAAAAAACTAAACCTAAATGGTATTGTCCCACTTCTGTTTGTTCATCATTAAGAAACCCCAGGAACCTGTAAGAATAGTAACCTGGGAAAACAACCTCTTCTTTCAATTCCCTGTTCAGGTTTGATATGATCAGCTTTCTGAAACTCTGCGTAGAAACCGGGTTGATATGGCCACCCAAACCGAAGGAGTACAGATCAAGCAGCCTTTTTTCACCTGTTGCCTTGATTCGCTGGTAAACAAAAATCCTGTCCCTGTATTTGAGCACTAAATAAACGATCAACTGCTTATACCTTAAGTCCTGCTCCATTTGATACCGCTCCCTAAAAACCCCATTCTCAGCGAATAGCTTCCAAAGTACATGATCTTTACCAGCCTTAAACCCTTGAAAACAAGCATTGTTTGCTAGTAAAAGATCTCTAGATACCACCAGTATTTTTTCCGTCAAAGTAACAGTCCTTTCTAAGGTTTTCTGTTACCTTCTATTTTTTTGATAAAAGTTCCTGCCTGTTATCAAAAACCCCTCCCGATTGGGAGGGGTAAGATCATTTGCACTATTTTTATACAGCTCTGCGGTGAGGGATGCTGTTGTTCTTATCAATGGCCTTTTTGTAAAGGTTAACATATTCTTTAGCTGATCTCTCCCAGGAAAAATCGCTTTTCATCCCCTTTACCACCAGACTCTTCCATAGATCCGGTTTGTTGCGATAGATATCAACAGCGCGTTCAATGCACCGCAGCAGTTCCTGGGATAGATAGGGTTTAAATGAAAAACCATTTCCCTTACCTGATTGTTCATTGTAATCCTCAATAGTATCGGAAAGTCCGCCCACTGAACGCACTACAGGGATTGTGCCATACCTGAGGCTGATCATTTGGCTAAGGCCACAGGGCTCAAAGCGAGATGGCATCAGAAAAATATCGGAAGCTGCATAGATCTTCTGGGCTAGTTCAATATTGAATCCGATGTTGACTGCGGCCTGCTGGGGGTATCGCATTTTTAACTCGGTAAACTGCCTTTGCAAATGGTCATCCCCACTTCCTAGCAGCACAAATTGAACTCCCAGTTTCATCATCTGATCGAAGATCTCTATAATCAAACTGAGCCCTTTTTGATCCACCAGCCTGCTGATGATACCTAGTAAGGGAGTATCGCTCTTGGGCAGCCCCATTTCCTGCTGTAGAGCATATTTGTTCTCCTTCTTTAAGCTGATGTCTTCTACTGAATAATTCCGATAAATATATTTATCTGTTGCCGGATTTAGCTCTTCATAATCGATCCCATTCACGATCCCATATAGATCCTGTGCTCTTTTGCGCAGCAGTCCATCCAAACGCTCTCCATATTCTGGGGTTTGTATTTCCATGGCATATTTTTTGCTCACAGTATTGATCAGATCTGCGTAGATCAAACCGGCTTTCATGAAATTAACCATACCGTAAAACTCCAATTGCTCAGGATTAAAATACTCATCCCCTAACCCAACCAGTCTTAAAACATTTTTGGGAAAAGTACCCTGATGCTGAAGATTGTGTATAGTGAAAATGGATGCGATTTTTTGGTAATAAGGATCCTCTGCATATTTTGTTTTTAAAGCTAAAGGTATTAACCCTGTATGCCAGTCATTACAGTGTATGATATCAGGCTGAAAGTCAATTTGCGGCAGCATATTAAGCACTGCTTTACAGAAAAAGTTATACCGCTCAGCCTCATCACCATAACTATAAATCCCATCACGGTAAAAATACTTATAATTGTCAATTAAATACACTGGAACTTCTACCTTTTTTCCCTTTAAAGTTGTTCTTCTGATAATACCTGTTTCCAAATGATGATCCATCTCGACCGGGTAATCCAGCAGATATTCCCCCTCCTGTATCTGTTTGTACTTAGGAATGGCAATCCGCACATCATGACCTAAATGTTTTAATGCTTTAGGCAAGGAGCCTGCAACATCTGCCAAACCTCCTACCTTGGCTAAAGGGGTAAGCTCTGCTGAAACAAATAGGATTTTTAGTGAATCTGCTGCCATACTAACTCCTCCTTTGCTCTGTTGTTTTGAACAGAGGTCTCTCTTAAGTATTTTGCCGCTGATTCAGGTGTAGTTGGGTTAATGATTATTCCTGTACCCCATTCAAAGCCGGCCACAATAGTCATACGAGGGAGAACTTCCAAATGCCAGTGGTAGTAAGGAGCATCATCTTCACCTGAGGGAGCACTGTGAAGAACCATGTTATAAGGTGGGTTACTCAATGAAGCTGTGATTTTTTGCATGGTTTCCTTGACAATCTCAGCTAAGCTTTGCAACTGTTCGCTATCCAATGAACCGAAACTCGCCTGGTGTTTTTTGGGCATAATCCATGTTTCAAAGGGAAAACGGGATGCATAAGGACAAAATGAGATAAAATCTTGCCGCTCCGCTACTACACGCTCTTCTCCCTCTATTTCATGGCTGATCATATCACAATAGATGCAATTTCCTTTTTCTCTGTGATACTCTTTTGCCCCTTTTAATTCTTCAACAATAACAGGAGGGACTAAAGGTGTAGCGATCAGCTGGCTGTGGGGGTGTTCTAGGGATGCACCAGCAATAGAACCCTCATTCTTAAAGATTTGGACATATTTGATATCCTCCTGGCTGATCACGTCCCTATAACGGTCGACCCACATCTGAAATATATCTCTTAACTGATCAAGAGAGTGTTCTTCTAATGTTGAGTTATGATCAGGTGATTCAATCAAAACCTCATGAGCACCTGACCCCGGCCTGGTTACGTAAAAGTTTTGTTTCTGCAGCCCTTCTGCCCCTGCTTTTAACGCAGGGAACAGATTAGGTACAACTCGAACCCACCAACCAGGACTATCTTTCTCTGTTCCTTCTTTCCGGTAAGCGGTGATCTCGGGTGGTGTTTTACTTTCATTACCTACACAAAAAGGGCAAACCCCACCTTTTCTCTTCTCAGACCGAACGGGGAAGTCTGATGGCCTTTTGCTGCGTTCTGTTGCTATGATAACCCATTTTTTTGTGATCGGCTCCTGCCTCAGTTCAGGCATATTGAGCTTACCTCCCTGCCTTTTGTCTTTCTTTAAACATTCTTCTCCCTTCGATTTGGTTTTATGCATTGCTATAATGTTGTTTTTTTTATTGTTAAACTATTGCTGTTTAATACTTACATATTAAGTATAAAAAATTAAATTCTGGGCATTTTATAAAGCAGGAAGGCCGCTTACCTCCTGTTAAGCAAGTGGTTCTTGCTTAAATAGCTTAACCAGCAAAGAGAGGAAAGCGGCCTTCTCATCTTCTATCAAGACCATTTATCTTAATGGGTTTTACTGATTAATCCTCATCGGGGTTCTCATCTTCATCACAAGATGGATATTTCAAAAGCCCCAGTCGGCAGAAAATCGGAGAACTATATAACGCTAAAAATATGCAGACAACACTGATAAAAACCAAGAAGTACATACCAACACCCACAGCCATACCTAAACCCGCTGTCACCCAAAGATTTGCTGCTGTGGTCAATCCCCTGATATTACCTCCCTGTTTCCAAATCACACCTGCCCCAAGAAAACCAATGCCTGTAACGATCTGGGCAGCAACGCGAAAAGGATCAACACGATAACCGTAAAAATCATAACCTAATTCAGGAAGACCATAAACACTGACCATCATAAAAAGGGTTGCTCCAATACATACCAGGGAATAGGTGCGGATGCCGGCCGGTTTCTGATTACGGGACCTTTCATAACCGATAATCAGGCCGATAAGAAGTGCTATCAGCATTCTTATCAGCATTTCGCTTTGAGTCAGCATTTCCTCATCCCCTCCCCTGTTAAACTTATTACATTAAACGTAACAAATAACTGAAGCAATGTCAATCAATGGTTGATTTTGCTATAGAATGGCTTCTGTTACCTCTTCCAATTGCTTTAGATTTCGGCACTCAAAAATCTGTCTGCAGTAAGGAGCATAAATACCTATAATACTGTCCTCAGTATTCCATTCATCTCTTGGCTGAGGGTTAAACCATAAGATCCTTCTGACCTGCTCCCCTATTCGCTGTAAAGAATCCTTCTCATCATGGCGATAGTTGTTGCGGGCATCACCTAGGATAATCAGTGTTGATTGAGGCGAAAAAGTTGGCAGATACTCTTTCTCAAATTGTCGAAATACTCTGCCGTAATCGGAAAATGGACTCATAGCATACCTAGCTTTGGCAAAGGCCTTTTCAAGGGCTTCCTCAATACTGTTATTTTTAAAATATTCTGTAACCTCATCAACTGTGTTAACAAAGAGAAAAGATCTTATATGGCTAAATCTGTTCTGAATTGTATAAACTAGCTGCAGCATAAATTCGCTGAATAAAGCTACTGATCCGGAAACATCACAGAGCAGAATTAGCTCTGGTTTACTGATCACCCGCTTTCGGTATTTCAAGCGGACTGGAGTTCCACCGTTGATCATGGCATTTTTGATCGTTCTCCGCAGATCAATTTTACCATGTTTTGCCCTGCGGTAGCGCCTGGCATATCTTGAAGCCAGTTTCCGTGCCATTTTAGTGATCTGTTTGCGGATCTCCTGTATTTCTAGCTGATCCAACCGGTAAAACTCCTTTTCTTTGATGTTGGCAGCAAGGGCTATTTCCTCTATAGCATCATAACCGAATTTTTTTACCAGTAGGTCCTCCAGCAGGGACTCCATATATTTTTCAAGAAAGGAAAGGCACTCTAGCCATTTGGAATACCTGATTTCACTTACCTTTTCCTGAACACGAATTTTTTCCAGTGTATTGACTGCTTGATACCAGCCGATAGCTACTTTTGCCTGATCAACAAGTTTATCGATCTCAGCGACTGCCTCTTGTTCCAGTTCACCTAGACTCTCTACTCCCATTTCTCCAAGCCTGCGCAGCAAAGGATAGTTTGTTTCCCTGACTGCCTTTACTAAAAGGAGATAAGGTGATGCACCAGCACCCCTTCCCGTTCCTATTCCCTCAATACTGTCAACCAACTGCATGCCAACAGTTAACTGCTCAGTATCCTGTTCTTCATAATTGATATTTTTTTGTATTACACCTGGTTCCAGGGAAAAAAAATACAACCGAAACAGCTTATCAAACAGCGGTTGGTCTATCTGATCCACGACTAATGTAGAAAGGAGGGCTATATAAAAATCTTCCTGTGCCAGTCCTACTGCAGCAGCAGCCTGGATTGCTGCAGTCACTTGAGTAACTGAAACATTAACTCCCCCTTTTCGCAAGAGCCTGGCAAATTCTAAAATCCTTTCCTCCAGCAATAAACACCCCTCCCAACCATCAAGGAATAGAGAGGAAGGATGGAAACACTCCGTTCTTTTTGGATGCACTATACACTAATCATCTGGAAGCAGAGAGGAAACCCTGGGAAGAATCTTATCGATATCTGATTGATATTTTAAGAGGATGCTCAAGGTGCTTTGCACTATATCTGCATCAATTCGTGAAACACAGAGGGTAAGAAGGGACCTGGCCCAATCGATGGTTTCTGCAATACTGGGTGGTTTTTTAATATCTTGTTTGCGTAATACCTGAACAAAACTCACCAGTTGTTGAGACAAAAGCTGATCAATCCCAGGCACCTTTAATCTGATGATCTCTAACTCCCGTTCAAATGTTGGGTAGTCAAGGTAAAGGTGAACACATCTCCTTTTTAGGGCATCACCGAAATCGCGAAAATTATTGCTGGTCAGCACAGTCAAAGGCACTCTTTTCGCTTTAATAGTTCCCAACTCCGGAATAGTGATCTGGTAATCGGAAAGGATTTCCAACAGGAAACTTTCAAATTCCTCATCAGATTTATCAACCTCATCAATAAGTAGTACCACCGGTTCTGTAGACTCCAGTGCATCCAGTAGAGGACGGCGGAGCAAAAATTCCCTGGTAAAGATGTCATCTTTGGCTTCATGCCATGATTTGCTCTGGTTTTGCTTCAAATGCAGGCAGAGCAGCTGTTTTTGGTAGTTCCACTCGTAGAGGGCTTTGGCCTCATCCAAACCTTCATAGCACTGAAGACGGATCAACCTGCTGTTGGTCACTGCTGCAAGAGCTTTGGCCAATTCTGTTTTACCGACCCCTGCAGGCCCCTCAACCAAGAGGGGCTTTTGCAGTTTCACAGCCAAATAAACAACTGTAGCAACATCCCTGTCAATAAGGTAATGGTATTCAGCCAGTTTTTTCTCCAGTTCCTCTCGAGATTGAAACATAACCATCCTCTTCCCAGGTCAGTTCCTGACCAGTTTTCCCTTTACCCGCCCTAGTGAGGGTGGTGAATTAGTAGCTGTAGTTTGGGGCCTCCTTGGTGATGTCCACACTGTGGGGGTGGTTCTCCCGCAAACCCGCATTAGTAATTCTGATGAACTTAGTTTTGGTCTGCAGTTCTTCGATATTTTTCACCCCGCAGTAGCCCATTCCGGCACGCAGCCCTCCGACCAACTGAAAGATAATCTCAGATACCTGGCCCCGATAAGGGACTCGTCCTTCCACACCCTCAGGCACCAGTTTATCTGTAGTATTTTCCTGGAAATAGCGATCTGCACTACCTGAACGCATCGCGCCCAGTGATCCCATCCCTCGATAAACCTTATACTTTCTACCTTGATAGATTTCCAAATCTCCAGGGCTTTCCTCTGTACCGGCTAACAGATTGCCCAGCATAACCGTACTGGCTCCAGCCGCCAATGCTTTTGTGATATCCCCTGAGTATTTGATACCACCATCAGCAATAATAGGTTTTCCGTATTTTTTTGCCTCCTGTGAACACTCATGGATTGCGGTTATTTGAGGCACACCAATCCCTGCTACTACCCGTGTTGTGCAAATGGAGCCAGGGCCGATTCCCACCTTAACAGCATCAGCACCTGCCTTAATCAAATCCCTTGTAGCCTCTGCTGTTGCTACATTACCTGCGATCAACTGCAGATCAGGATAAAGGCTTTTGATGTTTTCCACTGCCTTCAGTACCCCTTCAGAGTGGCCATGAGCAGTATCCACAACAATCACATCAACCCCTGCCCTTACTAAAGCACTTAAGCGCTCTTTGTAATCAGGCCCCACACCAATAGCAGCTCCTACCCTTAATCGCCCTTTTGGATCTTTTGCCGAATTGGGGTACTGACGGGCCTTTTCTATATCCTTAATAGTAATTAAACCACGCAAGTTATAATTCTCATCAACAATAGGCAGTTTTTCGATCTTATGCTGCCTTAATATATTTCTGGCCTCCTGTAGTGTAGTTCCTACAGGCGCTGTGATTAGATTATCCTTGGTCATTACCTCACTGATGGGACGCAGCATGTTGTCCTCAAAACGAATATCTCTATTGGTTATAATCCCTACCAGTTTTCCTTCAACTGTAATAGGAACACCGGAGATATGGTAATGCTCCATCAGGTCCAGTGCGTCTTTCACCAGATGTTGGGGGCTTAAAAATATCGGATCGGTGATAATCCCATGCTCTGACCGTTTTACCCGGTCAACCTCTGAAGCCTGTTGTTCAATACTCATGTTTTTATGAATGATCCCAATTCCGCCTTCTCTAGCCATAGCAATAGCCATCCTGCTCTCGGTTACAGTATCCATCCCTGCACTGAGGATCGGTGTATTCAATCTGATTTTATTTGTTAATAAAGAAGAAACATCTACATCGCGCGGTAAAACAGAAGATTTCCCAGGCACCAGCAGAACATCATCGAAAGTTAGCCCAACTTTTCCAAATCTATCCTCATTCACAGCGATAACTCCTTTCAACTCGCTTATTGTCCTTCATTTTAGCATTTTCTCATCAAGCAAACAATAATATCTGTTATACGGAATGGTCCTTAGTGATTGGTCAGGTGATTGGTATCATTGAGCAGAGAAAGAACGATAAATCCCTTGTTATATTGGATGATGTTGAGTGCGGTGTTATCCTGTTGTATCCTAAAAGCATGATTCAAATCAATATCTAATAGCCCGCAGATAATGGCTCTGATGGTGCCGCCATGGGCTACCACGATAATAGTTCCCGGGTCATTCTCTTTCAGCAGCTTCATAATTGCATTATACGCTCTTTCTTTCACTTCAAAAAAGGTTTCTCCCTTTGGTATCCGCACCGATGCCGGAGACTGATACCACTTCTCCGCAAGCTCCTTATATTTTTCACTGATCTCTTTAAAGGTCAGACCCTCCCAGACACCGAAATTTATTTCTCTCAGCTCTTCAGCTATCTGCACCTTTAGTTGATGAGGTGCTGCCAAAATAGAAGCTGTTTCATATGCTCTTTTTAAATCGCTGGAATACACAGCTTTTATTTTCTCAGACCTTAATCTATCTGCCAACAGCCTGGCTTGTTCCCGCCCGGTATCGCTGAGTTCAACATCTGTATGCCCCTGGTAACGGGATACATGGTTCCAAATGGTTTCACCGTGGCGTACAAGCAACAGTTTAGTCAACCCAAATACCTCCTAAATGGTTAATAACATTAATGCAGCAAAAGAAGTCCGGTTAAAAGAGCAGAAATCTCTATCAGCTCACAGGAAGCTCCATAGGTATCTCCGGTGAGCCCCCCCAACAGATATGATAACCAACTTGCCAGGATAAACAAAATAATACTACAGATAAAAAAGATGTAAAGCCCATTTATTTGAGCAAGCAAAAAGAGAATCGCCAAAGTTATTCCTGTGGTTATACCAAAAAGGGGAACATTGCCGTAAATATTAAAGAGCATGCCCAGGCCCTGTTTGCGGGCATAAGGGTAAAAGATTTGCACCCACACCATTGCCTGCCTTCCCATCACAGATGCCGCGATCAGAATAACAAGCATATCTGAACTTAACTGGGTGTAAATACTGTATTTGAGCAGCAGAATTACAACAGCACCCAACACACCAAAGGCACCAGGGTGAGTGTCTTTCATAATCTCCAATCTGTGTTCTCTGCTTCTGCCGCCATATATTCCATCAACTGTATCTATCAAACCGTCAAGGTGCAGTCCACCAGTCAGCAATACATAAATAAACAATAACATTGCAGCAGCTATTGTCTGGGGAAATAGTTTTGCTAAAAGATAATAACTGCCTGCCAATATTCCGCCGATAATCAGCCCAACAACAGGGAAAAAATAGATGCTCTTTTTAAAGGTCTCCGGTTGATCAATACCTTTTACCAGAATGGGTATTCGTGTTAAAAAGGATAAGGCACATAAGAAATAACTCATCACTAATCCCTCTACCTTATCAAACTTCAGGATCTGCTCTAAGTGCCTTAATATCCAGTGGCATACCTGAAATCAAAAAATATGCTTTATCTGCCTCTGCGGTCATGATCTGATTAGCCCAACCGGTCAGATCCCGAAAAATGCGCCCATCCGGGTAGTCAGGTACAACCCCAAGGCCCACCTCATTGGATACAATAAGGACATCTGCCCTGCATTCCTTGGCAGCTTTTGCTAAACGTTTTATTTCAGATAATACATGATTTAAACAGATACTGCTCTCTTGTTCAGATGCTTCTTTATAATAAAGGTTGGTCAAGAGCAGTGTTAAACAGTCAACAAGTATTACCCCTTCCTCCTGACCGATCTCTTCCAATAGCTCTGCAACCCTATATGGTTCTTCAATGGTCTTCCAACTAGCAGGCCTCCTTTTTTGGTGCTCCTTGATACGAGCAACCATTTCCTCATCAAGTGCTTCTGCTGTGGCAATATAGGTTACTCTGCCTCCCAAACTCGATGCCAGCTTCTCAGCAAAGCTGCTCTTACCACTCCTTGCTCCGCCGAAAATAAAGTAAAATTTGCCGCGTTTCATATCGATACCTCATTTCTTTGTTACAGTTTTTGTGCAACATAGACCAGGCGGGGAGCATTTTCATGGGGTGGTGAAAAAGTGAAAGCCTGATAGGTTCCCTTCACTGTAAACCCCTGCCTGATCAAGAGCCTCCAAACATCAGAAGGATCATAAATTTTTTCCCGATGAGTTTCACAGAAGCGGTGGTCCAATTCTCCCTTAATAATACCGGAAACAGTGACCTCCCATAATTTTTCTTTTTCATCATATTTAATAGTCCAACTGAGGGAATACCCTTCTTCATCTGTGCTGTAATGATCAACATTTTGCGGCAGCAGCTGTGGCAGGTAATTTAGATCAAAAATGAAAAACCCTTCTGTGTGAAGGTTGTGATAGACAGAGCGAAAAGCAGCAGCCAAATCATCCTCATTCAGGATATAGTTGAAACCGTCCTGAAAACATACAGCCAGGTCAACCTGCTGAGGCAGTACCATTGAGCGCAGGTCCTGTTTGAGAAAAGTGATCTTCTGCCCTATTTTTTGTGCCTTCTGCTGAGCAATTTTCAGCATTTCGGACGATAGATCAACACCAAACGTATGGTAGCCTCGTTCAGACCAGGGAATGGTTGAGTTTCCCGTACCACAAGCCAAATCAACCACACTTTTTATATTTCCTTGAAAATTAGCCACTAATTTTTCCACATAGCTGACCCAAGCTTGATAATCGATTCCCTGCATCAGCTGATCATAAAAAAGGGCCAGTTTATTATAAGTGCTTTCCACTGCTCAATCCCGCCGATCTCTTAGTGAAGGAACTGTTTTCTAACGATTTTTTCTAAGTGAGCAAGGGTATAGCATTCATACATCTGGCTATAGCGCTTAAATTTCATAACAGACGGAAGGTCCTGCCACTCCTCCTGAGGAAGGGTGTTAAGCCAGATGATATCTTTAACCTTCCTCTTTAGCTTGTTGAGCTCCTCCTCTGCTCGCTCAAGCTCCAGAGATTTTGTATCACTGACAATAATCACAACCGTATTTGAAGTCAGCAGCAATGGATACTGCTCCCGCAGGGTATTTAGGGCAGCTCCTAAATTTGTTCCCTTTCCCCAGATGCGGCTTTTGCCAATAAGCCGTACCATTGTATCCTCAAAAGGCTCTCTGCTTGCAAAAAAAGGAGTGACATATTCCAGTTCTTCCGCAAAAATAAAACTTTCGATTTTTTTGATCACTGCACTCAGACCATAGATAAATTGAATAACAAAAGATGCATAACGGGACATGGACCCTGAAACATCACAGATCAGCAGGATTTTCGGTTTTTGAATCCTTTTTTGTTTGTAATGAAGTTTAAAAATAACACCGCCATAGCGCACATTAGCTTTAATGCTCCGCCTGAGGTCAAGTTTAACAACCTTTTTGCTGATCCGGTAGCGTCGGGAGATCTTTGTGGCAAGTCTACGGGATAGTTTTTTTAGCAGAATAGTGACTTTGGGAAGATCCTGCTTGCCGATCCTTCTCATATCCTCGTAGAGGATACTGCTGTCCTCACCCAACTCATTAATAATAGATGCCATCACCGGATCATCTATCTGGTTGTCAAAAAGCTGAGGTGAATAGTCATCTGTTTCTCCCAATCGCTGTTTCCAATAGCGCAGTGAACCACGGACCTGGCTCTCCAGGGTTGGTTTAAACCTGCTGTAGCGGTCATCAGGCAGGTTGCTTGCAGCAAGGTATTCTCTTATTTTTCTTTTCTCTTCCTCGGGCAGTTTTGCATAGAAGAGTTTCTCCTGTTCAGTGAGATCTAGGCTCTCCCCTTTGTAAGCAAGATCCGCTTCCGCTTCATCCAGCAGACGAATGGTCTCAGCCTGTTTCTCAACCCAGGCCTTTTCCTGATGCAGTTTAACCTCAGGTGGTGCAAAATAAGTATCAAATGCCTGATCAAATATCTCTCTCTGATCAGGATTTTTGATCATAGTGGCAGCCATAGCCATTTTTACATGATTCCGGTTCAGGATATCTATATAAGTTAAAGCTTTGATAGCTGTCAGAGTTTCTAAAATACAGACGTTAATGCCCAGGTGTCTCAAAATATGCACAAAGCGAGCAAAGTTGTTTTCAAAAAAATTTTTTTCAAAATAGTTCTGCAATTGTTACCCTCTTCCCCTATCTCTTTTTGATATTTTCGAGCAAACCCTCAGGTCCTAACTCTTTGTAAAATAGGTCGATGTCTTCTTTATCTTTGAGCAACAGATTAATGGTTTTATTGATGTGTTCAACCTCCAGCGTTTCTGCACCCAAAATATGCAAAGCATTGGCCAGATCCAGTGTTTCAGAAATAGATGGTTTCTTTTTGAAATCCAGTTGGTGCCTTAAACAATTTACAGCAAGAGCTATCTCCTCTGCTAAGCGCTCCCCTACCTGTGGAACCTTTATTTTGATAATCCTCATTTCCTTCTCGATGGAGGGAAAATCTATATACAGGTAAACACACCTTCGTTTCAGTCCATCAGAAAGCTCCCGTTCCCCATTGTTGGTCAATACAACAATTGGTATATGTTTGGCTTTGATTGTTCCCAGCTCCGGTACGGAAACCTGAAAATCGGACAGTACCTCAAAAAGAAATGCTTCAAATTCCTCATCTGTTTTATCAATTTCATCAATCAAAAGGACGGTCTTATAAGGGGCTTGAATTGCTTTCAATAAAGGTCTCTCCAGCAAATAACTGTAAGAGAAAAGGTTTTGCTCTGTAAGCTCACTGTTGCTTTCTTTAATTAACTGAATTCTGATCAATTGTTTCTGGTAATTCCACTCGTAGAGGGCTTTGTTCTCATCAAGCCCTTCATAACACTGAAGCCTGATCAGCTCTGTTTTAAATACAGAGGCCAGGACTTTGGCGATCTCTGTTTTACCAACACCTGGCGCCCCTGTGATCAAGATCGGCTTTTCCAGACGAAGTGCCAAATAGACAGGCACAATTATGTCATCTTCTGCTATATAGCCGTATTCTTCAAAATCATGACAGAGTTTTTCTATAGTTATCTTTGCAAGCTTACTGTATTCCATAACATTTTCCTTCCTAAAATATTTTAATAAATATCTTAATAGCGGTTAGCACCGACATATCGCTCTTTATACCACTGTTGATCCAATGAAGTAAATATCACTCCCTGTTTTCTGTTTGCGTGTATGAAGGTATTATTCCCTGCGTAAATCCCCACATGTACAACAGAGCCATTTTCCGCAAAAAAGACCAGGTCTCCCACTGCCGGGCTATCAACTCTGGTTCCTGTTTTTTCCTGATCAGCTGCTACACGGGGCAGTTTAATTCCGTGAAGACCATACACATACTGCACAAAACCGGAACAATCAAAACCGCTGGGATCGCTTCCTCCGTATATATAAGGAACACCTAGAAATTGTTTAGCTGTTTCCAGGATATTTGCTTTTGGTTGAGGCGGATTAACCTGTTTCTCCTTTTGCTTGGGATTGCTGTTTTCTTTTTTGGGCTGAGGTGCCGGGTTAGCGTTAGTACTAGCCTGCTGCCGACTAGGTGAACTGCTCTTGCCGGAAACCCGCAGTGTCATCCCTGGGTGAATCTGATCACCAGTCAAACCATTTAACTCTTTAATAGCCTCAACTGATGTCCGGAATTTTAAAGCAATGGACCACAAATTGTCACCATATTGAACCACATAATCGACGACAGTACCCGGCTGGTTTCTAGATGTTGATGTACTTCTGTTCTCTGTGCTCCTGTCCTCTGGAGTTGAAGGCACAGTTGTTCCGGGTTCCGGAATCAACAATTCCTGGCCAGGCATCAAAATTTCGCTGCTGAGATTGTTGACATACATAATGGCTTCTACAGAAGTATTAAACCTATTTGCAATCAGCCAGAGGTTATCTCCCTCTTGAACTGTATATTTTTGCTCAGCACTTTGCTCTTCATCACTATTTTCTTCCGGCTCAGTTGTTATAATCTCCTGAGAGGAATTTTTTTCATCAGTTATATTTTCATTTTTTTCTTCGGTTATTGTCTCCTCGATATCCTGTTTATCAACAGTTTGACCTTTATTATCGCTTTTTAGATTATTGTATGCACTGGTAACAGCAGGTAAAACAATACAGGCTACAGCTATCACTGTGATCAGCAGCCAAAAGATCTTCCGGCTCATCTCATGCACCCTCCAAGTTTCAATTACATCTTTAAATAATATCTTATGTTTTCGTCATTAAAAACGGGATTCCTTCCCTGTGTTTAAATCAAGCCAATAAACTGTAAAGGAATTTCAAATTTTCGACAGATTTTTGATCAACTCCCACTTCACCCAGCATTGGGTATCCGGTACCTGGCCCATGGTGATCTGTGCCACCGGTCATAACCTGTGCGTATTTTCTGCAATACCACTTATATTTCTCTGTCATCTCCTGATCATGGAGTGGATAAAAAACCTCAATTCCCAATAGTCCCTTTTTCACCAATGCCGGTATCAGGCTATCCCGTTCCATTAAACCGGGATGGGCTAGAACAGGTATCCCACTGGCTTTCTCAATTACGGAAATGGCTGTAAAGGGATCCATTTTTGTCCTGGGCACATACCCAGGTTTTCCCCGTTCCAAATAACCTTCAAATGCCTCTTTGATACTTTTTACGTGCCCGCATTCAACCATTGCCCTGGCTATATGTGGCCTGCCTACTGGAGCTCTCCCAGCAATTTTTTTAACATGTTCATAATCGATGGAAATCCCTAGTTCTTTCAATTTTTCTATCATCTTAGCTGCTCTTAAATCTCTAGCCTGGCGCATCTCAAAGAGAACCTGCTGCAGCTGTTGGGAGTGATAATCGATATAATAACCGAGAATATGCACCTCTGTGTCCTCCCAATCAGTGTTAATTTCCACACCAGGAATCACTTCCAAATTTGTTCCTCTGGCACTATTCAGTGCACGAGCTATACCATCTGTTGTGTCATGATCTGTTAGGCTGATAACAGAAAGATTTTTTTCCAGAGCAAGTTTCACAATTACTTCCGGCGTAAGTGTACCATCAGAGGCGGTGCTGTGAATATGCAGGTCTGCATACATAAAAAAACCTCCTATAAAATTTGTTGCAGTATGCGCAAACAATTACCCCAGCAGATTTTGCGAATAGTACTTTCTTTGTAATTCCTTTTTTCTAACTCTGCGATGATCTCAGGATATATTGTAACATCACTGATACCAGAAATCAGATTATCTGTTCCATCAAAGTCAGATCCAAAGGCCAGATAATCATCACCTACCAGGTCAAATATGTGATCAATATGCTCAAGTAGCTTTTTTATTCCGGCACCGGGGGCACCGATAAAATCTGACACAAAATTAAGCCCTATCAATCCCTTTTTCTGAGCAATACCTTTAATCTGCTCATCTGTCAGGTTGCGGGGATGAGCCCATACAGCTCTGGCGTTGGAATGGGAGGCTATCACCGGAGCATCACTCAATTCGAGTACATCCCAGAACCCTTTTTCTGCAATATGTGAAACATCAATGATCATCCCCAGTTTATTCATCTCTTTTACAACTTCCCTGCCAAAATCAGTTAAACCACCTGCATCCCTTTCAGCTATACCGTCTGCTATCTCATTCCGCTTGTTCCAAGTAAGGCATAGGCTGCGCACTCCCATCCGGTAAAGAACCCTTAATATGCGAAGTTCTCCTTCTAAAACTTCTCCACCCTCAACTGCCAACAAGACACCTAGCTTGTCGGATTCCATTACTTCCACAAGATCATCGCTGGATGTAAGCAGTTTGATCTTTTCCAGGTTATCTTCATACTGTTCCCAAAAGAAATCCCCTAATATCAGTATCTGTTTTAAAGGGGTTAAAGAGGAAGATATGCCAGGAAACAAAGCAAAGAATTGGATCTTAACACCGGATTCCTGCAAACGCGGGAGATCAAGATGCCCTGCTGAAGATCTTGCAGTTATCAGCCTGTTGGTGAGATAAGCCTGGAGGATTGTATCACAGTGGCAGTCAATAATCATTTAAAGTCACCTTCCAATAAACAATAAAAGCCTGTTTATTCACAAGAGAAATAAACAGGCACAGAAGAGTATAAACAATAATTATAATTTCTCCTCAGCGAGGTTCTACGATCAGTTTAATCGCCGTTCTTTCTTCACCATCGATCACAATGTCAGTAAACGCTGGAATACATATCAGGTCAATACCGCTAGGAGCCACAAAACCTCTTGCAATTGCTACCGCTTTAACAGCCTGGTTGAGAGCACCTGCACCGATTGCCTGTAGTTCTGCACAGCCCTTTTCTCTTAAAACGCCAGCAAGAGCGCCAGCAACCGAATTAGGGCTTGATTTTGCTGATACCTTCAAAACTTCCACAAACCCAACCTCCCCTTTTTCCCATCCGGTAAATATATAACGAATTTTATCCATTTTATCATTAATGGAAAATTTTCGCAAGACTTATTTTTTGATAACCTGTATCCTTTCTATTGCTGTTGTAATACCTTTTTCATGGTCTATTTCCAGATAAACAGCATTGAGCTGTATAGGTCCTGATGCCACTTCAAAACGAACAGGTCTCTGTGTTAGGAATTTTTCTATTACTGGTTCTATTTTAACCCCTAGAATTGAGTTATGGGGTCCTGTCATGCCAGCGTCTGTGATATATCCTGTCCCTCCAGGAAGTATCCTTTCATCTGCTGTTTGAATATGTGTATGGGTACCGATCACCACACTAACCCGCCCATCCCCATACCAGGCAAGAGCCATCTTTTCTGAAGTAGCTTCAGCATGGAAATCAACAATAATCACTTTTGTTTGCTTATTTATAATAGGAAGAATTTCATCCAACACCCGAAAAGGGCAATCAAGTGCAGGCATATAAACTCGGCCTGACAAATTAATGACTCCTACTTTCTTGTTATCCCTGGAATAGGTAATCATGTAACCCCGGCCGGGAGTGTCTGGAGGATAGTTGGCCGGTCGGACTATGCGATCCTCCACATCAATGAAGTCGTAGACCTCCTTTTGATCCCAAACATGATTACCCATAGTCAGTATATCAACACCGCTGAGAAAAATTTCATCTGCTGTTTTTCGTGTGATACCACTCCCCCCTGCTGCATTTTCCCCATTGGCAATTACCAGATGGGGATCATACTTTTCATAGAGTGATGGAAGCAGTTCTTTAACCGCCCTGCGGCCAGGTCGTCCCACTATATCTCCAAGAAACAAAATTCGCAAATAAATACCTCCATCATGTCCACATTATAGTTATTTGTTGTACACCACTACTTTTCCTTCATCACGCAGGGCTATTAATTCGCTGTTTGCTCTGGACATTTTAACATTCTCCAGCATATAGCTGATCAATTCCTCGTGCAGAGTTTGGTTATCAACATCCAGATCCTCATCTTCATCTGAGATGAGAGATGCTCCAAATTGATCCTTGAGCAGCGCAATCACCAAAGAAATTTCCTTCTGAGAAAGGGAATTGATATCCCTCCAGAACTCCATAATAGTGAATTGATCAAGTTGTTCAAAGGTAAACGCATTTACCTCTGTTGTAATATCTTCCAAATAATAATAGGCCTGCAGGGCCTGCTGCATGTATTTTTTAACTTCTCCTAATTCCAGAGTTATATTTTTCAGATAAAAGCTGAATTTAATCACCCGGTCCTTGGGATCCAAATTAATGGTCGCTATCTCCGGGTAATGGATAAGAATAGATGTTAGTAAATTAGCAATATATGGAACACTGTTGTTTTTTTGATAAGGAATTGACACTCTATTACCCTCTCCTGCTATTCAATTTTTTATCCTGTGTCTTGCTGTAAGTATTTCGTCAGGGAAAAAAGAATTCCTGCAATAAAAAGCTTCCTTTTCCTTGTATTGAAAAGAAAAAAGACCTGCACTGGGCAGGTCAGTAAGTTTAAGATATATTGAATTTATTTTGCGTATTCTACATGTCTTGTTTCTCGTATCACAATCACCTTTATCTGACCGGGGTACTCTAATTTCTCCTCGATTTTTTTCCCTATTTCTCTGCTCAAGTGAGCTGCCTGGATGTCATCCACCACATCCGGTTTTACCATGATCCTGATCTCTCTACCAGCTTGAATCGCGTATGATTTTTCGATACCCTCGAAAGAATCCGCAATCTCTTCAAGCTTTTCCAGTCTCTTTAGATATGTTTCCAGTGTCTCCCTTCTAGCTCCGGGGCGGGCAGCGGATATGGCATCGGCAGCCTGAACAAGCACTGCCTCAACTGTTTCCGCTTCCTGATCCCCATGGTGAGCCATAATGCAGTGGATCACCTCAGGATTTTCCTTGTATTTGCGCGCGATGTCAGCTCCAATTGTGACATGGGGCCCCTCAATCTCATGATCAAGAGCCTTACCGATATCATGGAGCAAGCCGGCGCGCTTGGCCAACTCAGCATCAGCTCCCAATTCAGCTGCCATAGTTCCTGCCAGATAGGCAACCTCAAGGGAGTGTTTTAATACATTCTGACCATAACTTGTCCGAAATTTGAGCCTTCCTAACAGCTTTATCAATTCAGGATGTAAATTGGGTACTCCAGCTTCAAAAGCAGCCTGTTCTCCCTCTTCCCGAATCTGCTGCTCAATTTCTTTTTGGGCTTTTTCCACCATTTCCTCGATACGAGCTGGATGGATGCGCCCATCATTAATCAGTTTTTCCAGGGCGATCCGTGCTATTTCACGCCTGATGGGATCGAAACCAGACAGGATTACAGCTTCAGGCGTATCGTCAATTATCAAGTCAACCCCTGTCAGAGTTTCCAGTGCTCTGATATTCCTTCCCTCTCTCCCAATTATTCTTCCTTTCATTTCATCATTAGGTAGAGGAACTACGGAAACAGTAGTTTCAGCCACAATATCTACAGCACCTTTTTGGATAGCCAAAGCTACAATTTCACGCGCCTTTTTTTCAGCTTCTTCCTTGGCCCGTGCCTCTTCTTCTTTAATGATCTGAGCAGTTTCTCGTTTTAGCTCTTCCCTGACATTATCAAGAATCATGGTACGAGCCTCTTCAGTGGTGAGACCGGAAATACGCTCCAGTTCAGCAGTCTGATTCTGTAGCAATTCATCAAGCTGTTTATCTTTATTTAACATCTCCTGTTCCTTTTTGGCTAAAGCCTCTTCTTTTTTCTCCAGACTTTCCATTTTCCGATCCAGCGATTCTTCCTTCTGCAAATATCGGCGTTCCAAACGCTGAATCTCATTTCGCCTTTCCCGGTTTTCCCGATCTGCCTCAGTGCGCATGATATGGATCTGCTCTTTGGCTTCCAAAATCGCTTCTCTTTTTCTTGCTTCTGCTTCTTTTTCTGCTTCTTCTAGAATTCGCTTAGCTGCCTCTTCTGCTGAAGTTATCTTGGCCTCAGCAATATACTTGCGGAGGAGATAGCCAAACAGTACCCCTAACAGGAGTGCTATAACTGCTAAAATGGTGTAAATAAATGGCACCTGATTAATACCTTTCACCTCCCTCCATAAGCATGCCCTCATCTAAAAACAAGACCGAGTAGAAACTCGGCCATTCATAGAAACTTCCCCACACATAGTATTCAGTTTTTTTATACGATCCCTATCAGCAACCATATTTATATAAAGAACTTGTGGAAGAAGTTCTACTTAACTGTTTCTGCATTTAAATTTTATTATCGTTTCCGGATCATGTCAAGAATGATCATCAATAGAGCCCTTTACCGATTGTTGCTTAGCCTTTGCAGTGTTTACATTGGCTACATTTGCCAACTCCCGTATTTTGTCTTCGATCTCCTGGGCAATTTCTGGGTGTTCCCTTAAAAATGCTTTAGCATTCTCCCTGCCCTGTCCCAACCTCTCTTCACCATAAGCAAACCATGAGCCGGATTTGGTGATGATATTGTAATCTATGCCAAGGTCCAATAAATCTCCTTCACGGGAAAAGCCCTTACCGTACATAAGATCACACTCGATCTGTTTGAAGGGTGGTGCAACCTTGTTTTTGACAACCTTTATTCTGGTACGGCTTCCTACCACTTCAGTCCCCTGTTTGATCAGATCCACTTTCTTTACTTCCAGCCTGATGGAAGAATAGAATTTCAGTGCTTTACCACCTGTGGTGACCTCAGGGTTCCCAAACATCACACCGACCTTTTCCCTGATCTGGTTGATAAATATAGCGGTAGTCTTTGATTTACTGACAATACCTGTCAGTTTCCTTAAAGCTTGCGACATTAACCTAGCCTGCAGACCCACATGGGTATCTCCCATTTCACCTTCCAGTTCCGCCCGAGGTACCAGTGCAGCAACAGAATCGATGACAACCACATCCAGTGCACCACTGCGCACCAGGGTTTCTGCGATCTCCAGTGCCTGCTCCCCTGTGTCAGGTTGAGATACATAGAGATTATCTATGTCTACACCTAAACTCTGGGCATAAACCGGATCTAGGGCATGTTCAGCATCAATAAATGCTGCCATTCCTCCTCTTTTTTGAGCTTCAGCAACAATATGCAGGGCCACTGTTGTTTTACCTGATGCCTCAGGCCCATAAATCTCAATTACCCTTCCTCTGGGAATTCCCCCAACCCCTAAGGCTAGATCCAGTGACAGTATTCCTGATGGAATCACCTCAATATTGAGCTGTGTGGGTGCATCCCCCAAACGCATAATTGCCCCTTTGCCAAAGGCTTTTTCGATTTGATTAACAGCCAGCTCCAAGGCCTTGAATTTATCGCTCATTTCTCCCCATCCCTTCAAAACAGATGTTCGAAACTGTAATAATTATATTGTAGATGGAAAAGGTTGTCAACTAATAAAAAATTCATGATTCTTTACTAAAAGGTATGGCAGCCAGCGGTGAGTAGATAGGACCACGGGGAGTCAATTTGCTGGCCATCATATGAATTTTGTCAACCAATATTTTGTCATCAGGAAAGGGATCAGCATTTTTTGTAATCACTGCCCAGTTGCCCTTACTGCGGAATCTTCCCAGTGTGATATGAGGAGGATGAAATTTATTTCTTTTCTCTTTAGGAAAGCCTGCAGCAGCCAGGGTATTTTCAATCCTCTGCCATAAGGACTGCAGTCTGTCCAGCTCTCCTTTTAAAGAAAGGCAAATAACTCTGGGGCGTGAGCTATGGGGTAGAGCTGTCAGTTCCCCACACTGCAGATAAAAGGGTTTCTCCTGTTCGGCTATCATTTTCAATTGGGTCACTGCTTTTTCTACATCCCCTCTGCTCAAGGAACCAAAAAATTTCAGTGTTAAATGAAGGTTGTTTTTTTCTACCCATTTAACATCCAGCGGTAATTTGTATAAAGACCCTGCACAGTCACTGATGCGCTGCTGCAGTTCAGGCTGCAACAGAACAGCTGTGAAAGCCCGTATCTGTTCACTCAAAGGGAATCAACTCCATCAGGATTGATTAGATAACGCCGCAGGAAATCCAATGCTCTTTTGGCAGCGATGGTTTTCAAGGTGAGCCTCCCCACACCGGGAAAAAATATTTTCTGGGCTAGTTCAGCATCAGGTGTGGACAAGCCCAGATAAACAGTTCCCACCGGAATACCGGACTCCCCATGAGGCCCTGCTAATCCGGTAGTTGCCAGGCCAAATGTGGAGTCAAAAACTGTGCGCGCTCCTCTAGCCATCTCCCTAGCGGTTTCCGGACTAATAGCTCCATATTGTTCTATGGTTTTATGGTTTACCCCCAGCAGCTTTTCTTTTATTTCATTGCTATAGGCGACAATTCCTCCCTGCACATAACGGGAACTCCCAGGCACATCGGTAAGGTTACTGGCGACCAAACCAGCTGTACATGACTCAGCAACACCAACTGTAAAACCCTGGTTCACAAGGAGTTCCCCAACTTTCCCTGACAGTGTTTCATCATCATACCCGTAAAGGTCATCACCCAAAATAATTATCATCTCATTTTCTGATTGTTGAAAAAGATCATCCTGCTTCTTAGACGAACCATCCCATTTAAATATCAGCCAGACTTCACCAGCCATGGGCAAAAAGGAGCATATTATCCCGGAATTCTGTAGGTCCGTAACCAAATACTTTAATTTTTCATAAACAACTGTTTCTCCAATACCGATGATCTTTAGAATTCGCTTCTTGATTGTTTTGAGCGGAGGATAATGCTCCAATAAATAGGGCTTAACTTCTTTGATAAACATTTCTCTGGCTTCTTGCGGCGGTCCGGGGAGAACAATGATGGTTTGGTCATTACTATAAGGGACCAATATCCCCGGCGCTGACCCCAGAGAATTACGCAGTGGAAGAGTACCACATGGCAGATAAGCCTGTTTCATACTTACAGGGGGTACATCTCTGTTCTTTTTAAGAAAAAACTGCTGAATCTCCTCCCACAGATCATCGCGAAATTCCATGGGCATCTTCAGGGCCTCAGCCACTGCCTCCCTAGTCAAATCATCAGGTGTTGAGCCCAATCCTCCGGTTAAAAAAATGAGATTAGCGCGGCGCAGTGCCTCATACACTGCGCCCGTAATCTCTTCTAACTGGTCATCGACAGTACTGAGCTTTTTAATTGTGTATCCCAAAGCTGTTAATTGATTAACAAGAAATGGAGTAGTGGTGTTTTTTACCTCTTCACTTAATAACTCACTGCCTATGGCTATGATTTCAACCTTGACAGTCATGTGACACCAACCCTTTAATGTATTACTCTGCTTTGTTTCATCATATCCCGCAGTTCGTCTCCGCTGATGTACTCCTGCTCCACCAGCAGTTCAGCTATCTCTTTAAGTGTATCAAAACTGCTGTGCAGAATCTGGTGGACTTTCTCCTCCTGCTCTTTGATAATCCTTTGCAGTTCTTGATGATAGCGTTCCTGGGGGATAATCTCTTCACAAACCACACCCAGAGATGAAAGACCAGCTGTAATGATCTGACGCGCTAGCTTAACTGCTTGTTGAAAATCGTTGCTGGCCCCAGTACTCTGAGAACCCAAAACAACACTTTCCGCTGCTGCACCAGCCAGACAGATCTGGATCTGTTCCTCCAGGTGCTCCTTAGTATATAAATACAGATCATCCTCAGGAACGGAGCGCACATATCCCAGAGCCCTTCCTCTGGTTGTCACAGTTATGTGAGATACAGATCCATTTCTTAAAATCTCACTGATCAAAGCATGGCCCGTTTCATGGACGGCAATGCGATACCGTTCCTCATCACTGGGCTTGCGATCGATTTTCTCACCCATCATTACTTTGTCAATAGCTTCCTTGAAATGGGATTGATGTATCACCGCTGATTTTTCTCTCAATGCCAGAATAGCTGCTTCATTAGCCAAACTCTCTAGATGTGCACCGGAAAAACCAAAAGTCTCTCTGGCAATATCCTCCAATGACACATCATCTGCTAGCGGTTTGTTCCGGCAGTGTATTTCCAGAATGCTCTTTCTCGCAGCCTTATCAGGCAAATCCACACGAACGATCCGGTCAAAGCGGCCTGGTCTAGTTAATGCAGGATCCAGCATATCCTCCCTATTGGTGGCTCCCACCACAAGAATACGCACTTTATCATCATGTCTTAAACCGTCCATTTCCACAAGGAGTTGGTTCAAGGTCTGATCATACTCAAGATGTCCTGTGTTGCTGCCTCTTTTGCTCCCTAAAACATCAATCTCATCAACAAATATAATAGCACCATCTTTTTTTTCTTTTTGCGCACGTTCCTTGGCTGTTTTGAACAGCTGGCGCACTCGCTGGGCACCGACACCAGCGTATACCTCAATAAATTCGCTTCCTGATGTAGCCAGAAAAACTGAGCGGGTATATGATGCTGCTGCTTTAGCTAACAGCGTTTTCCCAGTCCCAGGAGGTCCTGTCAAAAGAATCCCTTTTAAAGGCCGGATTCCCATTTCTTTTATTTTTCCTGCATGAAGGACAAAATCAAGAGCTTCCTTTAGTTCTTGTTTGGCAGGTGCTTGTCCTCCTATATCATCAAAAGTAAAGTTAACCTGTTGTGTATATCCTGCGAAATTGGCACTGCCGGTCAACCCCTTCCGATCGATCAGCATATAGAGCATAAAGCCTAAACCTGCCAACAAGAGCAAAGGGATCACATTTTGTCCCATCATAGTCAAAAAGATCAACAAAGCAATAGATACACCTAAGCATAATTCCCTAATCAACCATATCACCACCCAGTTTCTCCCAGCCATCTAACTGCTTTATGCGAGGGATAACTTCATAAAGATATCCCTGGTCATCCTTTAGCACCAAATAAATATTGGAGGAATCTATTGACAGATCACATTGGACACCTTCCTGATCAGCTAAATTCAGTACCTGTGTCCTCATATCTTGAAATTTTCCTGTAGCAATGCCTTCATGAATAATAAAATTGCATTCCTCGTAGAGCATGCTCAGGTTTTCTGTTCGCTCATCTAGAAATACAATTTCAGCTTGAGGTCCTAAGCTCTGGTAAACCAGTTTGGCTGTTTTCTGATAAACACTCTGGAAATCATCTATCTCTGCTGAGCGTATCGATACTACTGATGAATTGTCCTGTTTTTCGATATTTATCTCTTGGGCTGTTACCAATTGGCTGATCTGTTCACGCAGTCCGTCCCTGATAAAATATCTATCATAAAGGTAATAACCACCGAAAAGGACGCAAAGAGTGAGTATCAATGAACAGATTACTGTTATAAATCTGATCTGTTTCAAGGTGATCCTCCTCTCCCGGTATATCATAGATTATAACATAGGCACACCCCTTTTCTCTCTAGTAATGAATGGAACTCATCCTCCTATATGAGAATCACAAACCCCGATCAAATCATAAGCAGCCGCTCTTGTGATCCGTACCTTCACTATATCTCCAGGAGTTAACCCTTTACCTCTGACAATTACCCGGGGATCAATTTCAGGAACATCTCGGTGGCTGCGCCCATAAAAAACACCATCTCCCAGATTTTGTTCGATCAGAACATCAAGGCTCCTTCCCAGCTGCTCCCTATTCTTACGCCGGGAAATTTTTCGCTGCAGGCCCATAATCTCTCTAGCCCTTCTGCGCTTTTCTATATAGGAAACTGTCTCAGCATATTTTCTTGCTCTGGCTCCCTCTTCATGGTAATAGGGGAAAACCCCTAAACGATCGAATTCCGCCTGTAAAACAAACTCCTTTAATTCCTGAAATGCCTTATTATCTTCACCCGGAAAACCCACCATAAGAGTAGTGCGGATAGTAAGCCCAGGCAAACTGTCCCTCAGTTCTTTCAGCAGCTGGAGATAACTGATAGCATCCCCTTTTCTTCCCATTCTCCTGAGTATTTTACGGCTGCTGTGCTGAAAGGGAAGATCTAGGTAGCGGCAGAGCTTGGGTTCCTCCTGCATGGTTTTCACTAATTCAGCTGTCAGGTAATGGGGATTATGATAAAGAAACCTGATCCAGTGGAGGCCATCGATCTCACAGAGCCTTTTCAATAGCCCAGCCAGCGTAGGTTTACCAGGGAGATCACGACCATAAGCCCCTGTATCCTGAGCCACCAAAATAAGCTCTTTAACTCCAGTTGCCGCTAATTGAACTGCCTCATCATAAATAGCCTCAGGTGGCCTGCTGCGCAAAGGCCCACGTATCTTTGGTATCAGACAAAAGGAGCATCTGTGAGAACAGCCTTCGGCAATTTTCAAATAGGCTGTGTAATGGGGTGTGGTCAACAGCCTGGGATAATCCTTTTCCTCAGCCTTAATGGTGAGAGGCTCTTTTTCACCAGCAAGGATCTGCTCAAGATAGTGCAGAATAAAAGGAGCCGTATCAACCCCCAGCCATCCATCAACCTCCGGAAACAGCTGGGATAACCTTTTTTCTCCATACCGTGCAACTAAACAGCCAAAAACGATCAAAGTACGGCATAAGCCCTTTTTCTTCAAATCCAGACATTTTAATATAGTTGACACAGCTTCATCAACTGCTGGTTGGATAAAGCCGCAGGTGTTGATCAAAACAATCTCGGCATCTTCAGGTGATGGTGTTACAATATAACCTGCACCTGTTAAAATGCCGAGAACCTTTTCACTGTCAACAAGGTTTTTGGGGCAGCCAAGACTGATCATGCTAATGATTTTCATAGATTAGATACCTTTCTTCGTTCATTGTTTTAGTCTCTACCAACTACTCAATTCTCTTGTATTCCTTGTTCACCACTTCCCCGGCTTTGCCTGGAGGAGGCTCTTTCTTGCCATTATATATCAAATCAACTCCACCAGCATTTCCTAATGTCAACTGTATGGAATCCTCTGCTTCGAAACTCTTGGTATCGCCGGGGTAAATATGGCCACTAAATTGTACAGTCCCATCAACCCTTACCTCTGTCCAGCACTGCTGTTTGCCCACTATTTCCAGGGTTATAATTTCCGGCTGGGGTGGGGCTTCAGCTTGTTCTGGTTCTTTCTGCTCTTCCTCTGCTACAGGTGGGTTTTGCTCTTGTATCGGCGGATTCTCCCCATTTAAACTACTAAAATAAAGAAATGCAGCGGTAAAAATAATAATTGCAATTAATGCATAGCCCAGTTTTGTTCTGCCAAAAGATTCTGATTTTGCTTCCCCAGTTTTTGCTCTTCGTTGTTGTTCAATGAGAGAGTGCAGTGAATCTAGCTCATTTCTCTTATGTTGTGCTCTATATTGATATAGGAGCGGCTCAGGATCAAGCTCGAGAAAGAGAGCATAATTGCGCAGAAAACCTATACGATAAGCCTCTCCCGGTATTTCCTCGAAATTCTCCTCCTCTAAAGCCTGCAGATATTTTGCTCTGATCTTTGTTTTCTCTTCTACATCAAATAAAGACAGCCCTTTATTCTCACGCTCTGCTCGCAACAGTTCTCCTATTTTCATAATAACCCCCTCAAGCTTATAAACTTTTTCCCATAGCACGGCGTGTAGCCTGACGGAATCCGTAACCAGCTGCCAGTCCTCCCGCAATCCCAGTCACAACACTCATCACGTTTCCTGTTCCTTTGAGCGGTGAAGCGGGAAGAAAAAGGGTTTCATTTTTGGTAGATAGCACTACTCCTTGCTGTGGAAAGATAACCACCAATGCTGCGAGACCCTGATCAGCTATTTTCTGACAAACAGAAAATGATGTCTCAGGCAGTCCTAATTGAAAACCTCCTGCAAAACTATATAACTCATTCTCATCGCATACCAAAAAGACTTGAGGTAATCTGGTAAACCCCTTCTCTTTAGACCAGTTAAGTGAAGCTCCGACAATAGATGTAAACAAATCATATTCCTTGATTTGCTCAAATAATCCCTCAATTAATTGTTCGAAAGAGCTGTCGATCAGAAGAACTTTCGCTGAATGTAAAAGATCTTCCCACTTCTTTTTTTCATCTTTGCTAAAATTATAGACTTTTATTGCAGTAATTTGATATAGTTCGCTAGCCCCTTTCCTTACAATTAATCGCTTGGGTGTAGAATAACTGTGTGAGCGGATAATATGCTGAACATTAACCCCTTTTTCCTGGAGTTGCTGGTAAATATGATCTCCCACATCATCATTGCCCAGTACAGTAAACAAGGTCGGTGTCAACTGCTGCTTGGCCAATTCCACAGCCAGAAGAAAACCTATACCACCACAGGAAAGATCAATAGTAGAGTCCTTTACTTGAGCGCTTATCTCTAACCAGGATTTGCCTGCGATAAGAACCTCTGATCTTTCATCAAGAATATAACCCCTACCTAAGATAAATCCTTTGCGCATTAGATTGGAAATATGTACAGCTGCAGCAGACCGTGTAATTTTTAGCTTTTTGGCCAGTTCCTCCTGGGAAATGGTAGGGTCTTTTTTTAGATAAGTAAGTATTTCCTTTTCCCTTTTTGTCAAATAGGCCATTGGCAACCCCTTACATCTTAACAAAAGCTGTAGAAATATTTAATATTGTTTGCATATATCATAACTAATTCTATGATTAGAATTCAATCCCTTTTATTTTTCAAAATATCTGTAAAACTGCTCAGCTGTCATTAACACTTCTCTGGGTTTCGATCCTTCAAAGGGCCCGACTATACCTTTTGCCTCCAGCATGTCAATTAAGCGGGCTGCTCTGGCATAACCGATGCGCAAACGCCTCTGCAGTAAAGATGAAGAGGCCTGCCCCATTTCAATAACCAGTTTTGCTGCATCAAAAAACAGTTCATCTTCATAATCATCCTCTTTTTGCATTTCTTCCTGCTGTTCAGGAAATTCAGAAACATATGTAGGAGTCCCTTGATTGACAAGATATTTAACAATATCCTCTACCTCTGACTCTGTAACCAGAGCACCCTGTATGCGTATCGGTTTAATGGCGCTTACCGGCATAAAGAGCATATCCCCTCTTCCCAACAGCTTTTCCGCCCCATTCATATCTAAAATGGTTCTTGAATCGATCTGAGAGGACACTGCAAAAGCAATGCGTGAAGGAATGTTTGCTTTAATTACACCGGTGATTACATCAACAGAAGGACGCTGTGTGGCGATGACTAAATGAATCCCTGCAGCCCTAGCCATCTGAGCCAGTCTACAGATGGCATCCTCCACATCGACCGGTGCAATCATCATCAGGTCAGACAACTCATCAATCACCACAACAATATAAGGCATAGGCTGCTCCTCGGAGTTTTGGAGCATTATTTGAGCATTGTATTTGGTTATATCCCGTACTCCTAGAGATGAAAAGAGTTCATAGCGTTTTTCCATCTCCTTGACCACCCATCTAAGGGCTCCAGCGGACTTTTTCGGATCTGTTACCACTGGTGCTAAGAGGTGTGGGATCCCGTTATAGGTTATCAATTCCACCATCTTGGGATCGATGAGCAGCAGTTTCACTTCACTGGGGTTGGCTTTGTAAAGTATGCTGCAGATTATGGTATTGAGACAGACACTTTTTCCAGAACCTGTTGCTCCAGCAATTAAGAGATGAGGCATTTTTGTCAGGTCCGCTACAATAGGATTGCCGGCAATATCTTTACCCAATGCAATGGTAAGTTTGGATGCTGCATCTTGGAATTCAGTGGTTTCCAAAATCTCACGCAAACAAACAGTTGCTATTTCCCTATTTGGCACCTCAATACCCATAGCGGCTTTTCCTGGAATAGGAGCCTCAATGCGCACATCAGGAGCAGCTAAACTAAGAGCAATATCATCTGCCAATCTCATGATTCTGCTTACCTTTACACCTGGAGCCGGCTGTATCTCATACCTTGTAATGGCTGGCCCTTTATGCACCTCACTGACACAAACTTTGATCCCAAAGTTGTTCAGTGTTTCTTCAAGAATACGCACATTTTCAATCAACTCTTTGTTCAAACGACTGCTCTTGAGCTTGATAGGCTTTTTCAAAATTGAAAGAGGAGGTGTAGCAAAACCACTGGAGGAAATTACCTTTTCCTCTCTTTGAGAATGAGCTGTTTCCGGTTCTTCTGTAATATTTTCCTTTTCTATTAGGTCTTCTGATTCCTGTTGTGTATTATAGTCTACAATTACTGGTTCCTCTTTTTTCTTTTCCACTGGCCCCCGTTGTATTTTAACAGGTTTTTCTGGAGAATCCTCTTCAACAAACAGAATGCGCTCCAACCAAGCTTTCAGCACAGAGCCGGCTCTAACAAAAAACTCAGCTAACCATTTTATGAACTGGCTAAAGGGAACACCGGTCAGCATAACCAGACTGATGATGCACAGAGCAGCGGTGAGAATAATAGTACCTGGTCGTGCCAATAGGTAGATAGAGGCTATACTCAGTAAAGCTCCCAAAAAGCCACCTCCTTCTCCTTCCAGCCCAGCCTGGTAAAGGATAGGAATGGCATCACTTCGGGAAACATCAGCTGGGAGCAGAAGTTGGTGAAAAATAATCAAGACAGCAGTAAATAACAGTACAGCTCCTATGCTTCGAGATCCTTCAAAAAACGGACGCCGCAGCCAACAGTTAACAGAGGCAAAATATATGAGCAATAAAGCAAAGAGCAAAGAGCCTATTTTACCTGTACAGAATGTAAGCAGGCTGACCAACAAATTACCGATAATACCTGTTGATTTAAAAAAACTGACAATAATAAAAATAGCCAGAGCAAAAAGTGCTACTCCTAAAATTTCATATTTTAGGCCGTCTTGATTGTTGCTTCTCTTCTTCATCTTCCTTCGCATATAATTCACTTCCCCTCTCCCTGATCATCCCAAATTATAACACTTCAAAGCGAAGCGGAAAACTGCATTATTTATCTGCGATGGTTCATAATAAAAATAAACAATTAATGAAGGGGGTTGTACATGCAGGACAAACATGAACCAACACCACCCAAACCAAGAAAACAAACACAAGGAGTAAAGAAAATCGATACCATTAAAGAATTCGGCCAAACAGATGTACCTACTGTTAAAACAAATATACACTGTTTGCCAATAATCGGACAGATAGAAGGGCATTTAATCCTGCCACCCCAAAATAAAACAACAAAATATGAACACATCATCCCCCAGTTAGTTGCCATTGAACAGAATCCGGAGATCGAGGGACTGCTTATCATTTTAAATACTGTGGGAGGAGATGTGGAGGCAGGCCTTGCCATTGCTGAGATCATTGTCAGCATGACAAAACCAACCGTTTCCCTTGTTCTCGGTGGAGGACACTCTATAGGTGTCCCTATTGCTGTAAGCGCCCGTTATTCATTGATAGCTGAAACAGCTACAATGACCATTCATCCCATTAGGTTATCAGGTCTGGTGATCGGTGTTCCTCAAACATATGAATATATGGATAAGATGCAGGACAGGGTTATTCGTTTTGTTGAAAAACACTCCTGCATTTCAGAAGCAAAATTTCGCGAACTGATGTTTCAAACTGGGGAACTGGCCAGAGACATCGGAACCGTTCTAGTGGGAAGAGATGCTGTCGAGGTTGGCCTGATCGATGATGTGGGAGGGATCAACAAAGCCATCAAGAAACTTCAGGAATTTATTAAAGAAGAAAAAAATAAGAAGGGAGATTATCTGCATTGATATTATATACACCACTCCCCTTGGAACTGGTTCTGTTGTCTGATGACAGCGGTTCACCCTATCAGGAAATTGAATATGATGGAGTAACACTAGTAGTTGAACCGATGGGTATCGGCTTAGGAAAAATTGTTCAGGTGAAAAGCACTGATCCCAGTGTTTATCTACGGCCTGAACTGCAGCCTGGACAGCAGATCCCCCTCTCCACTCGCATTAACTAATGTTTAGTTAAAACAAACAATAGTTTAACGAAAAAACAGCCCTGTTCCTTTAATTTAAGGGCTGTTTTTCCATCCATTTATACCTCCATGATGATCGGCAGGATCATCGGCCTTCTGCCTGTCTTCTCAAAGAGGTATTTGCCAACTGTTTCCCTGACAATGGATTTAATAGCTGCCCATTCTGTGATCTGTTGGCGTTCACACTCATAGAGAATTGAGCGCACCCGTTCTTTGGCTTCCTCGATCAATTCCTCCGATTCTCTGACATAAACAAAGCCCCTGGATATAATATCAGGTCCAGCAATCATCTCACCATTCTCCTGGTTCATGGTCATCACAATAATGACCAGCCCATCTTGGGAAAGCTGCTTTCTATCCCTGAGAACAATGCTCCCCACATCTCCCACACCAAAACCATCTACCAATACTCTACCAGAGCTCACCCTTCCTCCAACAGTTCCGCGCTCTCGGGTGAACTCCAAAACTCGTCCGTTTTCTACAACAAAAATGTTACTGGCTGGAATCCCTACATCCTGTGCCAGTTGAGCATGTTTAATTAAATGCCGGTATTCACCATGAACCGGGACAAAAAACTTGGGTTTCACAAGATTCAGCATCAGTTTCAGTTCTTCCTGGCTGCCATGACCAGAGGTGTGAATACCGGAAAAAGGTTCATAAATCACCTCTGCTCCTTGCCGGAAAAGATGATCAATGGTCCTGTGCACCATTTTTTCATTACCGGGAATAGGGCTCGCTGATATAATCACTGTATCACCGGGAACGATCTCAATCCTCTTGTGCTCACACATAGCCATTCTGGTCAGGGCAGACATGGGTTCACCTTGACTTCCGGTGGTCAGAATGACTACCCTGTTCTTGGGCAGCAGTGGAACCTCCTCAAGTTCAATCAGGGTGTCTGATGGAACTTCGAGATAGCCCAGATCTTTTGCAATATTCACCACATTCACCATACTTCGCCCCGCCACTGCAACCTTTCTTCTATATTTGGCTGCTGTAGATATGGCCAGCTGTATACGGTGAATATTGGAGGCAAAACTGGCAATGATAATCCTTTCCTTAGCGTTCCGGAAGGTATGATCAAAGGTTTCAGCTACCACCCGCTCAGATAATGTAAATCCCTGTCTTTCTGCATTGGTGCTGTCTGACATCAAGACAAGGACTCCCTCTTTGCCTAATTCAGCAAACTTATGGTAGTCAGTTCCCTCATTATTTACTGGGGTCTGGTCAAACTTAAAATCACCTGTATGGACTACCAATCCCACAGGTGTGCTGATCCCCAGGGCAACAGCATCTGGAATACTGTGGTTGACCCGAATGAACTCGACTTTAAATACCCCAAGCTTGACTATATCACCCACCGAAACACAATGGGTTTCAACATGATCAACAAAACTGCTCTCTTTCAGCTTGGCATCCAATAATCCCAGTGTCAGTTTTGTACCATAAACAGGTGCAGTAATTTTCTGCAGAATATAAGGCATTGCACCAATATGATCCTCATGACCATGGGTCAAAACAATCCCCCTGATCTTGTCCTTATTCTCAACAAGATATGTTATATCAGGGATTACCAGGTCGATGCCCAGCATATCATCATCGGGGAACATGAGCCCACCGTCAATAACCAATATATCTTCCTTAAACCTGAGCACAGTTATGTTTTTGCCGATCTCACCAAGACCACCCAATGGTATAATTTTTAGACAATTCCCTCTCATAAATTCACCTCCTTCTTTTGTAAAATCACAAAGAAAAAACCTACCTTCAATATTCCTCGAAAGGCAGGTTTCAAAACATCCGTTTCCCTTTCATTATTCTATTATACCGCTATTTACAATGAAACACAAGAAACTAAGCAAGGATGTTCAAATCCTTCAAAACTTTTTTTACAGCCTCTATCTCTCGATCAGTTGCCTTCACCAGAGGCAGGCGGGGAGGACCTGCTTTAATACCGATCAGCTCTACAGCAGCCTTTACTGGAACGGGGTTAGTGGTAATAAACATTACTTTAAAGAGCGGAAATAGCTTTAAATGTAGTTCTTTTGCAGTTTCAACATCCCCGGCCACATAGGCTTCTACCATTTGTTTGATCATCTTCCCTGCTACATGGGAAGCAACACTGATGATACCGTAGCCGCCAACAGAAAGCATAGGCAGAGTCAGCGAATCATCCCCACTGTAGATCAAGAAATCTGCTGGTGTTTTTCTTCTGATCTCTGCTACTTGATCCAAATTTCCACTGGCTTCCTTAACTGCTACGATATTTTCAATCTCTGCTAATCTAGCAACAGTGTCCGGCATCATGTTGCAGGAGGTACGACCCGGAACATTATATAATATAACCGGCAGCTTGGTTTCTGAAGCAATTGCTTTAAAATGCTGATAGAGACCCTCCTGGCTAGGCTTATTATAATAAGGCGTTACCAGCATAATCCCATCACAGCCCAACTCTTCCGCCCTTTTTGTCAGTTCAATAGATGCAGCTGTATTATTGGAACCTGTTCCTGCAATAACCGCTGCCTTGCCTGCTGCTGCTTCCTTAACGGTTGCAAACAGCCGGCACTTCTCTTCATCAGTCAGCACAGGAGATTCCCCGGTGGTCCCGGAGACAACAATTCCATCGGAGCCATTATTCACCAGATGACAGGCGCAGCGATGTGCTTCATCATAATTTATCTCACCGTTCTCAGTCATTGGTGTGATCATCGCAGTTAAAACACGCCCAAAACCCTTCATCTTTCTCACTCCTTACTCTCAAATTTATATCCGCTTACAACAGGTTTCTTCTATGGATAAGTTCGGCAATCTGAACAGCATTGGTCGCAGCGCCTTTTCGCAGCTGGTCTGAAACAACCCAGAGATTAAGTGCATTTTTTTGTGAATAGTCTTTTCTTATTCTTCCCACAAAAACTTCATCCCGATATGATGTAAATATGGGCATAGGGTACTCATTGTTTTCCGGTTCATCCTGTACAACTACTCCAGGAGCAGTATTTAAAATTTTCCTCGCCTCTTCTGCTGTAAGCTCCTTTTCAGTTTCTATATTAACCGATTCAGAATGGCTGCGCAGCACAGGCACCCTTACAGTGGTGGCTGTGATCTGTATCTCCGGGTCATGTAAAATTTTCCGGGTTTCATTGAGCAGTTTCATTTCTTCTCTGGAATAGTTATTATCACCAAAAACATCTATATGTGGAATAAGATTAAAGGCGATCTGATGTTGAAAGATCTTAGGTTGCTGAACATCTTCTCCTGCCATCACCTGCTTTGTCTGTAGCAATAATTCATCTATCGCTTCCTTTCCTGCCCCAGATACAGCCTGCATAGTAGTGACCACAGCCCTTTTCACTCGGGCTGCATCATGTAGCGGCTTCAATGGTACAACAAATATGGTTGTCGAGCAGTTAGGGTTTGCTATAATACCCCGGTGTTTCTCCACATCATCAGGGTTTACTTCCGGCACCACTAAAGGCACATCAGGATCAAGCCGAAAGGCACTGCTGTTGTCGATCGCTACTGCACCCTCTTTAACCGCTTCAGGTACAAGTTCTTTGCTGACAGGCCCACCAGCAAAAAAAGCTATATCCACATTTTTAAAAGAAGAGGGTTTTGCCTCAGTAACTGTTAGCTCCTCACCACAAAATGTGATTTTCTTCCCCTCTGATCTGGCACTGGCCAGCAGTTTCAACTCAGCAATCGGGAATTTTCTTTCCTCTAGGACTGTCAATAGTTCCTGGCCGACAGCTCCTGTTGCACCAACAATAGCTACTCTGTGTCCATTACTCATCAACAATAACCTCCTGCAATCTCTGGCTCATAATAAGATCAGAATTAGACATTCAATAATTAAAATCCTCCTGACACTGATTTAATTTTCACTGTATTCGACTAACACAGGCTGGATCTGTTGTCCTTTTAAAGCATAAATAATGGTATCAATTATCTTATCCACTTTCGCAACCAAGGAATTCGGCTTTGACAGAGGTTTATCCTGTCCGAAAGGTACCATGTAGATATTCTTTGTGTTGAGCAACAAAGCAATATTCTTTGCATTAAATCCAAGGCCATCATTAGTTGAAACAGCAATAACAACCGGCAGCCCGTTGCGCAGATGTGCCTTAATTGCCATCAAAGCAGGTGAATCAGTGATACCATTAGCAAGCTTAGCCAGTGTGTTACCAGTACAGGGTGCCACAACCAGAATATCGAACAACTTACCGGGGCCAATTGGTTCTGCTTCAACAATTGTTTTAATCAAAGGCTTCTTGGTTATCTCCTCTAGCTTACTGCACCAATCAGCTGATTTACCAAAGCGGGTATCAGTAGAACTAACAGAATAAGACAGAACAGGATATACTTCGGCCCCCTCATCAACAATCTTCTCTATTTCTTTATAAACCTGAGCAAGAGTGCAGTGGGAGCCTGTTAATACAAATCCCACTTTTAGACCCTGAAGACGCATCCCAGGCACCTCCCTTTACTTATTCTCTAAAAATATCATGAGGTACTTCCCTGAGAATAAGTTGGGGAATAACCTGGGCTAGGATCTTGCCACCGCTTTTTGGTGCCACCAAGCCGGGTAAACTGGGTGCCAGAATTGCCTGAATCCCCATTCTTTTGGCTGCAGTGAAGTCAGTTCCCCCGGGGCTAGAGGCCAGGTCTATGATTAAGGTATTTTTGTTCATCAGTGATAACAGCTTATGGTCCAGAACTAATGCTGGTATGGTATTAAATATTACATCTGCTTCATGAATAAACTGATGGAGTTCACTCAGGTGAAGAGGACGATAGCCCATTTCCAATACCCGGGCAAGAGCAGGGCGTTTCCTGGCAACAACAGTTGTCCGGGCACCAATTCCATGGAGCATCCGGGCAAGGGTTTTCCCCAGCCGCCCGAAACCGAGCACAAAGGAATTGCTGCCATGGATAGTAATGGGGAGC
>LSQX01031362.1_pt1 | contig 61144 bp, 49 predicted proteins | sample 654561 | NCBI WGS metagenome assembly LSQX01 (sample SAMN04489861, study PRJNA283612) | anaerobic digester metagenome | isolation source: 4 biogas reactors fed with cattle manure at either 37C or 55C with and... | place: Denmark: Kongens Lyngby | collected 2014
GGCACGAAGATCCGCACTGTCGGACTGTCGCCGTGGGAAAGCTCAGTCGGCAGGTGAAGCGGCTTGAGGCTGTGAATATCCAGCGCCGGCACCGGGAACTGCCCCTGCGCTCGGAGGTGGCGATCAAGTACCTCATCGCCGTCGCGCTCAAGCAGAGCGCGCTCCGTTTCGTCAAGGTCAATCACGGTCGGCTCCCGCGCCGTCCATGACGGGTGCTTGCCGGTGTGCTTGCGCAAAGTCATCTTGTGCTCGCGATACAGTGGTTCGAGTCGATCGACTGAAAAGGGCATACTGCAGCCTCCCGCTTTGAGGTCAGCGCTCGCGCCGATCCCGTATCTTCTGCACGTATCTCTCGATGTCGAACTTGCGCTCCAGCCCCGCCGCGTTCATGTAGCGCACGGTGCCGAAAATCTTGCGCTCCTGCCACGGCCGGTCATGCTTGCCGAAGATCCAGGCGAAGTTGCCCCACGAGACCGGGTCGCGGCCGTCAAGCTCATACTTGTTGTTCAGCCACGCGATCGGCGCATGTGCGTCGGAGGGATCCTTCGTCCACTCAAGTATCTTCTTACCCCAGTACATGCGCATGTAGTTGTGCATCTTCCCCGTCAGCACCATCTCCATCTGCGCCGCGTTCCAGTACGTGCGTCTCCCCGCGATCAAGCTGCCCCGCTGAGTAGGTGTATGCGCGCTCATCGCGGGAATGCTTCGCCAGCGTCTGCAGCGCCCAGTCAGGCAGGCCCTGCATCGAGTCGTAGCGCGGGTTGTACTCGCAGAAGTTGATCGCAAGCTCACGCCGCACGATCAACTCCTCGAGGTATGCTTCCTCACCCTCGTATCCCGCGACCTCGGAGGCCACGTAGACGGGCGAGATCTGCCCGAAGTGCAGATAGGGGCTCATGTGTGAGACCCAGTCGTCCGCCGGCTCGTTGCGTCGCTCGTCATACTGCGCCAGTCGCTCGCGGACGAACACGTCCAGCAGTCGCTCCGCATTCGCGGTGCCGCCGGTGTAGTCCTCCACCAACGCAACGGAATCGTCCAGATCGAGCCGCGCGAGCGTCGTCTGCCAGTCGGTAACGTCCGTGGAGTTGAAGCCGAGGTCGAGTGAATCGCGCTCAGGGCCGCTCTCCTGCAGGTCCACGAGGTAGTCGTCGATGTAGTCGTGCAGCTTCGGCCGGATAGTCCGCGCCGCATATTCCTCTTTGTCGGAGGCGACCTCCACCGGCACCACGACGTCGGTCTCGACCTGCACCACGCGGCAGTCCGCCTCAGTTGCGACGCGCTCGCGCCACTCTTTCTGATGGCGCAGGTAGCCGCGGTCGCAGACGACCATACAGGCGCGATGGGAGAACTCGATGGCGGCGTCATCGGGGGCGTGTTTGCGCACCGCGAGCTTGATCCCGCGCTCGCGCAGGGTGGCCTCTGTCTCCTGCAGGCCCTGGAGCATGAAGGCGAAGTGGCGCTGGTTTGCCTCGGGGTAGCCCTCATGGAGGCCGAAGCCGACGACGAGGGGGAGCTTCAGCTCATCGGCCTGCCGGGCGGCGTATTCGAGGGCGTGGTTGAAGTGCGCGCGCTGGGACGCCTGCATCCAGTAGAGGACGAACTCGCGCTCACGGATGGGCGCGTCGGAGAGAACCTTGATGCGCGTGTCGTGGATCATGGCGATGCCCCGCGATGGTACGCCGTCAGCCGTTCGGAGCGACGCATCTGTCGTGTAGATGCGTCGGCCGTTCGCATCGGAGAGAGCTTCGGTGCGAAGGGGGGAGAGACCTGCCGTTGCCCAGCCGTTTGGAGCGGAGGGGCTTCAGCCGCTTTGACGTGGCGCTTAGGCGTTGACTTCCTCGGCCTCACGCTCGGACGTCTCTGCGCCATCGTGCATCGTGAGCGCGAGCGAAACGGTCAATCCGACAGCGCCGGCGAATCGCACGATCTGCTTCAGCGTGGTGTTCATCGGGGTGTTCAGGAACTCGTGGACGTACTGGGGCGACACGCCGAGCCTGCGCGCAAGTTCCGCCTGCGTGATCCCGCGCTGCTGCATCGCGGCGCAGATTGCCTCGGTGACCTCGCAAAGCATATCATGGACGACGTAGGTCGGATCGTCCCGAAGCTCCTCTTCCCACTCTGCAAAGACGGCGCTTTCGTCCATGCCACTACTCCTCCGCCGAACCGAACACATCAGGTTCTACTGTGATAGTACTCTGACTGCAGACCTCTCGCCCGGGAAACTTCTTGCGGCGGGGTCTTCTGCCTGCGTTTGGTGAACGCATGTGTCATCACAATCCGCCGACGTTGAAGCCGGTCATAGAACCAGATGATGCGTGTCGGCCCCTCCTTCAGTTCAAATAGATCCGTGCCCTGTAGGGCCCTGCTCTTCTGGTCGTTGGCAATCATGGGACCATGGTCCGAGAGGCGGCGGATTCGCTGTACGAGCTTCGCCCACTGCTCGCGATCCGCTTCCCTCATCGCGGCGAGATATCTGAATACGAAAGATGCCTCGTGTCCCGTCCTTTTCAGTGCACAGACGACAAAAGCTTCTCCCGTCGCCAGTTCAACAAGCTCAAGCATGTCCCCCGCCGTGAGGCTTGACCTGATGCGTCTGTTCATCGGGCATATATTAAGTTACAACTTGATGGTTTGTCAATCCCTGCGCTGGCGATCTTCAGAAGGTCCCCCCGCCCCTCGTGCCGAACCATCCGCGCGTTGGGAGAGACGATTGCCGTCATCGGAGGTCGCCCGTCATGGAGAGGCTCGATCGCTTCGGCCGCATGATGCAGGAGTTCATGGTGCGCAAAGTCCGCACCGTCAGCGAAGAGAACCGCGAGACCATCCTCGGCATGCGCTCGAAGAAGGCTGCCGTCGAATACCAGGAGTCCATCTGCAAGTCGCTGCGCAAGACCTTCGGCCGCAAGCCGCCGAAGACGCCACTCAATGCACGCACCGTCGGCACCGTCGAGCGTGACGCCTACACGGTCGAGAAGATCATCTTCGAGAGCCGGCCGAACCTGCCCGTGACCGGCAACCTCTACATCCCGAATGGCCTCGATGGCCCCGCGCCGGCGGTGCTCGGCGTCTGCGGACACTCCGGTAACGGCAAGGCCGCCGAGGCCTACCAGTCATTCTCGCAGGGCCTCGCGCGCAAGGGCTACGTGGTCTTCATCTTCGACCCCTTCAGCCAGGGCGAGCGGCTGCAGTATCACGATGGCAAGGGCGGCTCCCGCGTCGGCGCCTGCACCGCCGAGCATAACTGGATGGGCCGCCAGCAGACGCTGCTGGGCGAATGGTTCGGCGCGTGGCGCGCATGGGATGGCGTCCGCGCGCTGGAGTATCTGGCGGATCGACCTGAGGTCGATCCGGCGCAGATCGGCCTCACCGGCAACTCCGGCGGCGGCACGATGACCAGCATGATCCTCGCCGGCACCGGCGCATGGTTCGGCGAGACGCCCTTCTCGATGGCCGCGCCAAGCTGCTACATCACCACCTGGCGCTGCAATGTAGAGAATGAGCTACCCGCGGACGCCGAGCAGCAGCCGCCGTATGCGCTCGCGGCGGGCATGGAGATGGGCGACCTGCTCATCCCGCACGCGCCCAAGCCCCTGATCCTGCTCGGCCAGGAGCACGACTACTTCGACGCGCGCGGCATCGAGGACACCTACGAGCGCCTCAGGCACTTCTGGGGGCTCTTGGGCGCGGAGGACAACCTGCAGCTTTACATCGGCCCGCGCCCGCACGGCTACCACCAGGAGAACCGCGAGGCAATGTACGCGTTCTTCGGCGGATGCACCGGCCTCGACAGGTCCGGCGAGCCGGAGCTGACGATCGAGCCGGACGAGACGCTCTGGTGCACGGAGACGGGGCAGGTGGACGAAATGAACCCCTCCACCGTCCACGACTTCACCCGCGAGCGCTCGCAGGAGCTTGCGGCCAAGCGCGGCAAGGTTGAGGGCGACGATCTGAAGAAGGCGGCGACGAAGCTGCTGAACCTCCCGAAGCGCCCGGAGGACCCGCCGCACTACCGCGTCCTGCGCCCGATCAGTGGCCGCGAGTATCCCGGCAATAAGACCGCCGCGGTCTATCTGCTGGAGACCGACACGCAGTGGGAGGCCCAGGCGCTGGTGTATAAGCTGGAGGCGAAGGGTGCGCGAGCGTCACGACCGATTCCCGGCGAGGGGCCGGCGACACTGTGGGTGCCGCACATGTCCTCCGATGAGGAACTGCGCGAGGATGCGCTGTGCAAGAAGCTCGGGAAGCAGGACGTGCCGATGTTCACCTGCGACTACCGCGGCATCGGCGAGAGCATTCCGAACACCTGCACCCACCGCCAGTTCGAGACGATCTACGGCAGCGACTACTTCTACGCCAGCTACGGCGAGATGTTCGGCGAGCCGGCGCTGGGCTGGCGCGTCTGGGATATCCTCCGCACGCTGGACTTCATGGCCGCGTACGGCTACGACCGCGTGCATCTTGCCGCGAAGGGCTGGGGGGCTGTCCCGGCTGCATTGGTGGCGCTGCTTGACGATCGTGTGCGGCAGGTGACGCTAAAGAACGCGCCGATCTCGTGGAGCGACCTTGCGGAAAGCGAGATGCAGAGTTGGCCGCTTGCGGTGATGCTGCCGGGCGTGCTGCAGAGCTTCGATCTGCCGGATGTGTATCGCGCGCTCGGGCGGAAGAAGCTCTCACTGGTGCAGCCGCTGAGCGCGGCGTTCAAGTCGATGCGCAAGGACACCGCGCTGGCGAAGCTGAAGGCCGCAGGGCTGAAGCCGGGGATACTGGGCTGATACCGAGGAGGAGAATCATGGCGCGGTGGCTGATCGGTCTGATGGCCGGGGCTGTTGTGCTGAGTACAACGCCTGTCTTCGCGGCACATGGTGAGGACGAGAAGGCGCCCGACTTTTATGTGGGCGTGGGCGTGATGTTCGATCTCGAGGAGGATGACACGGACATCACGCTGGCGTTCTCAGGCTCCGGAAGCGGGAAGATCGCGCCCGACTTCGGGCTCTACGACGACAAGTTGCTTCTCGGCGTGCGTTACATGTTCCTGGGGACGAAGTCTGAGCTTGATCGCGCCATCTACGGTGGGCCTACGCTGTTCTACTACGACGGCCACATCGGCGGCGGCGCGATAGTGGGGAAACACCTTTCCAAACGGGTGATCGTCGAGGCAAGCTACCGCGCCACCGCCGACTGGGAGGGCGAGGCGGGTCTGGAACTCGGGTATGGCCTGGATTGGCCATGGTAAGCGCGGCGGTCCGAATTGTCGTGATCCTAAGAGGGGTATTGATGAAGAGCGTGAACCTCTTGTGTGCAGCAATGTCGCATTACTACTGACGGTATCTGAGGGGCGAGTTCATGTCGCAGCAGGCCTATCCGCATCACATGCTCCGGGAGATCCACGAACAACCGGAGGCGATCCGCCAGACACTCAAGCGAGAGGGAGCGAACATTGCGGAGCTTGCCGGAGTGTTTCGTGAGCGCCGCCCGCGGATGGTGATTCTCGCCGCTCGCGGCACCTCCGACAACGCAGGGACCTATCTACGCTACATTGTTGGCGCAGTCAACGGAATGACTGTCGCTTCGGCCGCGCCCTCGCTGCTCACTGCCTACCACAGCAACATGAACATCGAAGACGCGGTCGTGATCGGCATCTCGCAGTCGGGCAAAGCTACCGATGTCATTGAGGTGCTTGAGACTTCGCGCCGCCTCGGGGCAACCACTGTCGCATTGACGAACACGGCGGACTCGCCGATCGTGAACGCGGTTGAGTTCCCGTTGCTCACGCATGCGAAGACGGAGAAGGCGGTCGCCGCTACCAAGACTTACACGACGGCGCTGGCGGTGCTCTACCAGCTTGCGGCATGCTGGGATGAGCGCGAGGATCTGCAGGAGGATCTCCTGCAGGTGCCGGAGGTAATGGAGAAGCTGCTGAGCGACGTCGAGCCACTGATTGCGGCGCGCGCGGAGCGCTACACCTTCATGCAGATTTGCACCGTGCTGGCGCGCGGGCTCAACTACGGCACCGCCATGGAGGTCGGGCTTAAGCTGCAGGAGTGCTGCCTATTCAACCCCGAGGCGTGGAGCGCGGCGGACTACATGCACGGTCCGATCGCGGCCCTGCAGCCGGGCGATCCGGTGATTCTGCTCGCGCCCCGGGACCCTTCGCTGAAGTCGATGCTGGAGGTGGGGCAGGAGGTCAAGCAGCGGCAGGGGGAGCTAATCGTATTCTCGGATGATGATGAGGCGCTGGAACTCGCGAGGGTCCCGATCAAGCTTCCGGATATGCAGGGAGCGTACTGGTCTCCGATCGTGATGGCTGTCGCAGGCCAGCTTTTCGCCTACTATGTGGCCGTGAACAAGGGGCTCAACCCCGATAAGGCCGGCGGGCTGCGGAAGGTGACGCTGACGTATTGAAAGGCGGTCGCGTCGAAGCGACCGGGAGCGGATGCTGCCTCACCCGGCGACCTGCGGCCTCAGGGCCCCTCCACTGGGCGCATTATGCCAATCAGTGGCTTGTCTGAATCTGCGTGGTGCATCGCCGTGCCTTCGGGAGGTGATGCCGGTGCGTCGATGGCTGACCCGGTCGCGCCTCTGGCTGCTCGTGGCAGGGATGGCCGTGGCAATCCTGCTGGGGACGTGCGCCGTTCGGCTTCGTTCAGAGTTCACGCCGAGACGCATCACCACGCTGGAGCCGATCGAGGAGCGCACCGGCTGGGTCTTTCCGGCGGGCACACGCGTTGTCACCGCCGCCAATGTGGGTCCCGCCACTTCCCGAGCGGTTCGTGCAGTACCTCGCGCTGCATGAATTCGGTGGAAGCAATGCAACCGAGGCTATCGCCGAGATCGGTGATGTTTAGAGCGACAGCGTTATGCTGCACTTGTTCTATGTCACGTACTAACGGGGCAGAACCATCCGTTGATCATCCGACACTGTTGGATAACACTACTGCCGCTTCTTATGCTCGCTTCGTCGGCGACGCCACAGGAGGAGACTGCTCGTATGGAACCACTCAATCGTTTTCCGCGGATGATGCAGGAATACGTCGTGGCGCGCATCAGAGCCGTGGAGGAGGTCAACCGGGAGCGCATCATGGGCATCAACGATGCTGACGCAGCGCGGGCGTATGTCGCGCAGCTTCGCGACAAGCTCCCGCTGATGTTCGGCGACACTCCGGAGCGGTGCGACCTCAACGTCCGCGAGGTGGGGGAGATCGAGCTTGATGACTTCACCATTCGCAAGATCATCTTCGACAGCCGCCCGAAATTCCCGGTCACTGCGAACCTGTACCTACCGCGCGAGGCTACGTTCCCCGCGCCCGCAGTGATCGTCCCATCCGGTCACTCGCGCGAGGCGAAGGGCGTTTATTACAACCAGGCGGCCTCGCAGCTTCTCGCGCGCAACGGCTTCATCGCCCTCGCATACGACCCGATCGGCCAGGGCGAGCGCCTGCAGTATCCCGGCGGCGACGACCAGTTCGGGCAGAAAATCCAGTGGGGCACGCTGCAGCACAACTACATGGGCAACCCGCAGCTTCTCGTTCGGGAGTTCTTCGGCTTCTGGCGGGCATGGGATGGCATCCGCGCCATCGACTACCTGCTCTCGCGCGATGACGTGGACCCCGCGCGTATCGGCGTCACCGGCTGCTCCGGCGGCGGCACGCTCAGCACGCTCATCACCGCCCTCGACCGGCGCATCACGATGTCCGCGCCGTCGTGCTACGTGACCTCATGGCGGCGCGACATTGAAAACGAACTCGCGGCCGACTCCGAGCAGATGGTGCCGAACGCTCACGCGCTGAATGTCGGCCAGCACGACCTGCTGCTGACCAACGCGCCGGGAGCGCTGATCCTTCTCACCGCACAGGAGGACTTCTTCGACCAGCGCGGATCGCAGGAGAGCTTCGAACTGATCTCACACCTCTACGAGGCGCTGTCGGCCAGCGAGGCCGTCGCCTACTACGAAGGCCCTGGCGGTCACGGCTATCCTCCCGCGATGCGAGACGCCATGGCCGAATTCTTCTGCCGCATCGCGGGCCTGCCGCTGAAGGCCACCGATGCGCAGTTCGCACAGCTTACCGAGGAGGAACTGTGGTGCACGCAGTCGGGCCAGGTGGCTGAGCTTGACCCGGTGTGGGTGTGGCAGGATACCGCCGAACGAAGCCGTCAGATGGCGGCAGAGCGCGGTGAGCCGTCCGGGGATGAGCTTGTTGCGCGCGTGCAGCGGGTGCTGGACCTTCCTGAGCGCGAGGGGCCGCCTGACTTCCGCGTGCTGCGCTACTGGACCCAGCGCGAGTACGCCCGCCCTCATGCGTCGCAGTTCGTGCTGGAGACCGACCCGCAGTTTGGGGCGCAGGCGATCGTGACCAAGCTCGAGGACACGCCGCGTCATGCGGAACCGCTTGATGCAGAGAGTGCGGAACTCGATGGCAGCGCGGTGCTCTACCTGCCGCACCTGTCATCAGACGCGGAGCTTCGAGAGGACGAGTTCCTCCGTGAGCTGCAGAGCGCTCCGGCATTCTTCGCCTGCGACTACCGCGGCATCGGTGAGAGCATGGCGGACGCGGTGAAGCCCGGCAGCTACGACAGCTACTACGGCAGCGACTACTTCTATGCCGCGCATGCGACGATGTTCGGCGAAAGCTACGTGGCGTGGCGCGTGCATGATGTGCTGAGCACACTTGACTGGATGGCGAGCTTCGGCTACGCGGACGTGCAACTCGTGGCGCGGGGCAATGGGGCGCTTCCCGGCGCTCTGGCGGCACTGCTGCATGATAGCGTGACGCGGGTGACGCTGATCAACCCGCTGAAGTCCTACGCCGAGATCGCAGAGGCGGAGCTTTACGACTGGCCGCTTTCGGCGCTGATACCGGGCGTCCTCGCGGAGTTCGACCTGCCGGATGTCTACCGGGCGCTGGAGGCGAAGGGGCTGGAGATGGTTGAGCCGGTCGGGATCGAGGGTATCAAGTAGAAGCAGGCGTCTCTCAGAAAGACGAGGAGGCGGCATGAGAATGCCCGGCGCGCTGTGTGTGATCGTGATATTGCTGCTGCTGCTTTGCGTCGCGGGTTCGTGTCTCGCTCAGCAGGATGCGCCGCCGGTCCCTGTTCCGAACCCGCAGGTCTACTTCAACGAGGGCGCGTGGGTGATGACCGACCTGCAGTATGGGGAGGTGGATGGCTACCCGCTGCTGCTCGATGCCTACCTCCCCGCGGCTGACGGCATTCACCCCGCGGTCATCAACATCCACGGGGGCGGCTGGCGCAGCGGCAGTAAGGGCGGCGCGATGAACGCCGTTCGCGGCGACTTGCTCATTCCCGAGGGCGTGGCGATCTTCTCGATCGGCTACCGGCTCTCTGGCACCGCTCCCTATCCCGCGGCCGTCGAAGACTGTCTCGCGGCGGTGCGCTGGATACGCGAACACGCCGCGGAGTTCGATGTGGACCCGGACCGGCTGGCGGTCTGGGGCGGATCGGCGGGCGGGCACCTCGCGCTGATGATGGGCTTCATGGAGCCCGGCCCGGACGATCTCGATGCTGATGGCAATCGCATCGAGAACTTCGTCCGCTGTGTGGTAGCGAAGAACCCGCCGACAGATTTCACCGCCGATGACGAGATGCACAGCGAGCGCGCTCTGGTGCAGTTCATGGCCGCCACTCGCGAGATGGCCGCAGAGCGTTACGCGGAGGCCTCGCCGGTGACGCATTTATCTTCCGATGATCCCCCGGTGTTTGTAATGCATGGCACTGCCGATCGCACCGTACCTTACAACCAGGCGCTGGTGCTGCAGGCGCGGATGAAAGCGCTTGACGTCCCGATGGCGCTAGTCACGTTCGAGGGCGCCGGGCATGGACTGAGGGGCGCCCCGGCGGCGGATATTGATCGGACCATGCGGGATGCGGCAGAGTTCGTGCTCGAACACCTCCAGTGAGAAGTTCGGCAGGAAGATGCTGGGGCCGGGGCGAATCGTCCTGTGAGGCTACAGGATGTGCAGGCCGAAGGGAGAGGATTTCCGATGAAGACCACGCGCACAATCGTGTTGCTGGTGCTGCTCGGGACGGTGGGCATGTTGCTCGCCGGGTGTGGTGGCAGGACATATCTGATCGGCAGAAGCGAACAGATACAGATCGGCCAGGAGGCATCGCAGGAGTTTGAGCAGACGGCGCGGGTAGATCGCACGAGCGATCGAGCGCGTTGGCTCGCGAACATAGGGCAGCGCGTCGCGGCAGCGGCGCAGCCGCCGGAATACCCCTACGAGTTCGTGCTCGTGCGCGAGGATGTCAACAACGCTTTCGCATATCCGGGTGGCCCGATCTACTTCTACGAGGGCCTGATCGATAGCCTGGGGGCAGATGAACATCAGGTGGCGTGGGTCTGCGGACATGAGCTTACGCATGTGCGGAACGAGCACGCCGCCAAGCGGATTGAGAGCGCCCTTGGCGCGCAACTGCTGATCGAGTGGCTCATCGGTGGGCAGACAACGCGCAATATTGCCGGAGCAGTCACGAATATTGCCATGCAGAAATACTCCCGCGACGACGAGTATGAGGCGGATACTGAGGGCGTGCGCTGGGCCGCTGCGGCAGGATACGACCCCACCGCCGCGCTGGCCGTGCTTGCGACCTTCAGCGAACTGCAGGGGCAGGATCCAAGCGACTTCGAGATCCTTTTCTACAGCCATCCCGGCAATACCGATCGTACGGACAACGTGCGCGACTATCTGCGTGACAACAATCTCACCGGCCGCTACCTGGGCCGATAGCGTCACTAAGGCGCGTGAGATAGCCGAAGCATCCGGCGCCGATGCGGGGTGCTGGTGGCTCGGTCAGTTCAGTCATCACGGGCGGTTGCGAGCTTAACTCGCAACCGCTCTTTGCTTTGCGAAGGACGATGTTGCGAAGCTGGCCTTCATTGTCAGGCTCAGGGTAGTCGCTGCGCCAGTAGCAACCCCGCGTCTCCTTGCGCTCCAGCGATGCCTGCGCGATTAGACCCCCCAGCGTGTGCATCTGCCGTGCTTCGACCGCCGCGCGTATGTACTCCCTTGAGGCGCCACCAGTGAAGGCGAGGTCGGCCTCAATCGCGTGAAGCTCCTCGACCGCGTGCTGAAGGCTGCCCGCGGTCTTCACCGGCCCAACATGCTCCCAGAGTATCCGCCGGATACGCTCATGCACCGGCGCCGGGGCGCGACTGCCGCGCAGGATCCCCTCGATCCGGTCGCATGCGGCATCCACCACGATGTGATCGAGTTCGACGGCGCGCGTCTGTGCGGCGAAGGCAGCGTTGTGTCCGGCCTCAAGCCCGAAGACGAAGCAGTCCGCGAGCGCAGCGCCGCCGAGTCTCGCCGCGCCGAAGAGGCCACCGGTCACCTCGCCCGCTGCATAGAGCCCGCGCACGTTCGTCTCGCAGCGCTCATCCACCCGCACACCGCCGAGGAAGTAGTGCCCGTAGCCAAGCCCCAGCAGTTCCTCGCGAAGCTCCTCGCCGCGCTCGAGCACATCCTGCACCCGCGCCTCCGGGTAGCCGAAGGAGATCAGTTCGAGGTCCACCAGCTCCGCGCCCGCCTCCCAGGCCATGGCGATGCCATCGCCGGTGGCGCCCGGCGGGTTATCCGTGCGCTGAAATGCCGCCGCACCTCCGCCGCTGGCGAGGATCACGCACGGGCAGCGGAAGATGACCGCTTCGCGCGCCTTCAGCCCGATCGCGGCAAGGCCGCATACCGCGCCATCCTGCACCAGCACCTCCGTGGCCGCGAAGAGCCACATGCACTGCGCCGAAGAGGCGTCAATGAGGCGCTGGATGGCCTCCTCGCCCGAGTCCACGCCGCGGTAGCTCCAGCGGACGATGCCCGGCATCCCCTCGCCCGCGGGCTGCGGGTCGTCAAAGTCGCAGCCCTCGATGCGCAGCTTGTTGAGCGTCGCGGGCACGGCGTCGGCGAACTGCCGCACGCGGCGCTGGTCGCTCAGGAAGCCGCCGGTATGCACCACCTGGCGGATAAGCTCATCTGCGGTCTGCTCGGTGGACCACGTCATGCCGCCCCATGCGCGAGTGGTCGGACTGGGCGCGTGGTGAGGCATCTTCGAGATGACGTAGACCTTCGCTCCACCCTCCGCAGCCGCCAGGCCCGCCGCCACTCCGGCGGCCCCGGTGCCGACTACCACCACGTCGCAGTCAATGAAGTCTGGCGCTTCCATCAGCCATCTTCCCTCACGTGACGGGCTGCATCCGAACGTTGGCGCCGGAGCCGTTGCCGTGACCTTCCCAGCCGTTGCCCTCGCCGTTTCCTGCTGGCGACGAAGTCGCCATCCTGTCCGGCGCGCCAGCGCCGGAATCCTGTTACATAGCCGTTGCCGTTCCCTATCCGATGACCTCGCGCATCACGCGCAGGAAGTTGCCGCCGAGCACCTTCAGTACCGTCTCGTCATCAAAGCCGCGCTGCACCAGCGCCTCGGTGAACTCCGGCACACGCTCCACCACCGGCGGGATCGGCACGTTCGTCCCCATGCCGTCGTAGTCGGCGCCAATGCCGATGTGATCGGGGCCAACGAGGTTGATCACGTGCTCGATGTGGTCAATCATGCGCTCCATCGTCGGCGCCTCGCGGTCTATGAAGCGCGGGTGGAAGGCCATCCCCATCACGCCGCCGCGCTCGGCGAGCAGGCGGATCTGATCGTCCGTCAGCCCGCGCCAGTGCGGTGTCTGCGAGAAGACCGTGCCGTGGGAGAAGATCGGCGGCGCCTCGGTGAGTTCCATCGCCTCATAGAAGCTCGCATCTGCGGCGTGGGCGAGGTCGAGCAGCATCCCAAGGCGGTTGCACTCTGCAATGACTTCGCGGCCGAATGGGCTCAGGCCCGGCTGAGAACGAGCCGCCTCGCGTTCGGCGGCTGTCCCGTAGTCGAAAATGCTCGGCTCAAGCTGCGTGGTGCCCTCGCCGCCTTCGCCGTGCGTGAGGTTCACCACCCGTACCCCCAGGCGGTAGAGGTTGCGCAGCGTGGCGAGACTCTCGTCGAGGCAGGTGCAGCTTTCAAGCTGGCCAATGATCGCGAGCTTGTTCTCTGCCTTCGCGCGCTCGATGTCAGCGGCCGAGGTCGCGTAGATGACCGAATCGGGATGCTCGTCCGCGAGGCGCCAGGTGGCGTCAACAAGCTCCATCGCCTGCGCGAGCCTGGACGAGCCAACCATGAAGAATGCGCAGGTCATGCCGCCCTCGAGGGCGCGGGGAATGTCGAGATGGTAGCGCTCATCGCGCTGCGTCAGGTCGAGCGAGTCGCCATCGGCGAGGTGCTGGACGAGCGTGTCGTTATGTCCGTCAATGATAATTGCCTGCTGATGCAGTGCGCGGGCGTGGTCGGAGATGGGCATGGTGGCTTCCCTTCGGCTACGGGTTCACGCTTCAGCGGGTGCCTTCTCCGCCGCGTCGCCGTCACCTGCCGTGAGGCCATCGGGGCAGCCAAGCCGCGTGAAGTAGGCGATGGCACCGAAGGCGATGAAGCCGAGGGCGGCGATGGTCAGGCCCGTCCTCAGGTCACCGGTCCGTTCCCCGATCTGCCCGATCATGTTGACGTTGAGGATCGTGAGCAGCGAGGTCGTCCAGATCGAGGCCCCGTAGATGGCCGAGAAGCGGGCCGCGGAGCTCTCGCGTATCTCCGCCAGCAGCGTCGGATACTCCAGCGAGATGAAGAAGGCCGCGACGGGGTAGGCGATGGCGAGCGCGAGCGGGCCGCCCAGCCAGATGGCAGCGATCAGCAGCACTCCGCCGATCGGTCCCGGCGCGACGAGAAACAGCCGCTGGCCCCAGCCCTCGGGCAGTGATGCGAGAATGAGGCGTGAAATGGCATATGCGGCCGAATAGAGGCCCAGCATGACGCCGGCTCCTATCGGCAGGACCTCCCACTCGCCGCGCATGAACTTCGGCAGCCAGCCGTAGACGGCGTTATCCGCCCCCGCGTGCAGGGTGGCCATCAGGATGATCAGCAGAGCAGGCCCCGTCAGCACACTTCGGAGCTTGAACTGCGGGCGCCCGTTCTCCGGCACCGCCTCCTCGCCCGCGCCCTGAGCGAGGCTCAGGAGGAACTGGCCGATCACCAGCACGATGCCGCCGATAAGGAACGGGCCATGCAGGGCGGTGGTGAAGGCAATGCTTCCCGCCTCTGCCATCGCCAGCAGGCGCTCCGCCACGATGGGGAGGATGATGCCGGGCGCCGCGAGGGAGATCAGGCTCACCGTGACCATTCGGCGGCGCATCTGCGGGTAGAGGCAGATGAGGAAAGTTGGGAGCGAGACGGCCTCCGCGGCGCCGAAGAAGCCCGAGAGCACGAGTCCTGCCTGGAAAGCCAGCAGGCTGCGCCCGAGACCCGCGATGAGGAATGCAAGGCCCGTTCCGGCGATGCAGCACTGGAGCATTCGGCGCGGTCCCAGGCGGTCGGTGGCAGGCCCCACGAGCAGCAGTGAGAAGAGCGACCCAATCGCGCCTGAACTCAGCAGCAGCCCGAGGCGCCCCTCTGATATGCCGAAGTGCTCCTGCGCATCATAGGCGTACACCGGGAAGGCGACGAATGCGTAGACCGCCGCCATCGCCAGCAGCAGCGAGATAGCGGTCATCGCCAGGCGCAGGCGAGGAGTTACCTCAGTGCAGGCCAGTTCGCTGTCTGCGCTCATTGGGGACCGCCCGGAGAGGGATGGCGCCACGGAAGCATGATTCGCCGGCGGCACCTAGGAGACCTGCAGTTGCGACTGTGTGCGTCGGGGGAGAGGCAGGTATGCGGTGCGGACACGCGGAACTTCGTCCGCGCTGAACATCGATCATTGACTCGCCGGGAGACCTCAGGCATGACACCGCGAGAGATCATCCGCCGCGTGCTCGAACATGACAATCCACCGCGTATCGGCTTCACTTACTCGAACTACGACGGGAAGACGCGTCTGCGCGACACGGCGGGCTGCGGCCCCGCGCCCAACCCTGAGTTCAATGAGAACCGCCGCGAAGATGGTCAGGGCGGAGAGTTGTGGGAGGACGAGTGGGGCTGCACGTGGCGGCGGCTGATCGACTGGACCAAGGGCGGGGAGGTCGTCGCAGCGGCCATATCGTCGCGCGAGGATCTTGAGAACTACCAGCCGCCGGACCTGGACAACCCCGCGCGCTACGAGCGTTGCGCGCAAGTGGTAGAGGAATACTCGGATTACTATCTGCTCGGAGGAATTACGGGCTGTTGCTTCAATCGCGCGCGCTACCTCCCGACGCTCCCGACCTACCTTGAGTGGTGCGCCAGCGACCCCGACCTCGTCAACGACATCAACAAGATGGTGAGCGACATCGTGATCGGCCAGGTGGACATCTACGCCGACCTCGGCTTCGATGGCGTCACCTTCGCCGAGGACTGGGGCACTCAGGACAGGCTGCTGGTGAGCCCGCCGATGTGGGACCGCATGTTCAAGTGGACCTTCGAGCGCCTCATCGAACGCGCCCACGGCCACGGCATGACCGTCTGGATGCACTCCTGCGGCTACGTACGCGACATCATCCCGCCGCTGGTGGACCTCGGCATGGACGTCTTCCAGTTCGACCAGCAGGGCGTGCATGGGCTGGATCTTCTCAGCCAGTACTCGGACCGCACCACCTTCTGGTGCCCGGTGGATATTCAGAAGATCCTGCCGACCGGCGACGAGGCGCAGATCCGTGAGTGGGCCGGTCTGCTGGTGGACAAGCTCGGCCGCAACGGTGGCTTCATCGCCAAGGACTACGGCGACAACGCCTCCATCGGCGTGGACCCGCTGTGGCAGCACTGGGGCTATGAGGAGTTCAAGCAGGTTGGCGTCTTCGACCCCGCCGAGGCCAACATTGACGCGGCAGAACTCTAGGACGTGATCGGCTCGTGACATCGCGTGAGATCATCCGGCGCGTGCTGGCGCACGATGACCCGCCGCGCATCGGCTTCACCTTTCGGCCCTATGACGGGCGCCCGCGGCTGAACGATGTGGCAACCTGCGGGCCCGCCGTCGCTCGCGGCTTTGACGGCAGTTGGCGCGAGGACGGCGCCGGCGGCGAGGTGCATGACGATGAGTGGGGCTGCACCTGGCGGCGCGTTGCCGGGCGCACGGACAAAGGCGAGGTCGTAGGCCCAGCCATCACCTCGGCCGCCGACGTGGAGGCGTATCAGCCGCCGGACCTCGGCCATCGCTCGCGCTATCATCATTGCGCCGCGATCAGGGAGGCACACGCCGACCGCTATCTGCTCGGGTCAATCACCGGTTGCTGCTTCAACCGCGCGCGCTATCTGCCGGGATTCGCGACCTACCTTGAGTGGTGCGCGGGCGAGCCGGAGCTTGTAGACACGATCAACCGCATGGTCAGCGACATCGTGCTGGCGCAGGTGGACGCCTACGCGGAGATCGGCTGTGATGGCGTGTTCTTTGTGGAGGACTGGGGCACGCAGGAGCGGCTCCTCGTCAGCCCCGCGATGTGGGATCGCTGCTTCCGTTGGACATTCGAGCGCCTGCTTGAGCGTGCCCACGGGCACGGCCTGACTGTCTGGATGCACTCCTGCGGCTACATCCGCGAGATCATCCCGACGCTCGTGTACCTCGGGATGGACGTTTTTCAGTTCAGCCAGCCGGAGATCCACGGTCTCGATTTCCTCGCGCAGTATGCCGACCGCACCACCTTCTGGTGCTCGGTTGATGGGCAGAAAACGCTGCCGACAGGAGACGAGGCGCTCATCCGCTCACGCGCTCGAGAGATGGCGCAGAAGCTCGGCCACGGAGGCGGCTTCATCGCGAGGGACAACGCCAATCCGGCAGCGCTTGGCGTGGAGCTGCTGTGGATGCAGTGGAGCTATGAGGAGTTCATGCGGTGGGGGATATTCGACCCTGCCGAAGCGGGGCTGAGTCCTGCGGAGGTGTGACACATGTATCGCGCGCTGCTCGCAGTACATTTCTCCTTGATCTGCAGCTTGGTCGCGGCAGATGCTCCTCGCGTGGTCGTAGTCGCAGAGGAGACGATCTACGAGTACACGAACGCGGACAACGGGTCTTCGCCACTCTGGGCTTTCGGCGCGACATCAATCGTGCGGCGCGGCGATGACGTCTACTTCTGCGCAACGGAGTTCCTCCCCGAGGCCACGCCACTGAGCAACGTCCGCTGGGCGCTGATGCAGCGCCACCCGGATGGCTGGCAGGTGGTGCAGCGCGACGAGGTTGACCGCACCCGCGAAAACTCGCCGATCGGCATCACGCGCGACGGCCGCATCTTCATGTCCGTCAACCCCACGTTGACGCCCGATGAGCGATCGGGGCCATCCGAGCCGCGGGTCCTGGTCTTCCCGCCGGGAGACCCCGCAGGCGCCTATGAGACGTTTATCCCGCGCTGGGAGGGGGAGATCACTTTCAGCAACCACTCCTACCGCGGCTTCGCGATTGACGCGGAGCATGGCGAGGCGCTGATCCTGCATCAGGACGGCCACTACGCGCAGCACTGGGCCTTCCTGAGTCGGGAGCGGGAGTGGATTACCGGCAGTCTCGTCTTCCCCGACCCGCCCGAGTACAAGCGCGAGGAGTTGCGCTACCTCTACCCGTGCGTCGCGCTGAAGGATCGCGCGGCGTATGTGCTCGCGCGCAGCGGGGCTACCGAACCGGTGGACGCGTGGTTTGAGCACAAGAAGCAGTTCGGCGGCAAGAATGTCTCACGCCGCAAGCTCGGATACGCCTGGACGCCCGACATCACCCGGCAGCCGCTGTGCGACTGGATCGAGCTTGTCAACGTCTTCGAGACCGGCGGCGAGGTCTGGAGCAGCGACCTCTACGTGGCGCCCAGTGGCGATGTGCATATCCTCTGGTTCGAGTTGAGCGTGCAACCCGAGCTTCGTGACAAGTTCTTCCCGGACGCGCCGATTCGCCGCTACCTCAAGCACGGGATCGTTCGCGATGGGGAACTCGTCACCGTCAATACGCTGGTTGAGGGCGGCGAGGGCTTCGACGGCCGGCCGCACTGGGGACGCTTCCACATCGCCGAGGACGGCCGCATGTACCTGCTCTACGACTGGTGGGTCGCGCCTTCTGCTGAAGACGCCGGCAATCACACGATGCTCGCCGAGATTCTGTCCGACGGTTCGCTCTCGGAGGCGGCGGAGATCCCGCTGGCGATGCCACTCGGCACGCACTTCATGCTTGCCTCACCTCGCGGCGGCACCCAGCCCTCAGAGATCATTGACGCCGTAGACGCCCCCTGGGCCCCCCGTGCTCCTGTGCGTTACGTCAGCCTTGCGCTCAGCGATACCGCCCCGCAGGTGCGGATTGAGGGCGACATGACGCTCATGCCGGGCGAGGGGCGCACTGTCAACGCGCGCGCTGTGGTGGATGACCCTCAGGGCGACGTCGAGACGATCGTCTGGCGCCTGCCTGATGGGGAGACGCGTGAGGGCGCCGAGCTTGTCTGGGAGGCCCCCGAGGACGTGGCGTGGGTGCAGGCGACAGCCACCGACGCCGCGGGGAACGCGGGAGTGGCGACCGCGTTGGTGACGGTCGCTCCCGCTGTTGTCGCAGACGCGGCGGCGCCGATCCTGCTGCAGGCGGAGGATGTCGCCGCACAGGAGGGCGGGCGCGCGAGTGTCGTGAACGTGATCGGCAACGACGGCCGCTCGCTGCGCAACTGGCGCTCTGACGGGCACTGGCTGCAGTGGCAGTTCACGATGCCGGAGGAGGGCGATTACGCCGTCTATGCCCGCTATGCGGCGCAGTATCCGGCTACGAACAACTCCACCCTGAGCTTCGATGGCGGCGAGCCGGTGGCAGAGAACATAGACTGGCCGGTGGCGGGGCAGGCGGGCGAGTACTGGTCGGACTGGCGCTGGATAGAGCTTGCCGCGCCGGTACGTCTCTCCGCAGGGGAGCACTCGCTGCGGCTGAGCAGCCCCGGAGGCAATCCGCACCTCGATGCGGTGGCGATTGTGCCAATCGCGCAGGAGTAGGCGAACCGATGGAGCCTTTCGCACCGCTGATGCGTCAGACAAACTTGAGCGGATTTTCTGGTGGGGCAGGGTAGGGTACGCGCGGGGTAGGACGTAGAGGTTCAACGAGGAGGTAGTGAGATGCGTTTTTACCTGCCATTCGTTACGCTGCTGGCCCTGTTGACGATCATTCTCGCCGGCTGCGATGGCTCCAACGGGGCGCCTGCGCCGGGGGAGCCGGATGACTGGGCTTACCTGCACCAGCAGGCGCCCGGGGATGCGCCCACCATTCGGCTTGAGCTTGAGCAGCCCTCGGTGCCGCTACCCGAGCAGATCTACGCCTGGCTGTTCTTCCGCGGCGAGCAGCAGTACTTCTCGCTCACGGCCGACAGGCTGGTGGATGTGAGTTTCGAAAGCCGCCTGCCCGGCGGTGTCTGGGATGACTCGCCGGTGGGGCATGGCTTCATCGAACGCCGTCGCGACTTCACGTGGATCTCCGGGCAGGGGGAGGAGAGCGGCTCGATCGAAGTCGAGTACAATCACCCGGCGCTGCAGCCGGGTGTGCGCTACTACCATCGTGTGCAGCGCGTCGTGGAGCCGCTTGAGCGGCCCGGTTCGCCGATTACCGCGGCAGTTGGCACGGCCCAGGTGGCGATGATCGAGGTTGACCCGTGGAACGCGCTCAGCCAGGGGAGTCTGCCGACCCGTGGCGTGACCTACATCGTTCCGGCGGTGCTGCAGACGCCCGCCGCGGGAGCGGTGAACCAGTCAACATCGGCGATCACGTTCGTTTGGAACACAACGCCCGGCGCGGATGAGTATGTGCTGCAGGTCTTCCCGGCCGATGATCCGAGCGGTCAGCGCAATCCGCGCTACGAGGTGACACTGCGGCAGGACTTCTCCGGCACGATGAGCCACACGTTCACGGACAACTTCACGCCCGGCGCCCGCTTCTACTGGCGCGCCGGCGCGCGGCGCAGCGGCGAGGCGCAGCCTGTGAATCAGGCGCTGCTCCAGCGCGGCTGGCTGCACAGCAGCATGAGAAGCTTCAACACCGCGCAGGCCCCGCCACCCCCGCCGGGGAACTAACCCGCCGCGGCGCCTCAGTTAGTCTGCATGCAGGCCGGCCCCGCGCCGGCCTGCATCTTGTGCCGCCAGTGTTTGTCGTCGTCATGATTGGGAGGGTCCCGATGATTCACGACTGGCTGTCCAGGTATGCACACGCCGTCACCGCCTCGGCTTTGCCTGTGCCCATGTACCCCGCCGAGTGGGAGCGCACGCTGGAGGAGCGGCGGCGCATGTGGCTGGAGATGCTCGGCCTCTGGCCGCTGCCCGAGCGCACTCCGATGGAGCCCACCATCACCGGCAGGCTGGAACGCGATGGTTACGTCGTTGAGAAACTGCACTTCCAGCCGGAGCCAGGCTGCTATGTAACCGCCAACCTCGTGATGCCGGCGCAGGTGGACGAACCGCTCCCCTGCGTCCTCTACCACTGCGGCCATGCCGCGCTGGGCAAGGCGCACATGCCCTACCACTCCCTCGCGCGCTACTACGCCCGCAACGGCTACGTCTGCCTCGTGCTCGACACGATGGAGATCGGCGAGGGGCTTGGCGACCACCACGGGACCTATCGCAAGGGCCGCTGGGACTGGTACTCGCGCGGCTACACACCCGCCGGAACCGAGGTCTGGCATGGCATGCGCGCGCTGGACTACCTGCAGACCCGCCCGGAGGCCGATACCTCGCGCGTGGCCATCACCGGCAAGAGCGGAGGCGGCGCGATCTCGTGGTTCCAGGGAGCGGCAGATGAGCGCATCAGTGTGGTCGCGCCGGTCTGCCAGACCGGGTCGGTGGAGATGCTGGCGGCGGGGCGTGTCATTGACGGCCACTGTGACTGCGCGGTCTGGATGAACTATCACCAGTGGGACTGGCCGCAGATTGGCGCGCTGATAGCTCCGCGAGCGCTGGTTGTCAGCGCAGGATCCGACGACCCCATCTGGCGCCCGTGGGGCTACCGCGTTACGGTCAACCGCATCCGCGAGACCTACAGGATGCTCGGCGTCGAGGACAACGTGGGCCTGATAGACGAGATCGTGCCACATGCCACGACCGAGCGCAATCGCATGGAGGTGCTCCAGTGGTTCAACCGCCACCTGAAGGGGATTGACGAGCCGGTAACCGAGGATGCCTCGCAGGAGGAGGAGCCGCCGGAAAACCTGCTGGTCTTCCCCGAAGGCGCCGAGCGGCCTGAAGATGCGATGCCGCGCGTGGATGAGATCATGACACAGGCAGCGACGCCTCCGGAGTTCGACGACGTCGATGAGTGGCCGGACATACAGCAGCGCATGCTCGAGGATCTTCGGCGGCTGACCTTCCGCAACATACCGCAGACTCCGGGCGATGTTGTGCTCGATGCCGTCACCGCAGGCGGTAGCGAGACCCACCGCGTGGTGATGCACGAGTTCGACAGCGGCGACGGTATGCCCGCCCGCGTGCGGCTGAGGCTGCCGATCACTGCCGGTGAGCCGGTGCCGACGCTGATCGCGGCAAACATGGACTCCGTGCGCCTGCACGGCGCCGGTGGAGCAAGCGCTCCGGGAGTCGCGGCAAGGATCGGCGTCTCGATGGTGGAAGTGCGCGGAACCGGTCAGACCGCGATGGAGGAGCAGCTTGCGTGGAGCGAACGCCGAGCGCTGGGCGTGCTGGGCCTGACGCTGCCCGAGCGGCAGATCGTTGACATGCTCGGTGCGATCTCAGTGGTGGCCGCTCAGAGCCAGGTGGGGGAGATCGCCGCCTTCGGGCGCGGGCGGACCTGCGTACACGCCATCTACGCGTCGCTGCTCGACATCAGCGTGAGCGAGATCGTGCTGGAGGCGCCGCCGGAGACGCACCTTGACCCCGAGACGCCGGAGCTTCCGGGCGTGCTGCGCGTGGGCGACCTGCCGCAGAACCTCGCGCTGGTCTTCCCGCGCCCGATCACTTTTGTGGGCGAGGTTCCGCCGGCTTATCAGTGGACAGTGGACCTCTACGAGCGGCTTGGTATGGGTGACCGGATACGCGTGATCGAGGACGCCGGGCAGTGGACGCCGCTGAGCCTGAGCGGCAGTCCCGCGCCCCGGAGGCCTCGTCGAGAGGTGACAAGCATCCGGCACGGCGGCTGGTCGCTATGTTCGCATTTAGCCCTATGCCACGTAGTGCGGGCGCCCACGCCCGCACACTGAATGCGCTCAGACACTGGCCGGTCCGCATGACACGGCGCGGCGACGACGATGCCGCTCGTATCTCGACGGGCGGAGTGTGGTTCGCCTCCGTGTCGTGTGCGGGCGAGGGCGCCCGCACTACCTGAGGGTTGCTGAGCACCCACCGCTAACCAAGTCTGGCTGGTCGTTTTTGCAGACATTGCCGTGAGGGGAGCAACCGAAGATGAACCTGTTCGACTGGCTCTGTGATGAAGCGACCGCTATCTCCGCGAAAGCGATGGTCATGCCGCCATCGGCCGATCAGCTTCGGTGGTCGGAGGATGAGCGGCGCGTGCGTTGGTTGGAGAGCATCGGCCTCTGGCCGCTGCCCGAGCGCACCCCGTTACACGCGGAGGTTACCGGCACCTTTGAGCGTGAGGATTACGTGGTGGAGAATGTGCACTTTCAGTCCGCCCCCGGCGCGCATGTCCCGGGCAATATCTACCGCCCGAAGGAGATCACTGAGCCGCTCCCGGCGGTGCTCTACCTCTGCGGGCACTCCGAGGGCAAGATCCGTCTCGGCTACCAGCAGAACCCGCGCTGGTTCGGCGCGCATGGCTACATCGCGCTTGTGCTCGACCCGATTCAACTTGGCGAGAGCCAGGGCTTCCACCACGGGACCTTCCATCTCGGCCGCTGGGACTGGTTCTCGCGCGGCTACAACCCCGCGGGCGCCGAGGTCTGGAACGCCATGCGCGCACTGGACTACCTCGAGACCCGCGAGGACGTGGATGCCGGCCGCATGGGCGTCACCGGGCTTTCCGGTGGCGGCGTGATCTCGTGGGACCTCGCGGCGGCGGACAAGCGCATCAAGTGCTGCGCCCCGGTCTGCCAGACTGGTTCGCAGGAGGAGCTTATCTGCGACCGCGCGATCGATGGTCACTGCGACTGCGCCCACCTGGTGAATTACTACCAGATCGACACCGCCTATCTCGGCGCACTGATCGCCCCGCGGCCGCTGCTGGTCAGCGCGGGCGCAGACGATGCGCTCTGGCGGCCTTACGCCTACAAGGACCAGGTCCACCGAGTCCGGCGCATATACGAGTCGATGGGCGTGGCTGACAAGTGCCAGCTAGTTGAGGACCTGAGCTTCCACGGCTACACGCCGGTCCTGCGCAAAGCGATCTTCGAGTGGTTCAACCTGCACCTCAAGGGCGATGACACGCCCGTCGAGGATGACGTGACCGACTTCTGCGAATCTGTGGAGAACCTGCAGGTCTTCGGCGGCAAGCTGCCTGAGAATGACACGATGGGCGTGATTGAGACGCTTCTCATCCCCCCCGCGAAGCCGATCGAGGTGCGTTCAGAGGACCAGTGGCGCGCTCACCAGGAGGATGCCATCAAGCGCCTGCGGGCGTTGAGCTTCCGCAATGTGCCCGATCCGGTGCGGCCGAAGGTAGTTTTCGCGCGTGATGCCGGCGGCCATGGCGGGCTGGTGAGCTACCGCTTCGATTTCGACCCCGGCGATGGCTTCGAGATCCGCGGGCACCTCAACGTCGAGAAGCTGGGCAAGCGCCCGCAGCCTGCGCTGGTGACCGCCATGCGCGATGCGCGCTCGCCCTATGTGGGCGGTGGCGCGAACAAGCCGAGTGTGCCGCTGCCGACCATCACCGGCGTGGTGGAGGTGCGCGGGACAGGCTGCACGTCCTACGGAGAGGGCCTCGCGTGGACGCTGCGGCGCGGCGTGGTCAACTGCGGCTACACCATCCCGGGGCTGCAGACATTTGACCTGCTGGCGGGGCTGGCGGTCTTCCGCGCGCAGGAGGCGGTGAAGCAGACGGCCGTCTACGGTGTCGGCGACACCTGCGTCCATGCGATCTACGCGGCGATCCTCGACCCGGAGGTGAGCGAGGTGGTGCTGGAGGCGCCGCCTGCCTCGCACGAGGACCCGGAGACACCGGAGATCCTCGGCGTGCTGCGCGTCGGCGACCTGCCGCAGAACCTCGCGCTGGTCTTCCCGCGCCCGATCACCTTCGTGGGCGAGATCCCGGAGGCGTATCAGTGGACGGTGGATGTCTATGAGCGCTTCGGTATGCAGGAGCGGATTCGTGTGATCGAGAAGGTGGGGGAGTGGGAACCGTTCGGCGGATGAGCCGGGGGCTGCAGAGTGGTGGCTGACGAAAGGGTGATGATGGTGGAGCTTGACTACACGATCAAGTCAGATAGATCGTTTGATGAAGCAGTGGACGCGGTAGTCGCAGCCGCACCGGAGTATGGTTTTGGCGTGCAACATGTACATGACCTGCAGGCGGCGCTGGCAAAACAGGGCCTGCAGCGTGAGCCCCTGAAGCTGATCGGCCTGTGCAACGCCCGGCACGCGCACGCTGTCCTCAACCGGGACATCCGCGTGGCACTGATGCTGCCATGCCCGGTTGCGGTGTATGAACAGGATGGTGAGGTTTACGTCAGCACAATGCATGCATCGATGATGTCCGAGATGTTCCCGGAGGCGCATATTGACGATGTGGCCGCCGAAGTAGAGGACGCACTCGTAGCCATGGTGGACGCCGGAGGTTAGCGGAAACGTCGCGCTGCAGAACATGTCCGGGGCGCCCTGTCTTAGGGCGCCCCGTTTCGCTGCGACTGGTGCGTCTACTACTCGCCCGCGGCGGCTGGTGGCGTGAACACCCGCGCGCCCAACTCACGATCCAGCATGAACATGGACGCGCTGCCCTCCACCATGCTGATCTGCTGCGCAATGGCCGAGGTGTTCGCCTCCTCCTCGACCTGCTCGTCCACATACCAGCGCAGGAAACTGGCCGTGGCATGGTCCTTCAGCTCAATGGCGAGGTCCATTAACCCGTTGATGTTGCCCGTCACCCACTGCTCGTGCTCGTAGGCCTGCTTGAACACGGCGGCGGCCGAATCCCAATCCTTGCCCGGATCGTCAATCGGCGAGAGGACTACGCGCCCGCCGCGTTCGGCTACAAAGCCGAAGAACTTATCCGCGTGGAAAAGCTCCTCCTGCACCTGCGCCTTCATCCACGTCGCCATGCCGGGCAGGTCGTTGTCCTCCAGCCACGCTGCCATGGCGTAGTAGATGTAGGCGGACCACAGTTCGGCATTGATCTGCTTGTTGATCGCGTCAACCATCCGCTGATCCATCATCCGTGAGACCCTCCCTGCGTCTGATATGCTCGGTCCAGGTACAACAAAACGACGCCCTTTGCGGGCGTCGCGGTGTCGTCAAATGGTGCCGAAGGCCGGACTCGAACCGGCACGGGCCGAAACCCACAGCCTCCTGAGGACTGCGTGTCTACCAATTCCACCACTTCGGCACACTCCCTTGTTGTGCATCCAGTATACCGAACGCCAAGCCTCGCTGTCAAGTTCCACAAAAGCGGACGCCGAGTGCGCTCGCTGCCCCCGCAGCCGCGCATTCCGGAGGCGTAGCTTCACGCCTCCGGAGCGAATAGCTGCACCGTCTGAGCCCGGCTGCGCACCTCCACCTGCCGAGCTGTCACTCACTCCACCATCGGTACTACCGCGCTCTCCCACGGCGTCACCTGCCGCACGTCGCTGCCGTCGGCATTTGCGGTGAAGATCAGCACGGCGGGCGGCTTCTCGCGAGACAGGTCCTCGATCTTTGCGGCGAAGACGATGCGCTGTCCGTCCGAGGACAGGCGAACGTGCCTGGGAGTGAGGCGGCGCTTGCCCTCGGTGCCGGGCATCTCCATCGGCGGGATCTCCCAGCGCTCCACCTCGCCGGTTGCTGGGTCCACCAGGAAGCCAGGCGGGTTCATCTCCGCGTCCTTCGAGCGCACGATCAGGACGCGCCCGTCCTCCATCAGCCGCAGCGGGCCGCCGATCTTCGGGTCGTCGGCAATCACCTGCGGCTCGGGGGTCTCAGCCGACAGGTCTACGCGCATCAGGTCCCACTCGTTGTTGCCTCGGTAGCCGTAGAAGCAGTAGACCAGCGTGCCATCGGGCATCGGCAAGAAGTTGGTGAAGAACTCCGAGGTGTTCCCGGTCAAGCCGGTCGGCTGCAGCGTGGGCTGCGCCTCGGTGAGGTCCGCGGTCATCAGTTGCGCGGCGCCGAAGCCGCTGCCGACATCCACCAGCAGCGTGCTGTCGTTGAGCCACCCGACGTGCAGGTAGCCCATCTCGCCGCCCTGGGAGTCGATGAGCAGCTCATCTCCACCATGGCGCGGGATAACGTGGATACCCGCGGCATCCTTCACGAGCATCCGCGAGCCGTCAGGCGAGAACTGAGGCATCTCGCCCTCATGCGCTGCACTGACGCAGCGCAACTCGCTGCCGTCCGTATTCATAGCGAACAGCCCGCCTGAGTGTCGCAGCCATGCGGGATAGCCCTCGCGCGGGCGATCTGACAGGAAGAGGATGCTGCCGTCAGGCGCGAAGATCGGCTGACGGTCCTCGACCATCACGTCAGGCTGCGGGCGCTCGGAGTTCGGGCGGCTGTGTTCCCCGCCCGCGACATAGTAGCGCGTCAGCAGGTCCACGCTCTTCCCCGGGTCGATGCCCTCGCTCAGCAGCACCTCGCCCGAGTTCGCGCCGATCTGCCAGTGCGCGAAGAACTCGAGACGGTTCTCGGGCGTCGTGGGCAGCTTGATTGCGGCCCACAGCTCCCACGCGTTGCGCTGGCCGTCGTCGGTGACGAGGACCTTGTGGGTCTCGTCGAACCAGAAGACGGGGGCGTGGTCCTTGTAGGGGACGTTCTCGGACGCGATCTGCTTCGCCTGCTCGAGGTCCACGGTGCCCGGAAGCTGCAGGCCCTCCGCAAGCGGAACGTCGTGGCGCCGCCAGTAGACCACCTTTCCGTCATAGACGCGCACGCCCACATCCGCGAAGGTCGGGACCTGCACGCCCTGCACGGTGCGCTGCAGGTTGACCATCCGCGCGCCGAGCGGCGTGATGCCATCGGCGACCGTCACCGCGACCTCGCCGCCGTCTGCGAACAGCTCGGGCAGATGGCGCCCGGCGAACGCCCGCGCGATCTCTACCGCCTCTTCGGCGGGCATCTCGCTCATGGGCACGGGCGGCTCGGGTTGTGCGCCGATGAAGCCCACAACCGCACCGGTGGCATCGTCGAGGATGGCCTGGTGCACGAAGCTGGGAGTGCGATGGGTGTTGAGTCCGACCGCGAGGCATCCCGCATCGGGCCAGCGGTCGGCACTATTGGTGCGGAGACGGTCGTTGAGTTCGACCTCGGGCAGGGCCTCGTCGGCGAGAAACTGCTCGACCTGCGGGCGGAACTGCGCCTCATCGAGTGCGAAGGCGGCTGCGGCAAGCGCGACGAGAAGCAGACTGGCGGTGAGACTGAGGACGCTACGTGGACTGCGTTGCGTGGTCATGGCATGACCCCCTCATGACATGCGCGCGGCTGGTGGTGTGGAGCTACTTCCCTGCTGTCAACGAGTAACCTGCTTGTGCGTATTCATCGATCAGCGTTCATGCGCTCAGCCGCGATCTCCCGCGCGACGTCGAATGCTGACTTGCCGGACTCCGGGAACACGTAAGGCGGCACCGGCTCGTCCTCCAGCGGTGTGACGCGGCGCAGGTCGGAGCCGTCGAGGTTGCAGACGTAGATGTACCAGCCGGTTCCTTCCTCACCGTCGCCTGCATCGCGGTAACCGCTGAACGCGAAGCGATTCCCGTCCGGACTGACGACGGGTTCGCGAATCGTGAGCGGTGGCCCGTCCGGGAGATCCGGGTCATGGAGTTCAGGCAGGCTCAGCGCAGTCCTTGTCCTGGTGTCAACATCAACGATCCACAGGCCGCTGTCATCAGCCACAAGCACCCGTATACCATCCGGGAAGACGCTGAGGCGACGAACATTCACGAAGCCTCCCACGATCTCGTCCGACGGATCGTTCGCCCAGTAGCTCTTCGCCGCGTCGACCACTTGAAGCGATGTGGCGGCCAGGTCCTCCTCGCCGTGTTGATGCGTGACGTGCTCCACATGCGCGAAACAGACGCGGGTGCCGTCGCCGAGGAACACTGGATGATGGTCCTGCCCATCAAGCCGACAGAGACGCCGGTGCCGATGCAGTCCGCTGAGATCTTCATCGATCTCATCCACAAAGATGTCGGTGTCCCCGTGCCGGCGATCGGCTGAGTACACGATCGCCGTGCCATCCGGAGACAGGCTCGCTTGATCAAAATGCAGATCGGGATAGTGCCCCCGCTCCAGGTAGCTCCCCTCCCGGAGGCGAAGAAGCTGTAGTTGGTGGCGTTCGACGTTGCTCCCGGCAACAAGGCCATCGGCGAGTGAGAGTACCCGCAGCCTACCCTCAGTCGGCGCATGGACGCATTCAGTCGCACCCCTGTATAGCGACGTCCGCATGATTGACGGGACCCGCCGCCACCATGGCGCCCCCGGGCGGGGGCGTTGCGACAGGAAGAAGAGGTCGCCGCCATCCTCCCCCCAGACCGGCCATCGATCATCCACTGCGTGCGTCGGCTGAAGGCAAGCCGCACCACGTTTCAAGGGATGGTCCAGCTCGAAGAACCGTGGCGCCACTCTCCTTCTATCTTTCTCGCTCAACGCCTGCCACGCTGCGGGAAGAGACTGGATTACCACATCGGTTATCTGCTCGGCATCGAGTGTCAAAATCACCCACTCAGGAGGAAGCGTCAGCGAGGTGTAGGCGTCTAGAGACGCGGCTATGATCTGCCAGACGGGGCGACGGGATGATGCGTTTGGATGTGTCGGATAATAGTCGGCGTCGCTCAACCATAGCTCATCAGGCGACACACGCAATCTCTCGCTGGCCACTCTGTGGCACTGCCTAAGAATCTCTGACGACGGAGTGATCTCCAGTGGATTCGCATCCACCGACAGGCCACTGCCTTCAAGCTTGACAACCTGCCCGGTATCCACGGCGATCCCGACGTCTATTCTCTGCGGCAACCATACGTCGACATCCAGCACGCAGACCCTGGCCCGGAAACTAAGATCGAGGCAGCCTTCACGTGTCACGTCCGCCGCCGACCGCAGTTGCATGAATGTACGCAGATCGCCATCTGTCATGAACTCGACTACATCCTCTGCGTTTCTCAGCACCTGGTTCCAACTCGATGTCTCCACTTCGTAGTCAACCACAGGCCGCCCTACACTTAGCCGAAGGAACTGATGCTCATCGTGACGTACCCATAAGTCGCCGGCCAGACTGCCATCGCCTCGTTCCAGGTGGAAGCGGGTGAACTGCGGTGGCTCACCGTGAGCAGAGGGTATAAAGACGGACGAGCCGACGCTCAACTGGGGAAGATGGGGGCACTCAAGAACATTCCGCGCGAGCCGAATGCAGTCATCGCACTGATCCGCGGTAGCTGCGACGCTCACGGCGAAGAATGCGTGGAACAGCAGCAGCCAGCCGAGTATCCAGTAACGTGTTCGTGTTGCCGTGTAGGGCATCACGTAAACCTCCTTCGTTCGGAACGATCACCATGTCGGGAACCTACACATCGGCATCGCTCGCAGATGTCCCAACGCCTATTCAATCCACGTCTCAGAAATCTTCTGTGGGCCAATGAGCTCTGACACGTGTGCATCGGTCGCAGTCGCAGACCTCAAGATGCGCCTCTCCGGAGTAGATGCCCCTCAAGTAGCTGTACTCACGGTCCCCGCTATTGTGTCGATTGTTTATATACAGATCAAGCGCAAGAGGGCTGACAGCGACGTACTTAGAGCATTTGCCACTGACCAAGGCTGCGAAATGAGCGCAGTGATGGGAATCTGCACCAGGCCCGGTGATAATACCCCACCGACGCGACGTATAGCCCTCGCCCAGAAGTTCTGTGTTGCCCGCCGGCATACCATAGTTCATGCAGCTGAAGAATAGCGCGCGTCCCGTGTCATTCAGCCAGTCAGACGTGACCCGCTCCAGCACGTCCCGACTTTCCTTCTCGCTGCCCACCATCTCGCGCCCATGCTTACTGGATCCGTGCTCAATCTGCTGGCCGAGCGGTTCAACTCCTGGTTCAACCCAGGCCAACTTCAGTAGCCCGGGAACAGGATGCGGAGCCACCCAATCTATCGCTGGGTACCATCCCATTACCCACGTGCCGCTCCCCCAACCGTCAATTGTGGTAACACCTACGGCGGCATGCCCATGGTAGACGGCGTCAGCCCAGTCGCGCGCGTACTGGAAGGTGTAAGTTGCCCACCCCTCAGGCTTAGCCACGTTCGCCGTCAACATCCTCACTGGCTCATGCGTGCGCCACTTGGGGCTGTGGACGCCGCCGTTGTCGTTCGCCATGAAGATGCCGCGCCACGTGCCCGCCGGGTCGTTGTCCTGATAGGTGTAAAGCGGTAGCCCATCAAGCTCGCCATCGCTATCGGCGTCCTCCGTGCCGTAGTCCGCGCCGAGCGTCGCCACCGCGCCGGGGCCGATGGTCTGCGAGCACTCGTTCAGCTCCGGGTCCACGATCACGATCTGCGCGTCCGCTCCGCGCAGCACCTGCGCCTCCAGCGCTCCCCAGTTGCTCTCAAGTGCATAATACCCCCGAAGCTGCGCGTTTTCCTCCTCCGGCACCATGGGCGAAGGCGTATGCTGCGAGCGCGACGAGAAGCAGAGTGGCGGTGAGACTGAGGAGACTGCGGAGACTTCGCTGCGTGATGATGGCATGCTCCCCCTCGGGATGTGGCTGTTGGTGGTGTGGAGCTACTTCACTGCGGCGGAAGAGTAATATTCTTCCTGTCGTATCAGCCATCAGCATTCATCCGTTGCAGCGCTATCTCGCGCGCGACGTCAAACGCGGTCTTGCCGGTATCCGTGAATATGTCGGCTCCCGTCTCCCTCGGGGCATCAGTAGTCCTGGCGCTGAGGAGCAGGAGAGTTGAGATGGACCGCGTCGTCGGCACGCGAGTATTCCGCGTCCCAGCCCGTGATAAGCTCTACAGCCTCCAGCGGCAGATAGAACACCTCGGCCTCAAAGAGCGGAGCCGAGCCCAGTCTGGCTTCCGCCCCGTCTGCCCTGTAGCCGCGTTCGCCCGCGGCGAACTCCCATGTAGAGCCGTCGTACTCCACCGTCATCTGGTCGGCTGCGGTTGGCTCCACGCTCCCCTGCCATATCCGGCTGTCGAGGTAGTTCACCGCGAGATAAGCCTCGCCGTCACGCACGCGGGGTGGGAACATAGGCTTGAAGAGTTCGCCACCGTTCAGATAGATATACGTGCGCCCCGGATCCTGCGCCATTCCCTCCGCGCGGAAGACCTCGCCCGTCCTCGCATCAATTCGAAGCAGAACGTACTGGCTCTCTCCCGCGTCCTCTCTCAGTATCCGCATGAAGATCATCCGCTGCAGCCGTTGCATCCCCGCGCGGTCGCCACTGAGGAGATAGTACTCCGTCTGCCATTGAAACGCAGGCGGAAGATCCGGCTCGCTGTCTACCATTTCGGTGTCCGAGGCATCCACGAAAGCGACGGCTCGCTGCACACATTCCTCAGGGGAGATGAGGGGCGTCGCTTCCACCCGCTGTTCCGTCCGGTGTAGAGTGAGACGATGAACTGTTCCGGTGTCAGGAGAGACGTAAATCCGCGCATAGTTTCCTTCAAAGAGGACCTGGCCATCGATCATCTTCACCCATAGCCTGGGATTGTCTTGGCAGACCATCGTCGCTGGTTCCAGGAACGGGAGTTGCGCACCGATGAACTCCCGCGCAACGCGTATGTGGAGTTCACGCTCAGTCGGATCTTCGGTTACACTCCCGCCCATGGGGAATTGTGTATCCTTCCACGACCTGAGCCAGCCTGTATACGCGTCTATTCGGAATTCATGCCGCTCGTCGCCGGAGGTCACGCGGAAGAAGACCGGAAACGCACCTGACGCGAACTCTTCCCGACGCACCCGCCACCCGCGGGCATCAATACCAAGGCGGTCAGCCCATTCCACAGCCGTGGCGAGCGCTTCTTCCTCCGTCACCGTCGGGGGCATGCCGCCCCGATACTCCACCGGGGCGGATTGGCTCACTTGGACTGACGTCGCGATGACGAGCAACGCCGAGATCACACCGGTCAAAGGAACTGGCACAGCATTTCGCATACACATATTCTCCCCACACATTGCGTGATGCTATTGATAGAGATGCGACTTATCTCTCATCTCACCAGTGTCGATCGCGTAGTTGTCGGCGACTACAAAGACTGGATTATCGTCTTGATCCAGGCCATCTGACACGAGGAATTCATAGGAACCCTGAGTGAGACTGTGAGTGTTAACCTCGTTCCAGAAGTCCGTGAGGGCAATCTGGGCACAGGTCCGCAGCTGCCCTGAAACGTAAGATGCGCCAAACCAGTGGTGGTTATTGAACTCCTCCCAAAACGCCTTGTCGTACCAGTAGCCAAGTTTGGCGTGCATTGTTCTGTTGAATCCTACAGCATGGGTAACGCCGATCTGGTTCTTCAGGTATGCGGCAATGGAAGCGGGTTTCGCATAGGAGTTGCAGGCGAAGATACACGTCAGCCATGTGCCTGAGTAGGATGATGCTGTCCAGTCGGGCCCATCAATCAGTCCGTAGGCAACGTAGTCGTCAGACAGAGCCTCCGCGGCGGCGGCTGTTGTGGCGAGGGCGCCGTCTCTCCCAATGCCCATATGCCGAGTCACTATTGCATTCCCATCATTGGAGGGATTGCTCGCGTAGGCTGTGCCATGCCCATAGAAGTGGAAGATGCTGACCTCGGACATTGCCCTACGCACATGGTCTGCGTTGGTCCCGACGTCGTCAGCAGGGATACTGCCCTGACTGTCCTTCCAGACTCCCCAACCACGACTCGCCTGCGCCGCCCGTCCAGCCGCAATCGCTTTCGCAGCCCACTCCTTGTAACTGCCCAAAAACGATCCATTCCCCCCGAAGTTGGCGCTTGGCGGGCGTGAGCCGGTCTGATTCGCCATCAGCATCCTCACCGGCGTGTGCGTGCGCCACTTGGGGCTGTGGACGCCGCCGTTGTCGTCCGCCATGAAGATGCCGCGCCACGTGCCCGCCGGGTCGCTGTCCTGGTAGGTATACAGCGGCAGCCCATCAAGCTCGCCATTGCTGTCGGCGTCCGCGGTGCCGTAGTCCGCGCCGAGCGTCGCCACCGCGCCCGGGCCGGGCGTCCGCGACTCCTCTCGCTCGTTCAGGCCCGGATCCACGATCACGATCTGCGCGTCCATTCCGCGCAGCACCTGCGCCTCCAGCGCTCCCCAGTTGCTCTCAAGTGCATAATACCCCCGAAGCTGCGCATTTCCCTCCTCGGGCACGTGTGTCCAGACATCATGCCCGGGCTCCTCGTCGTGCGGTGACGGCAGATACTGCGGCACCCACAGGTGGTAGCCGTCGCGATAGCGCTTGAGGAAGTTCCAGTCGATGGCATCCGCCTGCACCCACGCCGGATTGGCTCCGGTATACTTCATGACCAGCAGGTTCAGAGTGACGTTACCAGGTAAGGCAGTAGGGCACCAAGGGGCGATCTCTGATGTCCATGCCGTCGTGATGGAAGAGCAAGGATCCGGCCCCACTCTCGAGGTCCCTCACGAGGACCTGAGTACTTCCTTTATAGTCATGCATCATGCCCAATGGCCCCTCAGGGCCACCGAGTATGAAGGCCACTTTGCTTCTGTCCGGTGATACGGCAGCGTTCCGGCCTGGGCGTCCTTCTCGAGCCAGTAGAAGTTCTCGACGTCGACCGTCAGCCACCGCGACTTGTCCTGATCGTCGCAGTCGAACGATCCGCCATCATGATGCGCAGTGACACGGTAGGTGTAGATGCCGGGGGGAGCCGCCAGCCGTCAACGTCAATTCTCCCAGATGGCGGCCCTTGATCTTCGGCAACTGCCAAGGGCTTTGACCCGATGCATGGTCCGAGTTCCTACTGATCAGGAGGTACAAGGATTACAGTGCCACCCGTCTGGAGAATCGCAGTGCGCTCCAATGTCCAACCAGTGACCAACTCGATCATCTCAGCAGGCAAGAATATCTCTTCCTCAATGACCAGAGGCGGACAACGTAGCTCGACAGCGTCTCGATCAACCGACAGTGTCCTCTGGCCCGCTTGTCCACGCCAAACACGACCGATGTAACTGACCGAGAACTGCTCGCCCTCCCTGTGGTAGTGCCCCTGCCAGATCAAGCTCTCCATATATCGAGCGCAGATGTAGACTTCGTCATCCACGAGGCGTGGCTCGTAGAGACACATGACCTCCCTGTCGATCGCTCCCATCCGCACACTCAAGTATAGATGATTCTCAGCAGCCTCCTGTGGCCATACTGCAGAGGCCCACGGTGCAAAGCAGGCCCCGGTGCAGGCATCCACGAATACCGCCGCATCCGTTGTACCTACTGCCGGCTGGTTGTTCGATGCACCTTCTGTGTCTCGCCTCGTCTGAAGCTGGACCTCCAGTCGATAGGCCGTCCTCTGGACTCCTGCTTCGTCCGACATCAAAAGTGTCCACCGTGCGTGTTCCGGAGAGAGTAGCGATGCCGCTCTCGCGGACACCTTGACCACACCCGGCCAACCCAATGCGAAGTTCGTGGCCTTAGTACGCGCTTCGTCGGCTGTCAGCAGTGCCTTGCAGTCCAGCGTAATCGGCTCATACTGCACCTGAATAGTCCGCAGCCGCGACGAATCCTGCGCCCAGGTGAACTTGCACCAGTTCATAGTGGCGATCATATGTTCCGGTAGGCGCTCCTGGTAGAAGGCCACGCGCTCGCCCATGGTGGACGAGACGTTGCTGAGCACCATCCGATCCAATGCGATCCGCGGATAGTATCTGCTTAGAAACTGCATCTCTGACCGAGAAGCAGCGCCCGGGACCATTACCGCATCGGGGACGTAGCTGCCCAGATCCCACCGGGTCACCTGACCGTCCCTCTCGCGCACGAAGAAACGCTCGCCCGTTTTCAACGCCCCGAGCTCCCAAGTAAGGTCGAACGCGCTCAGCCACCTGCTGTTCATATAGGTCAGGTCGCGGCTGGAGTGACGTCCAGTCAGTTGAGCGACCGCCTCCTGAGCTTCGCGAATCGCGTCCCCCTTATGACGCCTGCAATGGCCAAGTCTGACGGCGAGTTCCTGCGTCGCATCGGTCAATCCGCCTTCGCCATCCTGCGCGAATGCCGGATACACCGCAATTGCCTGCATGAGGAGAGTTGCTCCGATCAGCGCCGAACGGTAGTCGATCTTCATCGCCATCCCCACCTATTGGTTTTGGGTGATATAGCAGAGAGGGTCCCATTCCCATTCTTCTCCGACGCCCTCCACGCATCTGAATCTCATCGCGTCACTCCCTTTGAATATGTAGTCAATTGCGGCTCGGTGCTTGTTCTCGTAGTATGAATGGAGATCCTGGATAGCCTGAATCGTGCAGTATCTGCTCAAGGATTCCCAGTTTCCTCTACTCCAGTCGTACTTGAGCCTGCCGCCTGGTTTTCTCTCTGAGAATGCCTTCCAGAAGAGCTCGTTGAAGCGCTTCGCAAGCTGCACATTCGTCTTGCGGCTGAGGCCTACGCTGGTCGCCCCCGGAACGTATCTTCCTATCATGGGGGAGATGCTGCGGGCCGAATGCGCTGTATTGCATGACATGAAGACGGCGAAGCGCAATCTGCCATAATGTGTTGGGGCGTAGCCCTCTCGTTGCTCATCGCAATTGTCCTCGTCGCCGGTGAACGTCGTACCATCACTGAACAGTGCAAAAGGATGCTTATCCCCCAAGTCGCTCAGACGCTGAGCCACAGCCGTGGTTGTTGTCAGATAGTCGTTGTCATAGACGAGCCGGTGCCGAGTCTCGACCGCGTTCCCATGGTACTTGGCCGGGGCCTCCTCTACGGCATCGTCAGTAACCAGGACGTCATTCCAGTTATAGGGATCACCCACGTCCTCTCGCTTCTCGGGTGCGTACGCCAGACCATGCCCGACGAAGAACACCAGGTCACAGCGGCGCATGAGCTCTCGCATGATGTGGGCTTCGCTAGGTGGATCATAGACGTATACGGAGAACGCGCGCGTATCTCTAACAGCCTGCTCCGCGATGTCTGCCATGATACCGAAATCGTCGACTTCCTCCGAGACTATGGCGCAGATTGGCAGCTTTGCCTTATTTGCCGTAATCATCCTCACCGGCGTGTGCGTGCGCCAGTTGGGGCTGTGGACGCCGCCGTTATCGTTCGCCATGAAGATGCCGCGCCAGGTGCCCGCCGGGTCGTCGTCCTGATACGTGTACAGGGTCAAACCCTCGAGTTCCTCGCCGGGTTCATCGTGCGTACCGTAGCCCTCGCCGAGCGTCGCCACCGCGCCGGGGCCGGGCGTCCGCGACTCCTCTCGCTCGTTCAGCTCCGGGTCCACGATCACGATCTGCGCGTCCGTTCCGCGCAGCACCTGCGCCTCCAGCGCTCCCCAGTTGCTCTCAAGTGCATAATACCCCCGAAGCTGCGCATCTCCCTCCTCCGGCACGTGTGTCCAGACATCATGCCCGGGCTCCTCGCCTCGTGACAGCACTACCGTGCTGCGGCAAGATAGATGCACCATGCCGCGCCGGAGCACCCCCTCAGCAGGGCGCGCCGTTTGCGCGCAGGCGCTCCTGAAGTTGCGCCACATCAACCGCAGAGGCATCGGCTCCGGTCGAGTCGGCCGCCATCGCCGCACCCTCTCCCGCCGCCTCGCCGATCGCCATGCAGGTGCCCATCACGCGCAGCGCAGCCATCGCCTGGTGATCGCAGGAGATGCAGCGCCCGGCGGTGATCAGGTTCGGGATGTCGGCCGACACGAGGCTGCCCCACGGGATGTCGAACCACAGCCCATCGCGCGGGAAGAGGCCTTCGCGATGAGTGTCATCCGCGTTCCCCGGCAGGTCCTCATAGCGCTCCTCGAACATCGCGCAGGGCGGGTCGTTCGGGCACTTCTTGTAACAAAGGTGCGTTCCGTGCTTCGACCGGCCGAGGGGGCAGTGGATGTCGATCCAGTACGGGCAGCGGGCCACGGCATCATCGCGCCTGCGGGCGTCAACCACGTCCTGCCCCGTCACGATATCATGCCCGACCATCTGCCTGCTCTCGCGCAGACCGATGTGCGGCGGCGTCTGGATGAGATGCGCGTTCTCCAGCCCCGGCACATTCCTGCGCCACCAGTCAATAAGCTCCCACGTGTCCCGGCGCAACTGCACCTCGCCTCGCGTCAGGTCCTCCACGTTACAGGCATCGCCGGCAAAGCGCGTGGAGTTCGCCATGTGCTCCCCGACGCTGCGCCCGTAGACCTTGCCGCCCCAGCCGGGATTGTAGGCGTTGATCTCGCCCGCCGTGACTGCGGCACGCGCCTTCTCCATGACTTCCTCGCGCGCATCGCCGGTCGGCAGGCGCTCTTGATCGGCGCCGCCGAAGCGGAACATGCTGCCCATCGCCATCATCGCGCCATCGAACTCCCGGCCCTGCGTGAAGCTCGCGCCCGCCTGCCAGACGATATCCGCATCGCCGGTGGCATCCACGAACACCTTCCCGCGCACCGCCTCTCGGCCGGATTTGCTCTCCAGCACCAGCGCGGAGATTACGCCGTCCTCCACAATCGCGTCCGCGACCCAGGTGTGCAGGCGCAGGTCAATGCCGCTGCCGAGCACCAGCGTGTCGGCCACCAGCTTGAAGACCTCCGGATCGAAGCCGATGCCGCCACGCTTGACCGCCTCGTCGTAGTCCGGCGCGCCGCCAAGCTGCGCCATCTCCCGGCAGAGTTCCGCCGCGATGCCGCCGATCATAGGCTCATCGGTGCCTGATGCGCGGGTGCCGAGAATGCTGACGATCAGCCCCGCGGTGGCCATCCCGCCGAGGTAGCCGTAGCGCTCAAGCAGCAGCGTCTTTGCGCCCGCGCGAGCAGCGGCGACCGCTGCAGGGATCCCGCCGGGACCTCCTCCCGCAACCACTACATCATAGTCACCGATGACTGGTATTTCGCGCGCCGGAATTGTGATGCTGGACATTGAGTGGCCCTCCCTGTTGGTTACTCTCAGGAGCTTCAATCTGTGTTGCGTCAGAATCAGTGCTGTTTGCGCCATGTGCTGAGACGGTCTATCGTCTCGCCGGCAGTGCCGACTTTCCGCAGGAACTCGATGAAGGCGGCGTGCAGGCGGTCGGCCTGCGCGTCATGCTGTCAGCAGCGATGCAGGCGACATGTTCGCCATTGGGGAGAGGGTGGCCTTCCGCGGGTCGTTTGGAGGCGACAACGCCGCGCGCCTCTATCCGGCCCTCAGTGTCACCGCGATGTCGCCGTCGGTGTCTTCATCGGCACCTCTGCCGACATCCATGCCCCTGTCGTCATCGCGGTCGGGGCCGACGGAGTAGATGGTCAGCACACTCGCGCCGGTTGGTGTACGCTGCGAGGCCGGATGCGCCCGCGAAACCGGATCTTGCGCGATGGTGCGCAGTGGCGCATCCTCGAACGGATCACGTGGGACCTCCGGCAGATACTCCGGCACAAGCTGCTCCAGCGAGGCCGGGTAGACGCCCGTCTCACCCTTGAACGCCTGCGCGGCGGCCGCCGCAAGATCGACCCTCAGGCGTGCGTCCGAAACCGCGTACTTCATCCCCGACTTCTCGAAGGAGGGCGTGAGCTGCTGGAGGATCGGGTTCTCTGGCGCATGCACCGGCTGCCGCGCCCAGAGCGTCTTCGCCGCCTCGATCTGCCACTCCGCGTAGAAGTCCCCAAGCTCCTCCCAGATCCGGTCCGGCGCCATCGCCTTCATCTGCGCGGCCTTCTCCTCTATGAGCGCATTGAGGGCTGCGTCGTCCATCTCCGCCACCGCCGGGTCCTCTTGAGCGAGCACGCGGCGGGCATAGTCGAGATCATCGCGCAGGCCCTTGATCGCCTCATCAATGCCCTCAAACTGTGGCAGCAACTCTCTCGCCAGGAGCCGTGATAGAGTCTCCTCTCCGACAAGAGCATCAGCGAAGCCGGGAGCGCGTGCAATGACATCGCGCAGGGCGCCGGCGACTATCCGCGCTTCGTCCGCGCCGAGCAGCGGGATTGCCTCGCGCAGTCGCGCCTCGCCGATGGCGGTGCAGGCGATCTGCACGAGCCCGGAAACCAGGGAACCGTGCGTGCCGATGTCACTGCCGATGCGCATGGACGCAACCCCGTCGAGAGCCGCAGAGAGGGGATCCTCACGCTGCAGATGGTGAACGCTGCGGCAGGCGAACATGCGACAGGACTGGCGGGCGTAGGCGAACTCCTCGAACGATTCGTCGATATCCTCGCGCGACATGATGGGCGGCACTCGCGTCTTACCTGCAATCGCCGCCTCCAGCGCGCTGAAAACCGGCGCGTATGCGTCCACAAGACGCGCAAGAGTCTCAGGCTCCAGCGTCGCCTCGCTCATGTCGAGGGTAGTCTGCGCACCCTCTCCCAGTTCATCCTCAAGTCGCTGCTCGATTGCTTCGCTGAGAGAAAACGCGCGCAAGTAGATCTCCCACGCGTTCGGGTCGGGCATCTCAACCGCGGGCGGCTGCCACGTCTCCCACGGCGGCACAGTGTCCTCCTGTGCCGCGGCGGGGCCGGCGGCGGCGCACAGCGCGAGCATCAGCACTACGCCCGCTTCAACGCATTTCGACCGCTTCGACGATGCATGACCATAACTGCTCACAGTGTCGCCTCCTGCCGCCCCGCTGGCCGTGCGGACGCCTCGCGGCATCAGTTCGCGGCAGCGCTCGCCGCCCGGTGCCGCTCCCAGAGCGTCTGCCCGTACCGCTCGGCCCACGCTTGGGTCGGCCACAGGACCGGCGTCAGTTCACCCTCGACAAACGTGTTGATATCGTCGAGGCCACCCTCGGCCTCCTGTGGAGCGCTCCAGCGCAGTGTCCAGACTGCACCGCGATGCGCCTCCGGCACCTCGACCACGATCTCCTCACGCTCGTCGAGGGTGCCGTCGATCACGGCTGCCTGCTCGCCAGCGGGATCCTCAACGACCACCCGCCCGGACTCACCGGGCGATTCCGCGAGGGCGGCCACGACGACCTGCTCGCAGTCGGGCGGCACCCACAGGTACATCGGTGGCACGCCATTGTTGCTGCCCAGGCCCCAGCGTCCACCAACGAAGACGCACCACGGGACGTCAGCGCTGAATACCACGCCGTTCATGCCCGGCTCGGCGCGGACCATGTACGCATCAGCGTCAGCGTCGGCGATGGTGGTCGTGAGTGTGTCCCCCAGAGGCGCCATGCCTTCAAAGTCAATGCTGCCCTCCGGGTCGGTGACCTCGACGGAGACGCCCTCTGCATACCGATAAAACGCGCGCGTCTCCAGCGTGAGCGTTGGCGCCGCGCCCGGGGCGATCAGTATGAAGTAATGCGTGTGCCGCAGCACCGGCGATTTCACGTCCTGCGCAGCCTCCTGCGCGCACGCTGATGCCGCAAGCACCCCGCACAGTATCACTGTTGCCACGATGTGCTTCACTGGCCCTCACCTCGCTGCAGCGGAATGCGCAGGTATCCGTAGATCGTCAGTTCCGGCACCGTCACTCGCGCCCGGCCGTCGGCGTTGCTCACGGCCACCGGCACGTCCTCGCCGTCCGGACGCTTGAGCACCGCCTGGTCGGCAGCGACCGTGCCCTCCGGCAGCGGAACCGTCAGCGCAAGGTCCTTCACCACGCCGACCTCGTCATGGGCCATGCCGAGGCGCACCTCGTAGTTCACCATGTGCAGCAGAAGCTCGGTCGGCGCCTCGGGATCGTCAACGTAGGCCGCCATCCGCACCAGTGACCCGGCGTTGCGGGAGCCGGTAGGCAGGTGGGCAAGCGGCCCACCTTCGGCAAGTGCAGGATGCACGCTGCCGGGCGTGCGCATCGCCGCCGCGGTCTGCAGCGCCTGCACGTCAGCAGGATCGCGCTCGCGTCCGAGGCCATCGCGCGAGGCTACGCTGTCGCCGATCAGGATTAGCGTGCCGCCAGAGCGAGCGTAGTCAATGAGCGTCTGCACCTGCGCGTCGGTCATGATTGGCACGTAGGGCACCACTACCGCCTCATAGCGGGCGAGACGCTCCGCGCTGAAGGTGTTCTCCAGCACAAGATCCGCGAGGATCTTGCGCTCGAGCAGCGTCCGCAGCGTGTTGTCGGTTCCCGCATAGGTGCTGCGGTCATTGAAGTAGCTTGGTGCGACCGGTGCGAAGATCGCGACCTGCCCCCACGGCTGCTTCCCGGTGAGGTCAGGTGCGCATCGGTCGAAGAACGCGTTCCAACGTTCGCGCACGGGGATGAGCCAGTCTCCGCCGCGCGGCCCACGGTGCAGGTAGCAGCCGCCTCCACCGAACGCGCTTGCCTCAGCGACACCGAGGGATCCGACATTTCTGTTGGCGCCGAGTGCTGCCTCGTCGGCACGCGGGTAGCCTGCGCGACAGAGCAGGTTCGTCCGACACGGGAAGCCTGCGCCGGTGGCGTACTTGTACGCGAGGATGTTATCATTCACATGCTGATCGTACATCCCCGCCACGATGTGCTGCGTGATCTGTCCGGGATGTGTCCCCAACTCACCGAATGAGTTTTCATCCATCGCCAGGTCGCAGTCGCGAAAGCTGGTGGCAATGTGAAAGGGGCGGCTATGCAGGCCGTTGGGGAAGACGAAGAATGGGCTTGATGCCTCGCCGCGGATCGCCGAGCCCCACCGGCGGACGTCGCCGAGGAAGCGATGGATGCTGGCGCGCCAGAACAGCAGCGTCTCCGCGGTGCGCAAGTCCGTCCCCGCTCCCCAGTCCGGGGCCATCGACAGGTCTCCAGCGAATAGCTCAGCGATCTCCGCCTCAGTGTAACGCGACTTCAGCCACTCCTCGAAGCCGCGGCGGCAGTGTTCGCAGTAGCAGTGGTGCGTGCCGGCGTTGTCCACGAAGAACCCGTCGATGCCGATACGCGCCGCTTCCTCCGTCACCCACTGCTGATAGGCGCGCCACGCGGGGTTGTTGATGCAGTTCGTCCAGCGGAACATCGGAGCATAGGGCGGATGGTCCCGGCGATAGGCGATCACAGGCTCTCCGTCAGGCCGGCGCTGCTGCCAGTTGACGGGGTCGCTGTCGGGCCTCGGCGGGATGTCGAACTGCTCGAAAGCCTCCCAGTTGTCCCAGAACGCCCAGAAACCGGTGCGCTCTTCGGGGTCACCTCCGGTGGTCATCATGCAGATGTAGGCGATCACTCGGTCGCATCCGGCGGCGCGAGCGGCGTCGGTATACTGTGCAATCGCGACGCGGCGGTCAGCGTAGCGCTGCAGGAACTCCTCAAGCGGCACCTGCTCACCTGCGCGGATCGCGGGAAGATCGCAGACCGGACCGAAGTAGGGATGACCGGGGGTGAGATCGCCGCTTTCCAGCAGGCTCGGAGGGCCCTGCGCGATCAGGTTGATGTACTCCTGATCGACCTCGCCCTCCTCAGTCAGGACCGGCCCGCGGTCGAGGATGTATGTGTACGCCGGGGTGGTGGTTACGTAGGCCTCACTGACCGGCACAAGCGGATCGGGCGCCGCCAGCGCGGCCACGGCACTCAGCGTGGCCAGCAGAACTGCAACTGCTCTCATGGTAGTACCTCCGAACAATCAACTCTCGACGCCTGGCCTCTTCGCCCGGCGCCCCGGCGCTTCCTTCAGCAAGAGCCACGCGGGACAAGAAGGGCAAAGAGAAGATCGCGGTGAATCGCCTGCTCGAACCGCAGTCATTCAACAGGGAGGCGACCAGTCATGCCTGAGGGCCCCATCGACGTCGAAGGTCTGCCCGTAATCCGCGCCGGCTCCGCCCGCATCGAAATCACGCCGCCGATCGGCACCGCGCTCGCCGGTTACTTCACCCCCCGCATCTCCGATCGTGTTGAGGACGCGCTCTACGCCAACGCACTCGTGTTTGAGAGCAGGGGAGAGCGCATCGCCATCGTTTCCTGTGATGTCATCTGCATGCCCGCCGCGATAGCCGACCCGGCGCGCGAACTCGTCGAGGAGCGAACCGGCATCCCGGGCGGCAACGTGCTCATCGGCGCCACGCACACCCACACCGGCCCGGAGATGCGCAAGGGGCGCCTCATCCCCACTGACGATGAGTGGCTGGACAATGTGCATGTGCTGATCGCGGATGCGGTGGACGCCGCCTGCGACGACATGTTCGAGGCAGTGCTCGTGCCCGGCCGCGAGTTCGAAGACCGTCTCGGCAGCAATCGCCTCGGCCGCAAGCGCGATGGCTCGGAGGTCTTCGGCAAGGACGAGACGATCGGCCCCGCCGGCCCGATTGACCCGGAGATGCTCGCTCTGAGCGTGCGCGATCACGACGGCAACGTCCGCGCCATGGTCGTCAACTACGCGATGCACGCCGATACGGTCGGCGGCAACGGCATCTCCGCCGGATGGCCGGGACGCGTCGCGATGACCTTGCGCTCGATCTACGGCGAGCAGTGCATCCCCGTCTTCCTGCAGGGGTGCTGCGGCGACATCAACCACGGGCACTGGTTTAAGAGTCGCTGGATCGGCAAGGGGATTCAGAAGGCGACGCAGATGGGCCGCGCGATGGCGGGCCTCGCCATCAATGCCACTGAGCTTGCCGAACCGATCGAGGGCAGCGAGTTCGGTTGCCTCTTCCGCCACATCCCGGTGCCCTATTACACTCGCGATGAGCAGTTGCGAGCCGAGGTGGAGGAGAAGCGGGCGATGGCGGAGCCTCCCGCGCGTTGGCCATACATCATCGAGAACTTCGACAAGTGGGACCTCGACGGGCAGATCGCGCAGGTCCCGGTGCAAGTGATGCGCATCGGGGAGATCATGATCGTCGGCATCCCGAGCGAGGTCTTCGTCAAGTGGGGGCTGGAGATCAAGCAGTGGTCGCCCGCCGAGTGGACCTTCATCGCCGAACTGGCGAACGACTGGTTCGGCTACATTCCCACCACCGATCAGGCGCATCGCGGCGCCTACGGGGCGCTCCCGATCCTCTCCCGGCGCCTCGAAGCCGATGGCGGACGGAAGATGACGGATGCAGTGCAGGTGGCGATGTGGGAGGTCTGGGAGGGCGGAGAAGAGACCGAGCGCCCGCGGATGGGTGAGGGCAAGTAGCGGAGGCACTGCCGGAACACAGGAGAGGTGCATCATGAAGCCGCTCTCGGAGCAACTGAGCCGCCCGTCGGTTGATGACATCGGCGAACCCCTGCCGCTTGAGCCGATCTTCAGCGGTTGCGGACCGACGCTGGAGGGCTGGGAGGCGATTCGCCCCCGCATCCTGTCGCGCTGGCGGCAGGTCATCGGCGCGCCATCCTTCGGCGACTACGAGCAGACCGCGGAGGTGCTGGAGCGCTTTGAGGCGCCCTGCTTCCGCGGCACGCTCTACAGCCAGCCCACCGGCCCCGAACATCAGCAGCAGGTGCTGTTGATGGAGCCGCTGGAGCCGGCGGACGGGCCTCGCCCGGCCGCGGTCGTGCCTTACTACCACCCCGACCTGATGGCCGGCTACGACCTTGCCGCGCGTGCGCCGATGGATGAACGCCCGAACGTCCAGTTCGGCCGCCACCTCGTGCAGCAGGGCTACGTGGTCGCGTGCATGGAGGCGTTCCCTTACAACACCGTGCCCGAGCCTGAGCCGAACGAGGGGCACGCATGGTGGCAGGCGGCGGCGGAGCGGCTGCTGGAGGACAACCCGCACTGGAGCGGCATCGGCAAGCTCATCCACGACACCAGCCGCGCCCTCGACCTTCTGCTCGATCGGCCTGCAGTTGACAGCGACCGAGTCCTTGCGATCGGCCACTCCCTCGGCGGGAAGATGGCCTTCTACACCGCCGCCTTCGATGAGCGAGTGAAGGCGACCATCTCGTCCGACTTCGGCATCGGCTGGGACTTCACCAACTGGAGCGACCTGTGGTACTTCGGCGATCAGATCAACCATGACAAGTTCACGCTCGACGGCCACCATGCTCTCGCGCTGATCGCGCCACGGTCGTTCCTGCTGATCGCCGGCCAGGCGGACAGGCCGCAAAGCTGGCAGTACATCCAGCAGGCGCAGGAGGTCTACCGGCTCTACGGGCGCGAGGATGCGGTCGGCTGCTTCATGCACATGACAGGCCACCAGCCCACGGACGAGTCGATCGAGGTCGCCTACCGCTGGTTGGCGGAGCAGTTCGACCTGCCCGCGCGGCAGTGGAGTCTCGAACCGGAGGATTAAGCATGGCCGATAGCGTCGGTCTCGGCATCATCGGGTGCGGGCAGATCTCCAGCCATCACATTCGCAACTCGCAGGACGACCCGCGGGTGCGTTGGGTGGCAGCCTGCGACATCAGGCGCGCGGCCGTCGAGGAACGAGCGGCGCAGTTCGACATCCCGGGGCGCTACACGGCCGTGGCTGACCTCCTGGCGGATCCTGCGGTCGATGCCGTGATCGTTGCCACCGGACCCGAGGCGCACCTTGAGCCGACAGTGGCGGCCTTCGAGGCCGGGAAGCATGTGCTCGTGGAGAAGCCCGTCGCGATCGATTCAGCACAGGTGGAGCAGATGCTGGCCGCGCAGGGAGATCTGACCGGCGCCTGCTGCTCCTCGCGCTTCCGCTCAACGCCGGGCGCTCATGCGGCCACGGAGGTGCTGGCGTCAGGGAGGCTCGGGTCGATCCGACGCCTCATCGCCTCATCACTCCGCCCGCCTCCAGCGAACTATGACGGCACCTCGCCCTTCTTCCTGCACCGTCCGGGCTGGGGCGGTCAGGGAGCACTGGCCGACTGGGGCGTCTATGACCTCGACTACCTGCTCGGGCTGACGGGCTGGACGCTGGAGCCGCAAAGCATCTGCGCGGCGATGAGCGGCGTGCCGCAGGTCTACCGGCAGATCGCCGGACCCGTGAACGACGTCGAGGTCGCCGTCACCGCGCAGGTCAGCTTCAGCGGCGATGCGGCGCTGGACTACCATCGTGACATGTTCGCGGCGGTTGATGAGCCGCGGGAGGCTTGGCGGATCGAGTGTGAGCATGGGGCGCTGGATCTGCAGATGCTCACCGCCACGCCGCAGGTGATCCTGCGAAGCTTCTCCGCGTCCGGCATCGCGAGCGAGATCGTGGTCGAGGAGGCATACGAGTGGCCCGTGATTCATCGCGGGCCGGTGATCGACTTCGTCGACGCAATCGTGGACGGGCGACAGCCGATGACCAGTCTTGATAACGCGCTGGTTGTGCAGCGGGTGGTTGACGGCATCTACCGCGCGGCGGCTGAAGATTCGCCAGCCAGCTGCCGCTAGCGCCGAGCTACTCGGGATCGAGTATCGCCCCATGCTCCCGCAGACGCGCCTGCAGTGGCGCTGTCGGCAGGTCCCGCACATCGCCGTGGCTGAGCGCCTGTGCCGAGGCAATGCCAGCCGCCTCGCCGAGCGCGAAACCGGGTGCCATTCGGCGCACCGATGAGTGCGCAACATGATCGGCGGAGATGCAGCGGCCGGTGAGGATCACGTTGGCAAACTGCGCGGTCAGGAGCGAACGGTAGGGGACGCCGTAGCTGCGCTTGAGGCCGTGGTAGGCGCCACGTCCATCGTTCGCGCTACCATGCACGTCCACCGGACAGGACGCGCGCGCGATGGTGTCCTCGAAGTCGCGGCCCGCTTCGACGTCCTCCCCCGAGAGTACATGCAGCCCCTGCACGTGGCGGCTCTCACGGACGCCGAGCGCCGGGGCTGTCTGCGCGATGTATGCCTGCTCGAAGCCGGGCACATGCTCGCGCAGTCGCTCCAGCACCCGCCACGCCTGATCGCGGCACGCGATCGTCGCCGCGGTAAGGTCCTCAACGTCGAGCGCGTCGTGGTGCTCGACCTCGGTGACGTTCATGTAGGCGCTGTCGGGGCGCGGATGCCAGAAGAGCGCCAGTCCGCGATAGTTCACCGGCCCCGCCTCTTTGTACATTCGCCCGATCTCAGTCGTCTCCGGGCAGCGGTCCCGGTCGATGCCGGAGACGAGGAACATCAGCGTGATGCCCTGCGAGCCGATCTCGACGGGCGCTCCGGCAAAAGCCGCGAGATCTCCATCGCCTGTTGCGTCCACGAACACACGCCCCCGCAGCAGCGACTCGCCTGACTTGGACACGATGCGGATGGCCTGCACTCGCTCGCCACCCACTTCCGCGCCGGTGATCCAGGCGTGGTAGAGCAGCCGCACGCCGTGCGCAAGTGCGACCTGCTCAAGCTCCCGCTTGAGGTGCTCCGCGTCGCAGGAGGGGCCGTAGTGATTGACTGCGGTCGCGCTGCCAGGGTGGCGCTCGATCATCTCCTCCAACAGGCGCTTTCCGCTCCCGCCGATGACGAAGGAGCCGCCGAGCCCCCAGGTGGTGATCGGCTGCACGAGGCCCAGTGTCGCCATTCCGCCCAGTGCAGTGTATCGCTCCACCAGCAGCACGTCGGCGCCCTCACGCGCGGCGGCGATTGCCGCCATCGTTCCGGAGATGCCTCCGCCGGCGACAATCACGTCATGTTCGCTATTGAGCATGGAGAGATCAGCCTCCGCGTTACCCGCAATTGCAAGCAGCGGATGTTTCGCCGAACGAGGCGCTGGACCTGTGCGGCAGACATATGTAACATGTGCAGCAACTCCGGTGAAGTTGCTGTGACGCCCCGGACACCACACTGGTCGAAACTGGGAGGCCTCCATGCATCGAGCATCACGTCGCACTCTGATCGCTGCTTTGCTGTCAGTCACAGTCGTAGTTGTTGCCTCAGTCGCCGCACAGGCGCAGGTGTTGCCCGTCACGTACAAGAACAGCCTATACACGCTGACATACGACGCAGCGCAGCGACTGCTGATAGCAAGTTCCGACAACACGGAGTGTGTGTGGCGGACGGAGATCTCGCGGGGAATCGAATCCTTCAACGACATCGCGGCGGTAGCCACGCCCGCCGGCCCGGTGATCGTGTACTCCGAGGGCAATCTGCAGACCAAGTTCGCCCTTCCGCACTTCCGGACGGGGCATCTGAGCGTGGAGAACAGCAACGAACCGCTGACGGGAGTGGTCGGGCCCGGCAGGCTGCTCAACTGCCTCTTCCAGGTCGAGGACTACGGTGCGAAGATGATCTGCCAGCTTCTTGAGTCGAGCGGCAACATGCGCGAGTACAAGTATGACATCAACATGTGGGGCACACACCAGTGCATCGAAACGAGCGATCCTCAGCCATGGTCGGCGGGGGCAACGCCGCTCTCCGCGAGGGTCGTCAACAGCGCTCTGAAGTTCCAGCTTGATGTGCCGCAGGGATTCCGCCACACGCAGGTGGATGAGACCTCGTTCGCGATGTACGGCCCGACCAACGACGTTTTCATGACGGTCTTCTCAGACGCCGGTGGTTCGCCGATCGAGGAGCTTGGCGAGGCGTACATGACCGAACTTGGAGTGAGCATCCAGCACCGCTCGATGGAGACGCTCGACACCGGTGAGCCGGCGTATCTGCTGATGGGCACCGGGACGATCAACGAGGTCGCGTCGCTTCATGTTGCGCTCGTCTACAGCAACGGCGCGCATACGTGGGTACTCGCGTATACCGGCCGGCAGGACCTGGGGCAGACCTACGTCGACTCATTCATGGGTGTGCTCAACTCTTTTAATCCGCTGTAGGCGGCCGCGTAGTCATCATCTTGAGCGGCACCCCCGGCTACATCTCGCGGGTGCCGCTCTTTGTCGTACCGCGCGCCCCGGGTTCATGTAAGTGCGCTCGCACTGTGTTGATGCGCAAGCGTGAGGCGGTAATCCCCCGCTGGGAGATCGAGGACCACGCACGCACCATCTGCCATCGCCGGATACTCCCTGCCATCGGGGATCGCGGTAGCTCCGGTGACACTACACGGAAGGCGCACCGGTTCCGCCTCCGGCGACCATCGCCGCAGGATCTTCGTGCCGCCGAACTCGCGCAGAGACCAGCCCTGTCGGTAGAGGTCGCTCACCTCCGCCGTAGTCAGGAAGCGCGCGCCGCAGTCATGCAGAGACTGCAACAGCGCACTCAACTCGGTGAAACCGGTCTCGGCTCTCACGGCATCGAGCGACACGTAGTTCGCCCGGTGGGTGCTGACCACCGCCGGCTCACCTTCGGCCCAGCGCGAGCGGATCACCGGCAGCACCGCCTCAGCGCTCTGGCTCTTCCCGCCCGCGCACTCGAAGAACGCGTTGCGCGTAAGGTAGATGACATCATTCACCGGATCGTGTGCGCCGATCGGTACGTCGGGGTCCTGGTTGTTCCAGAGCTTCGTAGTGTAGACCACGATCTGCCCGCTGTTGACCCGACATGACTTCAGGCAAACTGTCCGAATGCCCAGCAGCGCCCAGATTGTCTCGGTCTCGGGGAATGCGTCGCTGGTGATGCCGGCAGCCGGCGTCCGGCCGAAGGCCGCTTCGAAGCGCTGCACGCCCACGAGGTTCCACTGATACTGCTCGCGCACGTCCATCGCCTCGAACTCCGGGAGATGGATGCCCTGGCAGTAGACCTCATGCTCAAATGATGCCCGTGCAAGCTCAGCCCGCGGTCCCTCCCCGCGAAGCAGTGCCAGCCACGGCCTCGGACCGTTGTGATGCAGGCGGCCGTGGTACTCGGGCTCGAAGACTCCGCGCGCGGCGCCATCGCGCCATGCAGCGAGCAGATCCCCGCGCTCCCACCGAGGCGGCACTCCCTCATTGATGCCGATGTCGCAGAAGCGCTCGAAGCCACCTGCGGCGATGGTGGCAAAGTCGGGATTGCCCATCGGCATGAAGGCGGTGAAGACTGCCGGGATGCCGTCGTCGCCTGCGAAGCCGCTTAGTGTCTCATAAAGACGGGTAAGGTCGGCAGGGGATTCGAGGGTGGTTGCGATCGGCCTGGGATGCTCGAGGAGTTCATCCCACAGCGGTTGGAGCGCGGACGCTGCCTCAGCATCCGGCACGGCCTCACAGCCACCCCAGTCGTCGCTCTCAAAGACAACCGGGGCGAATCGCTCCCAGTCGATCGCGTGTCCGATGCGCCAGCGTGGTTCTTTGTGCTCGGATGCCAGTTTGCTCACACCCATCGTGCCAGTCATCCATCACCATCGGCGGGTGTTTCCGGTGCAGTGTGCAGCTTTCCTCCACGGCAGCCCGCGCAGGTTCCGAATCATCCGTGGCGAAGGTGCATTCATCTACTCCACTGAAGGAGATTGGGAGCAGCAAAGCATGGTCCACTTTCGGGACAGCATCGAGGATGCCATCGAACAGGCAATCGCTGATGGTCAGATACCGGGTGCGGTCTGCCTGATCGGCCGCGGTGATGAGACGCTCTGCCACGTCACGGTGGGCGATCGCGCAGTTGAGCCTGAGCGACTGCCGATGGAGTCGCACACCATCTTCGATCTGGCTTCGCTGACGAAGGTCGTGGCTACCACGACAGTCGTGATGCAGCTTGTGGAGCGCAGAGTGCTGTCGCTCGAAGACACAGTGCGGGGATGGCTGCCGGGATTCACCGGCGATGGCCGCGATGGTGCGACCGTGCGGCATCTACTGGCGCACTCTTCGGGTGTGCCGGGGCATGTGAACTACATGCAGCGGCTGGGCGCCGGCATTGCCGCCTCCGAGCGGCGGGAGCGCGTGCTGAGCGAGATCTGCGCGCTGCCGCCGGCATACACACCAGGGAGCGATGTCATCTACTCGTGCCTCGGCTTCATTCTTCTGCACGCCATCATCGAGGCCGCATCCGGTAGATCGCTTGACACACTGGCTGCGGAGAGTGTCTTTAAGCCGCTGCAGATGCGCGACACCTGCTTCCGCCCGCAGGCCGAGATGATCTCGCGATGCGCCGCCACCGAGCAATTGCCCGAACAAACACTGCTGGGGGTAGTGCACGATGAGAATGCGCGCTATCTCGGAGGCGTCAGTGGCAATGCTGGCCTGTTCTCGACCGCAGGAGACCTGTCGCGCTTCATGCGGATGCTGGCGAGCGGTGGGGAGTTGGAAAGAGCGCGGATACTGAGGCAGGAGAGCGTGGAGGAGATGTTCGACGAGCAGGCAGCGAGCGGGAACATCCGCCGCTGCCTCGGATGGCGCCTTCCCGTGACGGATGATCTGCACATGCACGGCGCGCCGACCGCGGAGAGCATCGGGCACACCGGCTACACGGGGACCTGCGTCTGGCTGGACCGCGCCAGCGGCGTCTACCTCATCTTGCTGACCAACCGCGTTCACCTCGGGCGCAGCGCAGAGATCGACCCGGTGCGCCGGCGAGTGGGGGAGATCGTGGCGAGCCTGATCGCGGAGATGCGTAGATGAAGAGGAGCCTGTCACCTCGCCGCGACCTGCTGATGATCGGCACGCTCATCGCAGGCGCCATCGCTATCGCCATCATGGCCTCGTGTCAACCGGAGGGCGAGGCGCCTCAGCCTGCGATTGCTGCGGATGCGCCGCTGCTCCCGGCAGACATCACGGAAGCACCCCCTGACCGCTGGACGCGCTTTCGCGGAACGCGGGGCGAGGGCATCGCGCAGTTCGACGAACTGCCGCTGACGTGGGATGCCGCGAGTGGAGCGAACGTGCTCTGGGCGACTCCACTGCCGCTGAGCGGATCGAACTCGGCGATCATCTGGCAGGATCGGCTGTTCGTCACGGGGGCCGATGAGGGGCGACGGGAGGTCTACTGCCTCGACGCTCACACGGGCGCGCTACTGTGGACGACGCCGGTAGCGCCAGGCGAGGACCACCCGATTGAGCGCATGCACAGCATGACCGGGTACGCGGCACCTACGGGCGCGACCGCTGGGAAGAGTACGCGGAGGTCTTCAACCTTGGCCCCAAGCCCGAGCAGGACCCGATGCAGTGGCTGCAGATCCGCTTCGACAGTGGCACGCCCTACATCCGGGCGTGGGACCGGCCCGATCCGGGCGGCAACATCGGGTACATGTGCTGTCCGAACAATCCGGCATGGCGGCAGTTCTCGCAGGCGATGGTGCACACTGGCGCGCAGATCGGATACACGAACCTCTTCGTGGACAACCCCTCGATGTTCTGCAAGTGCGACTGGTGCCGGGAAGCCTTCAGCGCCTTCCAGCGTGAGCGTTTCACCGAGGAGGAGTGGCAGGCGCTCTTTCCGGACATCCCCTACGGTGAGGGCGACATCGAGGACGATCGTCTGATCGCTGAGCGCACTCGTTTCTGGCAGGACAGCATCGGCAGGCACCTCGCGAGTCTGAAGGAGGCCATGCGACGCGGCAACCCGGGTGCGAAGATCACGCTGTCGGCCAACGGTGCGCGCCTGACGCTGGGGCCGTGGTATACGTCGCGGCCGAACCTCGCGCAGTTCGCTGCGGGCGACGTGGACTTCGGCTTCAAAGAATCGCCCTACGAGTTCTCCGGCCTGAACCTGCGCCCGGTCGGGAACGGGCTGATGGCGATTGAGCCGGGCAACATTTTCGATGGCTACCGGCTGGCTCACGCCGCCGCGCCCGACTACTACGCATCCCCTGCGCAGTACTACGGCAACCTCACGAAGAGCGATCAGTTGTACCGCCTCGCATTCAGCGAAGCGCTGGCGCTGGATGGCTGCTACCTCGATGGCGCGAGATTGGATGCCGACCTGCCCGGCCGCGACGCGACCTACTCCTACGTGCGTCGGCACCGCGAGTTCTTTGCGCCGGGGCAATCCGTGGCGCGGGTGGTCGTCATCCTCGGCGAGGCGGAGTACTACTTCGACGAGGCCTTCTACGCTGATGCCTTCCGCGACACGCAGGTGATCCGGGACTGGCTCGATGACGCGCAGATCCCGTTCGACTACGCGCTTGACACTACGCTCTCGAGCGAGCGACTGGCGCGGTACGAGGTCGCGATCCTTCCGGGCTTCAAGGCACTCGACGACGCGACTGCCGAGTTGCTGGGCGGGTATGTCGCAGGCGGTGGGGCGCTGATCGTTTCGGGCCAGGCGGGCACCCATCACCCCGCCGGTCCGGTGCACGATGCGCCGGCGCTTGCGGGACTGCTGTCGGGTGCGAATGACGCGGACGGCTTGCTGACGCGTGAGATGGGCGAGGGCCGGGTGGTGGCGTGCAGCCGTCGCTTTGCCGACGCCGATCTCCCTGAGGGCTACTCAATGACCGGCTACACGATCTCGCGTCCGCAGACGATGGGCGGCAAGACCCGGGGGCCGCTGGAGGCAGTCGCGGTCGAGGCAAACCGGGAGTTGTTCGCGCGCGCTCTGGCGATGGCCGTCGAGGGGCATGAGCGGGCGCCGCTGCAGGTGCTGAGTGGCGCCGAGGCCACGCAGTTGCGGGTCGCCGGGCGAGGCGATCTGCAGGCGGAGGCGCCGTGGCTGACGCTGCACCTCGTCAATGAGGACCTGCCGATGCGCTTCGCGGACACCGGCGGCTCGTTCGAGTTGCAGGAGTTCGAGGCTTTGCAGGAACTGCGTGACGTGCGGGTGCTGGTCCCGCTGCCGGAGGGCTTGCGCGCGCGATCGCTTGAGTGGGCGCCGGTGCCTCTGAGCGAACCGGAGCCGCTTGAGTTCACGCCAGTGCACGGCGGGATTGAGTGCATTGTGCCGCGGGTGGAGATGTACAGCGTGCTGCGCGTGGAGCTTGAGACTGGTGAGGCCGAGGGTCCCCTGGTTGATGCGCAGATTGATGTCGCGCGGCGGCCTGTCTACGTGCGGAACGCAGCGGCGGTGGCGCTTGAGCCGATTGGCGGCGACGCTGTGGCTGCTGAGGCGCTGCCTCTGCGGCTGAACTTCACCCACCCGGCGCTGATCTACGCCGAGGCGGGGGAGCAGGTGCGGGTGCAGGTAGCGGCTCACGGCCCGGATGGCCGCTGGGCACGGTGGTGGATCGCCGATCCGCAGGGTTCGCTGCTCGATACGGGCGGCGTTCCATGCGGAGGCGTGGCTGAGGCAGCTTTCACCGCCGCCGGCACTGGCGTCTACCTGCTGCAGGCGCAGGCGGGGGCGCATGATGTCAGCTACTCGTCGGCTACCCACGGCATCTGCTATCCCGCAGATGCCTCGCAGCGCCTCGGCTTCACCGGCGCCACGCCCGATCTGCACTTCTTTGTGCCGCAGGGCGCCGAGGAGGTGCCGCTGATGCTGCAAACGCGCGACCGGGAGGGCGTCTTCGAGGTGCTGGACGCGGATGGCAATGTGCTGGCGAAGCGCGATGGCCTCGGGCAGGCGGAGGTGATGGACCCCGGCGGCGCGATGGTCTGGTCGGACAAAAGCTCCGGCTCCGTCTATCAGCGCGTGGCGGTGCCGGTGGCACAGGGGCAGGCGGGGCGCGTCTGGACGCTGCGCTTCACCGCCGGCAGCAACGCCAGCATACACCGGTCGAACCTCTACTTTGCCGATGACTTCCCGGGCTACGTAGCGACTGATCCGGCGGGACTGCTGCGAGCGAGGGAGTGAGTCGCCCACCGCCGTCGGCAACAGATCCACGAGGGCCGACCTCGTCCGCACCTGCGGCGCGTCTTCGTGCGGCCCCTCCCCTCGAACTCCGGTGGCCCCGCGGAGGGGCCGCACGAGGGCAGATGGCGAAGTAAGCTGCACGAGGTCCGCCCGCCTTCGGATGATGCCTCATCCAACGCCCACCGCCGAGCCGATCAGCATCAGCGAAGCGATGATCAGCACGGTGTAGAGCGCGCGGCGGAAGAGCAGTTCATCCACGCGATAGTGCGCGACGGTGCCGATCGCCATCCCTGCGAGGGTGAAGGGAACGCAGAGTGCGGCGAGCTTGAGTTGCGGTTCGGTGAAGGTGCCACGGATGAACCACTGCGTCAGCAGGATGGTGTTGAGGGTCAGCCACGTCGCGCTCATCGTGACGCGGAATGTGCTCTTCTCCGGCATCGCGCGCGTTCCGTAGACGACGATCAGCGGCCCTCCGGTCGCGAATGCTCCATGCACCACGCCGCCGAGCGCGAGCAGGCCGGTGAGCGCCCGTCGCTTCCAGCCGACCAGCCGCTCACGACTGTCCTCACGGGGCAGCGGGCGAATCATCCCGTAGCTCCCCAGGGCGAGGGTGAAGAGGCCGAGCGCGAGCTTGAGCGGCTCCTCGCGCACCACTCCAGCCACCCACAGGCCCACCGGCAGCCCGAGGACCACGAAGACCACGATCTTCGCCCAGTCGCGCCACGAGATGCTGCGGCGCGCTTCGGCGCAGATGAAGATCGCAAGCACCCACGCCTGCACCACCAGCACGGGCACCGCCATCTTCACGCCGATGATCATCGCCACGAAGGGGAGCGCCAGCACGGTTCCGCCGAAGCCGGTGAGACTGCTGGCGGTGTTCGCGACGAGTATGACCGCGAAGATGAGCGCGTAATCTGCCGGACCGTTCACCACGCCATCAGTCCAGCGTCTCCATCTCGCGCTCCTGCGCTTCATCGCCGCGCGACATGATCTCATCGCGCGCCTCGGCCCAGAAATCCAGCACCGGCTGCGGGATGCCCGGAACATCCTGGAACTTCCAGTTGATGAAAGCGGCCGCCATGCGTTTGCCGATCTCCGGCGTGACGAGGTTCTCCCCCATGCAGAGGCAGTTGGCGTCGTTGACGGTGCGGAGCATCTCCGCCGCCGCGGGACTCTCACAGGATGCCGCGCAGACGCCCCGGAACTTGTTTGCCGCAAGCGCCATGCCCGTCCCCGAGCCGCAGCAGAGTATCCCAAGCTCCGCCTCGCCCTGCTGCAGCACGCGAGCCGCGCGTTCGGCGATCGATGGGAACTTGATGAACGTGTCGAAGTCATACACGCCCACGTCAACTACCTCGTGGCCGTGCGCCTCCAGCCACTCGACGACCGCAGTCTTGAGCGTGAGGCCCTTCACAACCGATCCGACGACAATCTTCATGGCAGCTATGCTTCCTTTCGGCAGGCTTGCTTGATGTGCTCGACATTCATCTCGTGCTCGTTCAGCAGATACTCCTCCGTCGCCACCTCGCCGAAGCGGTCATGCACCCCGAGGCGCCTCACGCGCGTGGGTAGCTTCTCCGCCAGCACCTCGCAGACTGCTCCGCCGAGGCCGCCGATGATGCTCTGATTTTCCACCGTCACAACATGCCCCGTGCGCTCCGCCGACTCCAGCAGGCTCTCTTCGTCGAATGGCTTCACCGAGGCGTAGTGATAGTGATCGACGGCGATGCCCTCGGCCTCAAGCTCCGCCGCAGCCTGCTGAGCGAATTGCGTCATCCATCCGGTGCTGACAAGCGTTGCGGCGTCGCCCTGCCGCATGCGGACTGCGCGCGCGGGATCGAAAACGTAGCTTTCATCGAAGATCTGCGGCTGTGTCGGGCGGATCATCTGCATGTAGCAGGGATGCTCGTATGCCGCCATCCACCGCACGCAGGAGGCAAGCTCCCACGCATCGCAGGGCGAGAAGACGGTCATGTTCGGCATCGCGCGCATGATCGCGAGGTCTTGAAAGCACATGTGCGTACCACCGTTGGGGCCGGTGGTGATGCCCGGCGCGGTGCCGACGATCTTCACGTTCGCATCCGCGTATGCCACCGAGATGGTGACGGCATCATAGACGCGACGGCTTGCGAAGGGCGTGAAGCTCGCGCAGAAGGGGATCATGCCATCCACCGCCAGCCCTGCGCCGATACCGATCATGTTCGCCTCCGCCACGCCTACGTCGATGAAGCGATCCGGATGGGCGTCGGAGAAGGTCGGGATAGTGCCGGACGCCTTGCCGAGGTCGGCCTCGATCACCACGATCCGCGGGTCCACATTAGCGAGATCAACCAGCATCAGGGCGTAAACCTTTGTCTTGTGCCGAGGCTCGCGCTGATCTCAGGAAGCGTTGCCCTGAGGCCCTGCCCGAACCTGATGCGGGTTGGCTGGAAATACGCCCACTGCTGTGGCATGACGATCCCTCCGCTGATGGCTTTGTCGCGGAGCATTCGCCTGCGCTGCCGCTACATCCTCCAAGATCATCGCCATCAAGCAGGACTGAAAGCGTTTAGCAGGAACATCATGCGAGACGCAGCAGTTCGCCGCGCCGGAGGAGATGTCACCGTGGCTCGTGGAGATCGCATACGCTTTGATGACCGCCGACCCAACATCGTACACATTCACGCCGAGAGCATGGACGGGCGGAAGATGGGCTGCATGGGTGAGCCTGCCCTGCAGGGCCTGACGCCGAACCTCGACAGCCTGGCGCAGGAGGGCGTGCTCTTCACGAACTCCTACTCCGTCTGCCCGGTCTGCAACCCCTCTCGCGCGAGCATGTTCACCGGCAGGTATCCTGACTACTACGATTGCTGGAACAATCACGAGGGCCTGCGCGAGGGGACGCCGATCCTGCGCGATGTCCTCGGCAGCGCAGGTTACCAGACGGCCATGATCGGGCCGCTCGACTACAAGTGGGGCATGCACTCGATCCGCGACCAGGTCGGCTCATGGACGCGCTCGGCGATGATCCACCGGCCCATCAGCCGCACACCGCTTCCTGAAGTCACCGCCGACGACAGCCCCTACCGCCGCGACTGGCAGTGGACGTGGCAGGCGTGCGACTGGATGCGAGAGGCTTCGGCCCGTCGGTCGCCATTCTACTGCTATCTCACCACCGGCCTGGTGCATCCGGCCTTCCGGGCGGCGCAGCGGCACATGGACATGATCGACCCGGACGCGATCGAGATGCCGCCGGACATCGGCCCGGTGAGCGACGACGATCACCCGGTCATGCGCTACATCCGCATCACGAAGAACTGCGACAAGGGCCTCTCGCGAGCGATGGTGCGGCAGATCAGGCACGTTTACTGTGCGATGATCGTGGCGCTCGATGAGATGGTCGGGCGGGTGCTCGACACGCTCGATGACCTCGGGGTGCGCGACAACACCTACATCGTCTTCTCCAGCGACCACGGTGAGATGGCGGGCGAGCAGAACCAGATACTAAAGCGCACCATGTATGAGCCGTCCATCCACGGCCCGATGATCGTCACCGGTCCCGACGTTCGAAGTGGGGCAGAGGTGGAGACGCCGGTATCGCTGATTGACCTCTACCCGACCTTCATGGACATGGCGAGAACAAGCTACGAGGAGCATGCCCTCACCGAACGTTTTCCCGAGAGCATCGAGGGCGAGTCGCTCATGCCGCAGCTTGCAGGCAATGCACCGCGCGAGCGCGACTGGGCCTTCGCCGAGTACAATGGCGATCGCGTCTGCACCGGGACCTACATGCTCCGGCGCGGGCAGTGGAAGTACGTGCATTACGTGGGCTTTGATCCGATGCTCTTCGACCTGCAGGCCGATCCGTGGGAGGTCAACGATGTGGCCTCCGCGCAGCCGGAGATCGTTGGACAGATGCACCGGGTGCTCACCGACAACTTCGACTGCGAGGCGATTGACGCGCGCGCGAAGGCTTACGATCGCGAGTGCTTCACCGCCTGGCGGGAGAAGACGCTCGCGGATGCCACCTACCGCGACACGATGGCCCACATCTACTCGGGCTTCGACCGCCAGTGTATCGAGGACATCATGCCGTGGACCGATGAGGATGAGGAGCAGATAGTGGCGTGGCTGGGGGAGGAATGAAGGTCTCATAAACGAAATGTAGAGATGTTCATGACATAATCCGCGCACAACTGCTGAGGAGGTAGATCAATGACCAGGCAACGAGGCGGATTTACGCTAATCGAGTTGCTGGTGGTGATCGCCATTATCGCGATCCTCGCGGCGATCCTCTTCCCCGTCTTCGCGCGCGCTCGCGAGAAGGCTCGCTCGGCTTCCTGCACCTCGAATGTCAAGCAGCTTTGTCTGGGCTTCGCCATGTACGCGCAGGACTACGACGAAAGCATGATTCCGTCGTTCCTCTACATAAACGGTGGCCCGGGACGACTGTGCTATACGCTCCTGGTTCAGCCCTACGTGGCAAACCGGCAGGTACTCATCTGTCCCAGCGACAGTAGCCCCGTCAGCACCGTGACCAACTACACGATGCTGCCTCGCAGCTACGCGCTCAACTACAACGTTCACCCCAGCGTGGGTAGTAACCCGCTGCCGATGGCGCAGATCATGGAGCCCGCGGCGACAGTATCGATCGCCGACTCGTGCTCCAGCCACCCCGGCATTTACGACTACAACGCGTGGGATCCGGCGTATTGGCCCAATAGCTGTCACGCCAGCAACAGCCGCTGCGCTCCGCGGCACAACCAGATGTCCACAGTCGGTTTCGTGGATGGCCACGTGAAGATAATGAGCATTCCGGCAACCACAGCCCCCGTTCATCTGTGGAAGCTGACAGATCGTTAGTACTGGCTGCGATGGATATCCCATAAGAAGGAGCACCTGCTCGGACGAGAATGTAGGTGCTCCTTCTTTCACCAGTGAACGTGTAGTCTACAAAACGCTACAGTTGTGTGGTGGGAGTCGGCATCGTATCTTCGAGGCAGGGAAGATGCTCGGGAGGTGGCACTGGTGGAGCGTTTGATCCGGTCAGGCGTCGCGATTTGTCTGCTGGCGATGCTGTGCGGCTGTGGCGCAGGCACCGGCCCTACCATGCCCGATGCCAGCCGCAACTCCAACCCGCCGCCCAGCCAGAGCAGCACGCAACCCCCGGCGTCTGAGCCCACCTCGGGCCTCCTGCAGCCCTCAGACCTGAGCTACCTCGGCGCTTTCGCGTTGCCCGAACCGTCCGGCGGATCAAGCTGGGAGTACGGTGGCGACGGACTCGCATACTATCCCGATGGCGAGCCCGAGGGCCCCGATGACGGCTTCCCCGGATCGCTCTTCGGCGTCGGGCATGACTGGGAGAAGCAGGTCGGCGAGATAGCGATCCCCGAACCGCGCACGGACGGGGAGCCTAACGTCGCCCAGACCCTGCGCCCGTTCCGCGACGTCCACTCCCGCGTGGGACGGCTGGGCGCGCTCAACGAGATGCTGCGCGTGGGCATCGAGTACCTTCCGCCGCAGGGGGGACAAAGCACCGGGAAGCTCTATCTCTGCTTCGGCCAGCACTTTCAGGAGGAAGACCTGCAGATCCCCTCGCACATGTGGTGCGAGACCGATCTCACCGGTTCGGCGGGCGCATGGCGGGTCGGCGCGGCGAACATCTATAGCGCCAACGACTACATGTTCGAGATACCTCAGGCATGGGCTGAGGAGAATGTCCCCGACAAACGCCTCGCAACCGGCCGCTTCCGCGATGGAGGCTGGTCGGGGCAGGGGCCATCGCTCTTCGCAATCGGCCCGTGGAATCACGGAAATCCTCCTGCCGATGGCACGGTGCTCGATGCGGTCACGCTGCTCCGCTACGACAGCACCGCGACGGATGAGGAGCCGTGGCGGACGATGAACGGCTACCATCACTCCGACGAGTGGATGGGTGGGGCGTGGCTGGAGGCCAACGGCCGTGGCGCAGTGATCTTCGTCGGCACCAAAGGAACCGGTGAGTGCTGGTACGGCCTTCCAGACGGCACCGTCTGGGAGGAGCCGTATCCTGAAGACCCGACAGGTGAGCGCGGCTGGTGGAGCACCGGCTTCAGCGGCCAGATGATCTTCTACAGCCCCGCCGATCTCGCCGATGTCGCACGTGGCAGAAAGCAGCCGTGGGAGCCGCAGCCGTACGCGACGCTTGACCTCGACGCCACCCTGCGGCATGTGACGCAGACCCAGCAGAAGCACCACGTGGGGGACTGCGCCTTCGACCGCCGGCGCGGCATCCTCTACGTGATGGAGCCCTTCGCGGATGGCGACAGGCCGCTGGTGCACGTCTGGCGCTTGCAGTAGCTCGGTGGGTTAATCCACCGGCCCGCGCCATGCCGACATCGCCACCGTCACGCTCTCGAGTGGAACCAGCGGGTAGTCGCGGACTGAGATGCTCCTGCCCTCAGCACGCGCTATCTCCCACCCGGTGCCCGCGCCGAGCAGGTGCGCTCCCGGCAGTGTGAGGTCCGCTGGCACAGGCTGCGCAAGCGTCAGCGTAAGCCCGTCTACCGCCGTAACGGCGCATTCCACTCGCGCCTCAGCAAGCTCGATCGCCTCATCGCCTGCCCGCAGCAGCGTCCCCTCGTGCAGGTACATCGCTCGCAGCGCTCCGGCCGCGTCGAATGAGACGAAGCCGAGGCGGCCTGTCATCTCGATGCCCTCGTAACTTCGCGGCTGGTCATCGAGCGCTGAGAGCAGCCAGTCCGTGCGATCGGCCA
>LSQX01192480.1_pt4 | contig 61125 bp, 58 predicted proteins | sample 654561 | NCBI WGS metagenome assembly LSQX01 (sample SAMN04489861, study PRJNA283612) | anaerobic digester metagenome | isolation source: 4 biogas reactors fed with cattle manure at either 37C or 55C with and... | place: Denmark: Kongens Lyngby | collected 2014
GGTGAAAAGGTGGGGTAAGAGCCCACCAGCTGCCGGGCGACCGGCAGGCTAGGTAAACCCCGCCCGGAGCAAGGCCGAATAGGAGGGGATGAGGTTGCCCGCTGACCCTCGGGTACGGCCGCTCGAGGTCCGGCGCAAGCCGGCCCCTAGATAAATGACCGCTACGCACAGAACCCGGCTTAAGGGCTGCTTCTCGCAATAGGTACATAGGAGCGCATCGTAAGGATGCGCTCCTTTTTTGTTGCCTTTGAAGAAAGATGATACTTAAGTTTTATTGTAATAACTTCAATAGGGTCGAAAGAACCATCGAGAAACCTAAAAAAATGATAGAGTGGTATAAAGTGGAACAAAGTGGTATGAAATGGGAGGAAAATCCCATGCTTGTGGGAACCTATGATCACAAATTTGATAATAAAGGAAGAATAGTCCTCCCGTCAAAATTTAGAGACGAACTAGGAGAAAGTGCCGTCGCCACCGTGGGCATCGACCAGTGCGTTTCCATTTATTCCGCTGAGCGATGGCAGGAACTTCTGAACAGGTTCCACCAAATGTCCTTTTCCAAGGGAAAGACCAGGGATTTTCTCAGGGTACTTCTCGCAACAGCCAATGAGATCCAGTTCGATGCTTCCGGCAGGGCTCTTATCCCCTCGAATTTGCGGCAGCACGCCAAACTTAACTTGGAGGTCAGCATCATAGGGGTCGGGGACCACGTGGAATTGTGGGATACGGTCTCCTGGAACGCCTACCTCGAGGAGATTCGCAAAGTCCTGCCCGATATCGCGGAAGAGGTCGAGGGGTTATGAACACCCATATCCCGGTGATGCTCCCCGAAGTCTGCAGCATATTGGAAGAAACTCGCGACCTGAGGTTCGTCGTGGACGCAACCCTCGGCCTGGGGGGATATTCGGAGGGTGTGCTCCGGAAATGGAGAAAGGCGGCTGTTCTCGGCATCGACCAAGATCCACAAGCCATCGAGGTCACTAGAAGAAAACTCATGGATTACGGCGATCGTTTTCGGGCTGTACACGGAAACTTTAGGGATCTAACCACGATTTTAAAGAAATCAGGAATGGGCAAACCCGATGCTGTCATTTTTGATCTGGGAATTTCGAGCATTCAAATTGAAACCCCGGAGCGGGGCTTTTCTTTTCAGGAGGACGGCCCGTTAGATATGCGCATGGATAGCTTAAACGAACGTCAAGAAATGGCCGGTGACATCATAAACAAAGCCACCATGAGGGAATTGATCACCCTATTTCGTAAATACGGTGAGGACCCCTATGCCGCGCAGATAGCGAGGGGGATAGTCAGGTTCAGGGAGTCCTCCGGCCCCATAAAGAGCACATCGGAGTTGGTACGTATCATCAGGGAGACCCTCCCGGCGCCTGTCCAGAGGAAGATGGGGAAAAATCCCTCCAGGAAAGTATTCCAGGCGCTAAGGATCGCGGTCAACGATGAGCTGCAAGCCCTGGATGACGCCCTTGACCAGTGCGAGGGCCTGGCTCAGGGTGCGATGACGGTGATCGTGGTGAGTTATCACTCCCTGGAGGACAGGATCGTCAAGAACAGGTTTCGCGAATGGGCTTCCCGGGGAAGAGGGAAACTTCCCTTCAAAAGGCCCCTGGTGCCCAGCGAGGAGGAACTGAAAGAAAATTGGAGGTCCAGAAGCGCCAAACTCCGGGCGTTCTCATTCTTGGTGCAGGTAGCGAAGGAGGCCGGCCGATGAACTCTCACACCTTGGAACTGAGCTCCGGCTACAACCAGGAGATCAAAGGGCATGGATCGTTGTGGATCCTGGCCTGCGCCGGCATAGTCGCCCTGCTCATGGGGCTTGTGGGGTTGAGGCTTTATTCCCTCAACCTGGAGTACCAATTGGCGGATATCCAGAGGCAGATAGTCCTCAGGGAGGAAGAGCAGTCGAAGTTGGAAAAGGATTTGGCTGGTTTACTGAATCCCTCTAGAGTGTATAGTTATGCAAGGTCTGAATTGGGGATGAAGGCTTCCTCCAGTATAGGCGTGGTGAGGGTCGCTGCCGTCAATACAGGGCCTCCGGCATACCAGGAGTATGACAGGGCCGATTCGGGTGTCATCAAAAAGGCCCTTGTGTGGCTGGCGGATTCCGTGTCGAGAAAGGCTTCTGCCCGACAGTGATCGTAAATTGACGGACGAAGGACGGTCTGTACCGGATGAAAGACCTGAGGAAGAGCCCCTGGCTTTTGCTTGCCGCGTTTATATTGGTGCTGCTCTTCCGACTTTATTCCCGTCATGTCGATCCGGATCCTAGGATCATATCGCAAGCAGGAAGCCAATACTGGGCCAGGCTGAAGGTCGCGGCCCCCAGGGGTTTTATCAGGGACAGGAATGGGATTGCCTTGGCGATCTCCTCGCATTCTCTTAGTTTTTTTATCGACCCCACCCTGTGGGACCCGGGAAATGCCCCGCTTCTCCAGGACTTGATTCCCAAAGCTAGGCTCGAGAAAATTTCCACTAAAATGGAGGGCCGGTACTATCCAATTGTGCGGAAGGTAGACCCCTCCGTTTCCGACCGGATCATAAGTCTGAAACTCCCCGGGCTTTTCTGGGTAAAGGAGACCAAAAGAATTTATCCCCAGGGAAGCACCCTGTGTCACGTGCTGGGTTTTTGTTCAATCGATGACGCGGGCCTGGCTGGAACGGAATTATTTTGGGATCGTGTTCTTTATGCGCCTCCCGAGGGGAGAATCATAGCCAAAGATGCGAAGGGCCATTTCGTCGATGTGGCTCTGCCAGGCCATACTCTGGCCGCCGAAAACAATTCACTGGTTCAGCTTACCATCGATTCCAGGCTCCAGCATGTCCTCGAGCAGAGGCTCAGGGAGGGCGCTGATCAGCACGGGGCAGAATGGGCAGCGGCGGTGCTCCTCGAACCATCGACGGGGATGATCCTGGGAATGGCAAGCCTCCCTGATTTCAATCCAAACGACAGGACTACCTTTGCCGTAAAAGAATCCCTCAGAAATAACGTCCTTTCCAGAGTTTTCGAGCCCGGATCGACCTTCAAACCCATTATCATGTCAAACCTAGTCGATAACGGGGAGGTTTCCCTGGGAACCATCGTGAACTGCCAGGGGAAGATTAAAGTGGCTGATGTTACAATCCATGACGTAAAGGCTCACGGAAGGGTGAACCCTACCAGCATCATCGCTGATTCTTGCAACGTGGGGATGGTCTCCGGCATAAAAAATTCCGATCCTTTCAGGACCTACTCTTTTTTAAAAAGGTGCGGATTTGGGGGCCTTACGGGCGTTGAGATACCGGGGGAAGAGTCCGGTTTGATCATGCCCCCGTCCCAGTGGCGGGGTTCCGTCCCGGCCGCAATAGCTATAGGACAGGGTATCGGGGTCACACCTCTTCAATTGGCACTGGCTACAGCCTCCATCGCGAACGGAGGGAAATTGATGAAACCCTTTATCGTTTACGAGATCAGGAACAAGGAGAGCAAATTGGAATATAAAGGCAAACCTATTGTTCTGGGTGAGGTTATGTCTACCCATACATCGCAATGGATGAGGGAAGCCATGAGACAAGCCGTGGAAAAGGGAACCGGGAGGTCCGCCGATGTTCCAGGAGTCAAAGTGGCAGGTAAAACTGGAACAGCCCAGGTACCGGGTGCCGGAGGGTATCTCAAAGGTGACTACACTCCTTCCTTTGTTGGTTTCTGGCCCTACGACGACCCGAAATACCTGCTTTTGGTCGTGATAGGCAACCCGAGGGAAGGGGATTTCCTCGGCGGAAAAGTGGCGGCTCCGATCTTCAGGAGCATTGTACAGGACATAGAACTGATTTCCTGAATGGGGAGGTTGTTGATCCGACGATGAGGGTCTCGGATGTTATAAACCTTCTGAAGGAGCGCGGAATGCTGCGCGATGATACAGCCGCCGGGGTCAATCCAGCGGCGGGTGGACTCGAAGTAGATCCCAAGATCAGTGGCGTTTTCATGGATTCGCGAAAGGTGGTATCCGGAGGTGTTTTCGTCTGCCTCAAGGGGGCGACTTACGATGGCCACGATCATGCCCTGGAGGCACTGATCAATGGAGCAGTGTGCGTTATCTCGGAGAGAGTCACGCCTGCCCCGGTTATCCATCTCCTGGTCGGGAATCCGAAGATCGCGATGGGACATGTGGCGTCGTCCTTTTTTGCCGACCCTGCGAATTCGCTGAATATGATCGCCGTAACGGGGACCAATGGAAAAACGACCACGGCCTATATGCTGAGGTCAATTTTCAACTCTTCAGGCCATCGATCGGGGATGCTGGGTACCGTAATCTACGATATAGGTGCCGGCACGGAACAAGATGCCCGAAGAACAACCCCGGAATCGCCGGAAATTCAATCCATGCTCCGTGAGATGATGGTTAACGGCTGTGATTATTGTGTCATGGAAACCTCCTCCCATGGTCTGAACCAGGGGAGGCTGACCGGGTGCCGCTTTGACGGAGCCGTTTTCACAAACCTCTCAGCGGAACACCTGGATTTCCATGGAACAATGGAGGAGTATTTCAAGTCAAAGATGGTCCTTTTCAGGGATCATATGAAGGCGCCGGGCTGGATAGGAGCTTCGAATATTTCTGATCCCTACGGCAAGAGGGTCAAAGGTTTTTTCCCTGACAGGATCGTCACCTTCTCACTGAATAGGCAGGATTCCCCCGACTTTTACGGAGCTGTGAAGAAATTGAGCCTTACGGGCCTTGAAATGGCGATTTTTTCCAGGAATGAAGGCCTGCTTTTCGAGGTCTGCCTTCCCCTGACGGGACGCTTCAATGCCTTAAACGCCCTGGGGTCGGCGTCTCTTTCCCTTTCATTGGGTTTTGACCCCCCAAGGGTCAAAAAAGGCTTAGAAGCCATGCCGCAGGTGCCTGGTCGCCTCCAGCGTTACTCTTTTTCGAACGGTGTGACAGCCATTATCGATTACGCCCATACGCCCGATGCGCTTCAAAATGTCCTTGCCTCGCTAAGGGAAGTAAGCGGAGGGAAAATTTGGACCCTGTTCGGCTCAGGGGGAGACCGCTTCAAGGGCAATCGGCCCCTGATGGGAAGGGTGGCAGTTTCATTATCGGACCGGGTCGTCATCACGATGGATAACCCCAGAAGCGAGGACCCCGCCCGCATCGCCGAGGAGATCCTTGCCGGCGTCGATGACGAAAGGGAGGGGAGAAGTTTTCCAGAGGTCATTCTGGACAGGCGCGAGGCAATTCATTCCGTTCTTGACAGGGCCGACGCGGACGATGTGATCCTTATCGCGGGGAAGGGACCCGAGCGGAATATAATCTTTGCGGACAGGGTCATTCCCTACCAGGATTCCGAGACGGTGGAGGAGTGGTCTTCATCAAGGGGGCTAAAATGGGCGAGGTAAAGGATTTCAAAAAAACCACCCCGGTGTGGTCCCTCCACGAAGCGGCGGCAACGATCGGAACCCGGTTCACCGGTGAGGATATCCCGATGCCTCGTCAAATTTTCGTCGACAGCAGGGATGTCCTTCCCGGCAGCCTTTTTGTCGCCCTGAGGGGCGAAAAAGCTGACGGACAGGATTTCATCGAGGACGCGGTTAAGAGGGGAGCGGCAGGGTTGATCTGCCGCCCTCCTGCCCCGGATAGTCATCTTGAGGGGTTACTCAAAAGCGGCATGCCTGCCATTGTGACCGGAGATGCCAAAACCGCCTTGAGGGATCTTTCCCTGGAATGGCTTAATAGAATAGACCCCGCTCTGATCATTGGCATTACCGGAACGGTAGGAAAGACAACCACCAGGGAGATGATCAAAACTGTTCTGGCCAACTCCCTGGAGGTTCATTCGCCCAGGAGGAGTTTCAACACGGATATCGGTTGCGCCGTCACCGTCCTCGAGGCTCCACCCGGAACGGAAATACTGCTTCTTGAACTGGGTACGAATCGCCCCGGTGAGATCAAGGAGTTGGCAAAGGCCTATCGCCCCGGGTTCGGGGTGATAACCGAAGTGGGACCAGGCCACCTGCAGGGTCTGAAGAGCATCAGGGGGGTCCTCGAAGCCAAATTGGAACTCCTGGAAGCCCCTTCGTTAAAGGTTTTGTCTTATAATTTAGATAACCAGCTATTGGCCCGTGCCATCAGGGACTCGGGGAGGAGCCCGGAGCTTGTCCCGGTAGGCTACAAAAGTTCAATGTACCGAATCCTCGAGGCCCGGAGCGACGTTCAGGACGGGTGCCTTGTTCTTGTCGTCGTGATCGATACCCCCACGGGGAAACGGAAATACCAGGCGGGGCTTTTTGGTGAGCATCACGCTTACGGTCTGGCTTTTGCCTCGCTCGTGGGTGATAGCCTGGGGATCCCTCCGGTCGAACAGGAGAAGAGGCTTTCCTCCTTCAGGGCTTTGCCTGGAAGGGGCAATTCCTTCACATCAGGAAAGGGTTTCCTGGTCATCGACGAGACTTATAATGCCAACCCGGTTTCGATGTCGGCTGCACTGAAGGCCCTCGCAGCGCTTCCTTTTTCTGCGAAAAAAAGTGCTGTACTTGGAGGTATGGGCGAACTGGGAGAGGAATCTCCACAATGGCATCGGTCCATGGTCTCGTCCTTTCAGGGATTGGACCACGTTCTGCTGGTAGGAGAACCGTGGGAGGCGGTTTTCAGGGATGGACTGCCGGCAAATTGCCATATTGTCGCCTTTGATGACCTCGAGGGGTTTTTCAGGAGCCGGTTTTACCCGGGTGACCTTGTGCTTTTCAAAGGTTCTCGTTCGTTTCATATGGAAAAAGCCGTTAAAATATTGGAGAATCTTCGATAATGTCCAGTGCTGGGCTGCTCCTTGCGGTTTTTCTGTCTGGAATCGCCCTGCAAGAACCCTGGATTAGGTTTCTCAGGAAGAGAAAGGTCATTCAAAACCTCAAGCTCTATGGCCCTCAAAACCATCTCAAGGATAAAAAGAATACCCCCACCATGGGCGGCGCGGTATTCCTGCTAGTGGCTTTGCTTTTTGGAATGGCCCTGGTTTTTTTCGGCAGGTGGTCCTGTTACGAGGCATTTTTGCTCCTCGGCTTTCCCCTTACTGGCGGCGCAATAGGGTTGGCCGACGACCTTATCAAACACTTCCGCGGTTCAAGCGAGGGGTTCCGTAGCCTCCAGAAATTGGCGCTGCAGGTGCTGTCAGCCGCCGCCTGGACCTTCCTCTTTATGCCCGAAGGCATGCTGATCTTGGCTCCGGGCCTCGTTCTCAGGGGATTTCCCGGTTCTGCCGTGCTCCTGTTTTTCCTGGTGGGAACCTTAAACGCGGCCAACATAACCGATGGGCTTGATGGCCTGCTATCGGGTATAGCGGGGATTTCCTTCGCGGCGCTCTTGGTCTTTACCTTCGAAGGAGATCCCGGTCGATTGGCGGCGCTGTTAGGCTTGGGCCTTTCCGCCAGCTTCCTGGTCTTTAATTTTCATCCCGCCAGGGTATTCATGGGAGATTGCGGATCCCACTTTCTTGGTGGACTTCTTGTCTCAATCTGTGCCGCCAGGGGCATGCTTCTGCTTATTCTTCCCCTTGGGTTCATTATGGGGCTGGAGGTCCTTTCTGTAATCATCCAGATTGTGTTTATCAGGGGCTTTGGAAAAAAGATTTTTTTGATGAGCCCCCTTCATCATCATTTCGAAATGTCCGGATGGGGAGAAAGAGCGGTTGTTTTCAGTTTCTGGGTTTTTCACCTTATGGCTATGGGGTTGCTTTTATTTCTTTTGAGAGGTTTCTTTTTTTAACAGGGGGAATTGAATATGAGTGCGTCTTCGGGGCCGGCGGAGAACCCATGAAAGCCAAGGACAGGATCACGGTGATCGGTGCTGGTGTGAGCGGCAGGGCTCTTGCGGTTTTTGCGAGGAAACTGGGTCACGCCGTTTTCGTCTCCGAGGCCAAGGCCGTTGGCGATGAGACCAGCGAACTTTTCCGCCGGTTCGGGGTGGAATATGAGTTTGGTGGCCACACTGAGAGAATACTGGACTGCGATGCCATGGTTCTCGGATCCGGGGTGCCCCCTGGTTCCGAACCAGTTTCCAGGGCCCAGGGAAAGGGCGTAAGGGTGATCGGGGAGGTCGATTTCCTGGCACCCCATCTGGAAGGATCCCTCATAGGTGTCACGGGAAGCAACGGCAAGACCACGACCGCCCTCCTCACGGGCCATATGCTCCAAGAGGCGGGTTTCCGGGCGGGAGTGGCCGGTAATGTCGGAAGTCCTCTCGCGAGCCATGCCGGACTGGATCAGGAGATCCTGGTGATAGAACTCAGCAGCTTCCAGCTCTTTTGGGCCCACGACCTTCGCCTTGATATTGCCGTGGTCACCAACCTGGAACCTGATCACATAGATTGGCATGGTTCGGTCGAGGAGTATTATAGGGCGAAAGCGAAAATCGTCGGTATGTTGAGAAGCACCGGCTTCCTGGTCTGCCAGGAAAGAGACCTTTCATTCCTTATGTCTGATGTTCTGCCTCCGGCCGGGGTATTCCCTCTGAGCTGGGAGAAAGAGCCCGCCGAAAGGAGAAAGGAAAACCTGTTAATGAAGGATGATCGAACCGTCATGGTCTCCGGCGGCGTCGAGCAGGTTCTTTTCAACTTCAATGCTGTACGCCTTCTTGGCAGGCATAACCTGGAAAATGCCGCCATGTCAGCGGCCTCCTTTCTCCTGGCAGGTGGCCAAAGGGATGCCTTAACAGCGGCTTTGGCGAGCTTCAGATCACCCCCCCACCGCTGCGAACTGGTTGAGACCGTGGACGGGGTCTCATTCATCGATGACTCGAAGGGCACCAATGTCGCCGCCACCATCGCGGCCCTGTTCTCTCTCGAAGGGGACAAGGTCATCATTCTTGGCGGCAGGGGTAAGGGCGAGGATTATGGATCTCTAGCCGATGCCGTCCTATTGAAATCTGTGGCGGTGGTGCTTCTCGGTGAAGAATCCCCCCGGATCAGGCAAGCCCTGGAATCAAGGGGCTTCAAGAGAATCATCGAGGCGGCGAACATGAAAGAGGCCGTTTCGCGAGCTTTTGAGATGTCCTCCCGGGGGGGGATGGTCCTTCTGTCGCCGGCCTGCACCAGTTGGGATATGTACGCGAACTTCGCTGAAAAAGGGGAAGATTTTCAAAGATGGGTTAAAGCTCTGAAGCAGGAGCCGTTCTGATGTCCGGCGGAAAACTCCTTCCGGGCTCCGGTAAAAGCGCAACGTTCCGGAGTTTGTTCCTTCAGGCCACATGGGCTATCCCCCTTCTCCTCTCATGCCTTGGGATCCTGATGATATCCTCCGTTACAGCCCAACTCACAACCTCCCAGGGAAGGACCCCTTTCTTCTATGGACTGAAACAGGTACAGTGGTTGCTCGTCGGCCTCGGGGCCATGATTGCCTGCGCTCTTCCTCCCGTCGCTTTCTGGAAAAAATGGAGTGGAGTTATATGGTCCGGGGCAGTCCTGCTGATGATACTGACTCTTCTGCCGGAACTGGGCCGATCGGGAGGAGGTTCCAGCCGGTGGGTTAGAATCGGGCCTTTGAACCTCCAGGCTTCAGAGGTAATGATCTTTGCCCTGGCCATCCACCTGTCGAAGAAGTTGAGTGAAGAAGGCCTTACGAGAGGCAGGGCGATGGGGCGGACCCTGTTGATCTTTGCCCTTTCTGCCTGGCCATTCCTGTTTCAGCCCGATCTCGGCGGGGTAATGATCCTTTGTGCCCTTTGCATGGCTGTTTTCGTCCAGGTCTTTGGTTGGATCATCCCCCTCGTCGCAGGATCTGCAGCTTCAGCAGTCGTTTTCATTCCCGTTGTTCTTTTGGGGCGGTATCGCATCGAGAGGATCACCAGTTTTTTGGATCCCTGGAGCGACCCCCTCGGGAGCGGGTTTCAGACCCTCCAGGGGTTCATTGCTTTTGCCAATGGGGGGTTTTTAGGGGTGGGCATCGGACACGGTCTTCAGAAACTACAGTATCTTCCTGCGGCGCACACCGATTTCATACTGGCTGCGATCGGCGAGGAGTTGGGAATGGTAGGAACCTTTTCGATAGTCCTCCTCTACGCTTTGTTGTTGTTTATCCAGTACCTGTCCTACCGTTCTGCGGCGGGCCGATTCGAGGCTACCCTGGTCTGGGCCATAACCCTGGCGGTGTACATCCCCTTTTTCGTGAATGCCGCCGGAGTTCTCAGGCTGATCCCCCTGACCGGAGTGCCCCTCCCCTTTGTAAGTTACGGTGGCAGTTCTCTCGTGCTGGGATGGTGCAAGATCGGCATTTTAATGCGCCTTATGAGGCGGAACTTGTTCCCGGCTGAAGGGAGGACGACATGAAGATTTTGATTGCTGCCGGTGGTACCGGGGGTCATATTTGGCCCGCCCTATCCTTTTACGATTGGATTGACCGGAACCAGGCCACGGCAGAGGTCCTTTTTCTATCCGGGAGCCGTGACCTCGAAAAGAGTCTTTATATACATGCCGGTGTTTCTCCGGTGGTCCTTCCCATAGCCGGGTCGCCCCTTTGGGGTTCGCCAGGAACGAGGATTTCGCGCTCCATCGGTCTTGTCCGATCAATGAAAGTCGCCATGAGGGCCATAAAGGACTTTTCACCTGATATCTGCCTTTTGTTCGGCGGTTATGTCTCCGTGGCAGCCATGGCGGCATCGAAATTGCTAGGGCTGCCCCTCCTCTTACACGAGCAAAACGCCAGGGCCGGCAAGGTCACTTCTTTCGCAGCCAAGCTCGGGATCCCCATCTGTACGGGTTGGGAAATATGCGATCCTCTCTCCGCGAAGCGATACCTACCCGTTGGAATCCCCGTCAGGCAATTGAGGCGCCTGGCTCCCGACGAAGCCTGGAGGCTTCTTGGATACAACCTGGATCTGCCGCCCGGACCCCGGGTCCTGGTCCTCGGAGGTTCAATGGGGAGTGATCCCCTGACCGGGCTCTTCAGGAACGTATCCGGTGATGAGTCCTTCGGAGGTTATCATTTCTTCGTGGTCGGCTCCACCGATAAACCCGTCAGGGTCGCTGAAAACCTGCTGCTTCTTCCTCGAGCATGGGAGATCGACCTCCTCTATTCCATTGCCGATGTCGTCATATCGAGAGCAGGGGCATCAACCCTGGCGGAACTGGTTGCAATCGGCCTGCCTTCTGTCATAATTCCCTGGAGGGATGCGGCAGGGGACCATCAAGCGTCCAATGCCAGGATTTTTGCTCAAAAGGGATTCGGAACAATTTGGGAGGACGACAGTACTCTTGAAAAGCTTTTGTTCATGATAGACTATGAACTTAAGAAGGCTGGGCGTGGTCAAGCCTCTCCGTTTTCCGGGATACAGACCAGTGAAGCCAGTGAAAAGATCTGGGAACTTTTACAACAAATCGCCGAAGGGAGAGGTCGCAATTGAACGACTTCGATGCCCGATTCGACAACCTCGAGAGGGTGCACCTCATGGGCATAGGAGGAGCCGGGATGAGCGGCCTGGCCCTTCTTTTACGCCAGATGGGAATGACAATTACCGGGTGCGATGTTTCACATACCTATTATATAAACAAGATATCCCCCAACGGCATTGAATTCGTTCTGGGCCACGACAAGAGCCATCTTGACCGATTCACCCCCGATGCCCTGGTATTCAGCAGTGCCATACCCCTGGAGACGGAAGAATTAACCGAGGCAGCCAGAAGAGGTATCCGGATATTTAAAAGAGCGGAGGTGCTCAGCTGGCTCTTCAACATGAGAAAGGGTATCGGCGTGGCCGGAACTCACGGCAAAACGACGACAGCCTCCATGATTGGCCTGATCCTGGAGAACGCCGGGCTTGACCCCACGGTCGCCATTGGAGGGGAGCTTTGTGACATTGGTGGAAACGCTAAGCTGGGACAGGGCGCACACATGGTCGCCGAGCTCGACGAAAGTGATGGGTCCTTCGAACTGTTTCGCTCCCATGTGGCAATTGTGACCAATGCCGATTGGGATCATGTCGATTATTACCCCAATTTCAATTCCGTTCTTGAGGCCTACGAAAGGTTCCTCGGCAACAGGGAGCCCGAAGGGACCGCCATTGTCTGCGGAGAAGACAGGGGGCTGTCCGCTCTCCTGCAGAACAGAATAAACGGAAAGCATCTCACCTACGGGTGGGGGGGCCGGTGGGACTGGGGTGCCCAGGATGTCAGGCACAACAGGGGCGGAGGGGTTACCTATACCCTTAGCAGGGGTGGCACGCCAGCCCTCGAGATATCACTCCAGATCTCCGGCGAACATAACGTTCTTAATTCGCTTGCGGCCTGTGCCGCCGCCGCCGCGATAGGGGTTCCCCTCGAAGCGGCCTCCCAGGCGCTGAGGACCTTCAAGGGAGCTAAAAGACGCTTGCAGCACATGGGGTCCGTTCCCTCCCTCGATGTAGATATTTTTGATGATTACGGCCATCACCCCAGGGAGATTGCCGCCACCCTGGGTACCCTGAGAAAGATGTTCCCCGAAAGAAGGCTCATGACCGTTTTTCAGCCCCATCGTTTTACGAGGACCGCTGCGATGTACAGAGAATTCGCCGAGGTGCTCTCCTTGTCCGATGGAGTATTTCTCCTGCCCGTTTTTCCCGCCGATGAAATGCCTATCGAAGGCGTCTCTTCTACGCTGATAGGAGATATTCTGAAGCAAAAAGGACACAAGGGTTTTGACTTCTGCAGCGATATGGAAGAAGTTTTGGCCAAGATCTCCGCCAGTGTAATTGAGGGCGATGTTATCGCTACCATCGGCGCGGGCGACGTTTCCATTGTGGGGGAGAAGATTCAGCGGCGCCTTGAAGGGAAAGGCGTTAACCTCGATGCGATGGCGGTCAAGGCTTAACCGGAATATCCTTCCCTTTTGTTCCTTTGATAATCCTCTGAAAGATCTTACGACCCTCGGAGTGGGGGGGCCCGCTGAGTGCCTTGCCAGGCCTGCAACTCGCCATGAGCTGTCGGCGGTCCTCGATTTTAGCGTTGAGGAAGGAATCCCCGTCTGGTTCCTGGGAGGGGGCAGCAACGTACTCATCTCCGATGAAGGCCTTCGGGGCATCACCATTCAGACCGGCGGCCTGAACGGAGTCATGTGGGGAGAAAAGGGTGACTCGATCCTGATTGAGGCGGAAGCGGGCGTTACCCTGGCTGCCCTTCTGGCGCTTTCGATAGAAAGGGGATGGGGAGGGCTGGAATTTATCGCGGGTATACCCGGGAGCGTCGGGGGCGCCCTTCGCGGAAACGCCGGAGTTGAAGGAAGGGCCCTTGGTGATCTTGTTGAATCGGTGCTGCTGATAAATAAAAACGGCCTTACCCAATGGAAAAAGGGTGGAGACCTTCGTTTTTCCTATCGTTTTTCCAACCTCCTGGAGAAAAACAAGGCTATCGTCGCCTGCAGATTGGTCCTCATGAAGGAGAATACTGCCGATGTGGCACAAGCCGCCAGAAAGTACTTTAACAAAAGAGCGGGACAGCCCAGGGGTGTCAAGACGGCAGGGTGCCTCTTTAAAAACCCCGGAACAGAGTTCGCCGGAAAACTCCTGGACGATGCCGGGTGCAAGGGGCTCAGGGAGGGGGATGCGGAGGTATCGGAAAGACACGCCAATTTTATCATAAATAAAGGATCGGCCAGTTCCGAAGATATTATCAGGTTGATCTCCATCTGCAGGGAAAGAGTTTACCAGGAGACGGGAATCCTCCTTGAGTTGGAGCTTTGTATTATGGGTGAGTTCCCCCATGAGGAAGTCGGCGGTTAGGTTTGCCCTGTTTCTTGTTTTCCTTTCAGGGATGCTATACTGTACGGAAGAACGATTCCAGTTCTTCCGTCTCAGGTCGGTCTCCTTCGGTTCCCTTGCCCTTGTTTCAGATGATTATTTCTGGAAGCGCATCGAACCGATGTCACATCGATTCTGGCCCTTATTTTCATTAAAACGGGGAACCATTGAAAAATCAATCATGGCGGAGGCACCCGTCGATATGTATATTACCCAAACAGGTCTTGGTGCCTTCGATGTGGAGGTTACGCCTCTCGAGCCCTGGTTCATGGTCTTCTGGTCCGGGGGAGAGTGGTTCCTCGCCAGAGAGGGCAGGATGTGGTCGATCCATCACTCTATGAACAGTATCATTTCCCAGCAGTCGGCGAGGGAGGGGGCAGTTCTTGTATGGGGTCCGGGCTTGCCAGACCCCATACCGTCCGGTACGGATATTGAAAACTCCGTCAAGGATTCGGTGATACCCTGCAACGAGATCGAGTCCTGGAAAGAGGCGCTGGAAAGGGCAGGTTTTTACAAAAGGATTTCCACTATCACCGTCAACAGGGGCGAGGGTAGAAGAACCGTCGAGATACTCGAAAGAACCGGCGAGGGATGTGTAAGAATTCTCCTTGGTGAATCCCCTGATCTTTGGCCGCCCCTGCTCGAAGCGGTAAATGATATACTTTCGCAAACCGGTTCAAGTGGCAAGAACCTGCTAGTGGATACAACCTATTCCGGAAAGATCCTGGTCAGGGTCATTCCCTGATTTCATTTGGTCTGGAGGTTCGCCCATGAGGAGAGGGAAGGTAGAACCCATCATATGGTCGGGTCTTGATATCGGTAGCAGGAAGATCTCACTGATTGTGACCGAAACGGATCCCCTCTCACAGGAAGCACAGGTTATCGCCATAGGTTCCTCAAGATCAAGAGGGATCTCCCGGGGCGAGATTCGGAACGGCGATCTCGTGGTCGAATCCATCAGGAAAGCCGTAGACGAGGTAGAAAAGGCTTACGATCTAAACGTCAGAGACACGTTCCTTTCGATAGGGCCTTCGTCGGCCTTTTCTTTTGTTATGGGACAGAAGTTATCCTTGAGAGAGGAAGGGGAACCCGAAAGAACCGTCACCGGCAAGGATATAAAGGATATCCTCAAGGAAGTGTTGAAGACTGCCCGAGAGAGTACCCAGGACCTTTTGCTTCACGCGATTCCGCTTACCTTCTCCGTTGACTCTGGTTCTTCCATGAAGGACCCGACAGGGCTTTTAGGATCGGAATTGGCCGTCGAGGTCCTCTTCATCGGTCTTGCCGGGGAAGAAGTCCGGAAATCTGTAAGTTGTGCCGAGAAAGCCGGATTGAACGTACTAGGAGTGGTACATAAATCGATCGCTTCCGCTTTTGGCTCTCTCAGCGAAGAAGAGCTTGAAGACGGAGCCGTGGTTGTCGATATCGGGGCGGGTACCTCCACCGTGACCTACGCCAGGGAGGGACTTGTCAGGGCAATGGCGGTTTTCCCGGTTGGTGGGGATCTGGTTACCCAGGATGTTGCGGAATTGCTCTCGATACCGGCATCAAAGGCCGAATACTTGAAGCGCGAGGTATCCCTTTCCGAAGCCCCTGAGGATTTACATGATGAACTTGAATTTGAAATGGGTGGGGAGCCCTTCGTGGTGACCGTCCGGAATGTTCTCGATATCGTGTCGCCGAGAATCGAGGAGATCTTCTTCAGATTCATCGTCCCCAAAATTGAAGAGTTCGAATGCGAAGGAGCGCTTCGGACCATCGTTTTTTCAGGTGGCGTCGCAGAATCTCCAGGATTCATCGATCTCGCCTCCGAGAGTTTTGAAATACCGGTCCGGCTAGGCGTGCCCGTCAAAGAATCAAGCCTCCCTCTCCATGCAAGGGGATGCGAATTTTCCTCCACGGTGGGGATCGCTAATTACCTCCTGGAAAGGAAGAACTACCCCGAAAACCTTCTTAAACCGGGTTCCTTGGGGTCAGGTATTGCCTGGGGCCTGGAGCGGACTGGGGAAATCATGGTCTCGAACCACAAGAAAGGGGAAGCGGAAATAAAGGGAAGTGACGGTAAGTCTCAAATGGCCAGGTTTTTCGATGCCTTGAAGAACGCCTTCAAGGAACTGTTCTAATCCGTTTATCGTGGAGGTTACTCGGATGGCAGAACTCTTTGAGATCGAAGGTTCACAGTCGCAGTTACGCGAAGTGATCAAGGTTATCGGAGTTGGTGGAGGCGGTGGCAATGCCCTCAACCACATTGTCCGGAGCGGAGTGACCGGCGTGGAATTCATCGCCGCCAATACTGATATCGCTCACCTTAGCCTCTCCGAAGCCGACGTAAAGATCGTGCTGGGAAGGGAATTGACCAAGGGTCTTGGCGCTGGAGCGGACCCCGAGATCGGCATGAGATCTGCTGAAGAGTCCATCGATGAGATCAGGGAGGCGCTGAACGGGGCTGATATGATTTTCCTTACGGCCGGAATGGGTGGTGGGACCGGTACAGGTGCCTCGCCGATAATTGCCCAGGCCGCGAAAGAAAACGGGACCCTTGTCGTGGCCGTGGCGACTAAACCCTTTCTTTTCGAGGGCCATAGGAGGATAACGCAGGCCCTGGAGGGTATTGAGAATCTTCGCGGCAACGTGGACGCCCTCATCGTAATACCGAATGACCGGCTACTGGAGATCACCCAAAAGGAGACGACCCTCCTCGATGCTTTCAGGCTCGCCGATGATGTGCTGAGGCAAGCCGTTCAAGGTGTCACGGATCTTATCCTCCGTCCAGGCCTGGTCAACGTAGATTTCGCCGATGTAAGGACCATCATGATGGATGCTGGAACGGCCATAATGGGAATTGGCGAGGCAAAGGGGGATGACAGGGCTTCAAAGGCGGCACATGCCGCCATAAACAGTCCCCTGATGGATGGCCCTATTACCGGAGCGCGAGGGGTGCTCTTCAACGTCACCGGGGGACCGAACCTGGGCATCCACGAAATCCAGGAGGCTGCCCAGGTGGTAACCGAAGCCGCCGATCCCAAGGCAACCATCCTCTGGGGTCACGTCCTTGACCCCGAATTGGACGAAAAGGTTCAGATAACAGTAATAGCCACGGGTTTTGCCTCGGGACAAAGCCCCAGAAGGTCGCTGTCGCTGCCCAGAAGAAGCGGGGGATCCTTCATTGAGACCGAAGCTCTCGCCAGGAGAGATGTCCTGAAGAAAGTCGATAAAGACTTTGAGTCGTCCCCTGTCGATGTGGAAGACCTGGATACCCCTCCCGAGATCCGAAGGAGGAAGTTCGGTCATCAGTTTTAAAAGAACGGAACGGGACAAGCATCATTGAAACGCCTTTCTGGGAAATACAAAAGGGAGAACTGGAAATACCTTCGGGAGCAGGAAATCGAGTTGGATGACCTTCCCCAGGGAGGTTATCCACTGTGGGCCATGCTTTATCCCGCGCGGTACCAGGTGGGGATGGCAAACCTCGGATTCCAGACGATTATTGCCGAGATGCGGACCCTAGGCGTCGGGGTCGAACGTTTTTTCGCGGGGCGACTTTCCGCCCTTTCGGTGGAGGCAGAAAGGCCTATCTCCAATTTCCCCCTCATTTCCGCTTCCGTTGCCTATGAACCAGATATCTTGACCCTCCTCTCACTCTTTCGTCGGTGGCGCATATCTCCCTGTCCTGAAGAAAGGGAATCCCTGGGTCAGGCCGTTTTTGGGGTCGGTGGTGCCCTGAGCTACATCAACCCCCTGGCCTTCTCGGGGATGGCTGATTATGTCGTTCTCGGTGATGGCGAAAGGGTCGTAGAACACCTGGTGAGAGAAGCCCGTCATTACCTGCGCCATGGGGATCGCTCCAAATTCCGGGAAGCGCTGGCTGAACATCCCTCCATTTATGTGCCTTCCCTGCATGACCGGGTCATCCTGAAGGGCGAGAAAGCCCAAAAGCGCAGGAACATCATTGACGACCTGGACAAGGCGAGGGGGAAAAGCCTCTGGATCGCTCCCTCCTCGGTCTTTGGCAAAACGGTATTGGTTGAACTCCAGAGGGGTTGCAGGAGGAACTGCAGCTTCTGCACCATCCCTTCTTCCTTCGGAAAGCCCAGGATCCGTTCCGTTGGACGAGTCCTGGAGGACATCGCCTCGGTTGGTTCCTTTGGTGGTATTCAGATTGGTCTCATATCACCCGAAACCGGCGATTACCCGTTCCTGGCGGAGTTGCTTTCCGCCGTGGACTCCCTGGGGACAGCCGTATCCTTTGCGTCGCTCAGGGTGGATAATATCAGCGAATCCATGATCAAATCCCTGACTGGAAGTGGAAGGCATGCCCTCACTGTCGCGCCGGAGGCCGGGAACGACAGGCTGAGAAGAGCCTGCGGAAAATACTTTACCGAGGACGATATCATCGAGCGGCTGGCCATGGCCTCAAGTATGGGTATCAGGAAGGTTAAACTTTATTTCATGATGGGTATCCCGGGCGAAAGGGCCTCCGATGTGGACGATATCGCCCGTTTAAGCGGCCGTGTCCGTGCCGAGAATGGACTCCAGGTAACGGCTTCCGTAGGCGTATTCGTTCCAAAACCCATGACTCCCTGGGAAAAAGCCGAGATGATAAGCGACGGGGAAGCCCATACCCGGAAAAAGAGATTGAAAAAACTCTTCCGAGACGGCCCTGCGAAGGGTTGCCGTGTCAACTTCCAGGAGCCGAGGGAAGCCGCCCTTGAGTTCGCCCTCGCCTGGAAGGGCTTATCCATGGCAAAGGGCTTCTGCTCCCATGGAAAGGGAGCCACGAGAGTCTCTGAGCCCGGCCAGGAACAGAGGGTTATTTTGCTGGAGCAACTGGGTCTTCTTGGTTATAATTAAATATTTATCGTTGGAGAACACTCTCAGAGAGGTGATCATCGGTGAGCTTCAGAAGGAACAGGAAGTTCAAGGAAAAGCCGGCTGTATTCGCCTTCGGCCATATAATGCTGCCCCTGGTCGCCATCCTGGCCGTAGGGCTTTTAATCCTCGGGGTCAGGCTTCTTTTCATGCCTCCAGAAAGCCCGGTGAGTTATCCCGAAAACCTCGAGTACCATGAAGGGGAGACCCCGTCCATGTCTCTAACCGCCGAACCCGTCGACAACTCCCAGGTCGTTGCTGTTCCCGCCCCCGGTGGTGACGAACCCGTGACGGAATCTGGAACCGCCCAAGCCGAGCCGGCTGCCGAGGGAGCCGCACCAACATCAACCCGGACCGGGACGGAAACCAAAATTCCTATGCCTGCCCAAGCCTCACGGGGGAGTTGGGTCGTCCAAATCGGGGCCTTTTCCCTGAAGGAATCGGCAGAAACCCTCGTAGGAGAAGTAAGAGATAAAAACTTCAACGCCTATGTGACCAGGGCGGAGGTCGGTGGGAAGACTTATTACAGGGTAAGGGTGCCCGCGGGCGACCAAAAGGTTGAGGCGGATAACCTCGCCAGGGAACTCGCCTCGAAGGGATATCCCACGTTGGTCACAAAACAGGAATAGGAGCCGGAAGAGACCGATGATCCTTCCGCACAAATTAAAATGTCGGGTTTTGTGACCAGGACCCTTCCAAGGGATGAAGCCCTGCACACCCTCGCTCAAGGGATGGGATTCCCCTGGCCCGTGGGTGTGAGGGAGGGAATTCCGATCCACGAGGCCCTGGGTCTCGTTTTGGGAGCCGATATCATCGCTCCCGATGCGAGCCCTCCTTTTGACAGGAGCCTTCGGGATGGTTTCGCCGTGAGGTCGGTGGATTTAATAGGCGTTAGTGATGCTTCCCCCGCCTTTTTGAACCTTCGTGGCGAGGTGCCCATGGGTTCGATCCCCAAGATGCGGGTCGGCCCCGAAGAAGCTGTCCAGGTGCATACCGGAAGTGCTTTACCAGCGGGGGCGGATTCCATCGTAATGCTCGAAGACACCTCCCATGCCGGAATGTTGCTCGAGGTTCGAAAACCTGTCCAGAAGGGGGAAAACCTCCTCCTGAAGGGTGAGGAGTTCAGCAAGGGTCAAAAACTGGCTCGCAAGGGAGATATCCTTGACTTTCGCAATATTTCTGCCCTGGCTTCCTGCGGACAGGTTGCAGCCACGGTCTGCGACCTCGGGGTTGCCATTATAAGTACCGGCGATGAGATCGTCCCGGCGGGCGTTAAACAGATCCAACCCGGGATGATCCGGGACGTCAACTCTTCCATCATCTTGGCCAACCTGGCAAGAGCCGGCATCGGGGGTGAATTCCTCGGCATTGTCCCTGATGACCCAAAGGAACTGAAAAAGGTTTTCGACAAAGCCCTGGAAAAATTTGACGTCCTGATCCTGAGCGGAGGTTCCTCGGTCAGCGCCAGGGATCATTCAGTCCTTCTTCTTCGGGAACTGGGCAAAGGGGAGCTGATCGTCAGGGGTCTCAATATTTCCCCCGGCAAACCAACCATTGTCTCCGGCGATCCTTCCAGGAAAAAATTAGCCGTCTGCCTGCCGGGACATCCTCACTCCTGTGCCATAATAGCCTTGACCTTCCTGGTACCCCTTATCTCATCACTTATAATGGGGAAGCCTCTCGACCTTTTCCGGAAAATCTCCCTCCCCGCGGGGGAGGATATTATCGGAAAGAGCGGTGTGGAGGAATTCATCCCCCTGAAGATCGGCCCCGAGGGAGAAGCTCGGCCCTCCTGGGCGAAGTCAGGGTTTCTTTTGGGCATGGGTGGTTCCGACGGCCTGATCAGACTTCCCGAAAACACGGAGACCCTGAGAAAAGGATCTCTTGTCGAGGTGTGGCTTTGGTGACCTTCGAGGAGAACCTGGATCTTCTGAGCGCATGGTCCATGATCGAAAGGAGAGTGCTCCCTCTCGGCGAACTCGAGGAGGTGGACCTCCTGCTTTTTGAGGGGCACCCGCCAAGGATCCTGGGCAAGGATGTCCTTTCCAAGAGAAATCTTCCCCAATATCCGGCCTCCGCCGTTGACGGGTTTGCCCTGAAGGCTTCTGACACAGCCAACGCTTCCACCCGGACACCGGCCAGGATCCAGGAGGGCCACTACGGTTGGGTGAACACCGGCGGGGGAGTGGATCGCTCCTTCGATTCGGTCGTGATGGTCGAGGACACCTCCCTGGAAGGAAGCACCCTTCTTGTGGCGAAAATGACGACGAAGGGCGAAAATGTGAGACCCGAGGGCGAGGACGTGACAAGGGGTCAGGTTATAGCCAGAAGAGGGGATTCGCTTGACGCCTTCCTGATACCGCTGCTGATCGCCTCGGGCCACTCCAGGGTCAGCGTTTCAAGGTTGCCGCGGACCATCTTCATACCCACTGGGGATGAGATCATCCCCGCCGGCGAGTGGGTCAGCGGAGACGTCAAGGAGTGGGCCAGGGTTCCGGAGACCAACTCCTACATGTTGAGAAAGCTCTTCTACGACTGGGGGTTTCCCCTGGACGTCCACGAACTGGTCCACGACGATATAAGGCTCATCAGTAAAGCCGTCCTAGAATCTTTGGAGACCTACGACCTCGTCGTCATCGGCGCCGGAACAGCGAAGGGCAAGAGAGACCACAGTGCGGAAGTGATCGGGAAGCTTTCGGACCCTCTTTTCAGGGGCGTCAGGATGAAACCCGGAAGGCCAGTCATAGCAGGAGTTTCGGGTAACAAACCGTTGGTAGCACTTCCAGGGTTTCCCATGTCCGCCCTTGTGACCTGCTGGAGCATTATCAACCCCCTTTTGCGGAGGCTTTACGGCGAAACCTCCGCTCCTTCCCCCGAAGAGGCCGTTAGGGCCTCCGAGACCCTCAAAACGAAGTTCCTCCTGCACCATTCTTCGCCGCAGGGGGTTTTGGAATGGCTTAGAGTCAAATGCGGGGAGATCGACGGCACCGTTTATTCATGGCCCCTCCCTGCCGGTGCCAGTTCGACTTTTTCCATCTCTGACTCGGATGGATTCGCTCTCCTTGGGTCTTCCGTCCTCGAGGTTCCAAAGGGGAGCGATATTGAGATCCTGATCAGGAAAAAGGTGGATTTCAAAAAGAGGGTCGTCTACCAAGGCTCCAACGACCCGGCCATTGAGAGGATAGTCTCCTATGTAAGAGAAAGAGGTGGCGACCTGGCGATCCGTTCCGTCGGAAGCCTTGGCGGCCTGACGGCGTTGGCCCGAGGAGAGGGCCATATCGCATCTTGCCACCTCCTTGACCCTGAGAAGGGGGTATACAACGATAGTTTTATCGAAAGGTTGGATGAAACCCGGAGTTGGCGGAGGATCAAACTGTTCGGGAGGCAACAGGGATTCCTGGTCAGAAAAGGAAACCCCGAAGGGATCCGTTCCGTTAAAGACCTTGTCGTTACCGGTGCCTTTTTCGTCAACAGGCAACCCGGAGCGGGCACCAGGATTCTTTTTGACCACCTCCTGAGGGAAGCCGGGGCCGATCCGGAATCAATCAATGGCTATGACAACATCGCGATTACCCATTTCGAAGCGGCCGCCAGGATATCGGGAGGTTCAGCCGACGCCACCTTGGGCGTCAAGGCGGCGGCGGAGGCTTTCGAGACCGATTTCATACCCGTAATGGAAGAAGATTTCGAACTCGTCATTCCCGAACGCTTCATCGATCATCCGGGAATCCGGATTCTCATGGAGACTCTTTCCGACGAGAAGTGGAGACGTGAAGTTGACTCCCTGGGGGGGTACCGATGGATATTTTGAAAGATCGCTTCGAAAGGCGACTCAACTATGTCAGGATCTCGATCACTGACAGGTGCAATTACCGATGCGTCTACTGCATGCCGGAAGAAGGTCTCGAATGGATCCCCCATGACAGGATAATGACCTACGAGGAAATAATTTTCCTGGCACAGATCCTGGGAGGGTTGGGAGTCGAAAAGATACGTTTTACCGGTGGGGAGCCCCTGGTGAGGAAGGGGTTTTTCCCCTTTCTTGACGCCTTCAGCGCTTCGGTCCCTGGGATCCGTACCGTCCTGACCACCAATGGCAGCCTGATCCCCCAGTTCATCGATGAGATAGGCCGGTCAGGACTTTCCGGTGTGAATGTCAGCCTTGACACCCTGGATGAGGATCTTTTTCGCTTCATAACGAGGAATGGTAGGCTCCGGGACGCCATCGAAGGCATCAGGCTCCTGGCGGAGCGAACGACGATACCCATCAAGATAAACACCGTCCTCATGAAGGGGGTCAACGATGGCGAGGTCGAGGCCCTGCTTGACTTTGCCAGGTCTCATCGGGCCACGCTGCGCCTTATCGAATTCATGCCCCTCGATGATTCCATATGGAAAAAGGGCCTGTTCATCCCGGCTTCCGAAATTATTCAAAGGTTGCCCGATCCGGAAATGTGGGAAAGGCTGGATAACTCCTCCGACCACAGTGCTGGACCCGCGCGTTATTTCAGACACTTGACCACCGGCCAGAGGGTCGGCCTGATTGAGGCGGTCTCCCATCACTTCTGCCACAAATGCAATAGGCTCCGCGTTTCCGCCACCGGGATCATGAGGCCCTGTCTTTTCTCCGAAGATGGGATCTTCCTGAGGCCCGCGCTTATTTCCGGCGACGCCGCCGAGGTGGAAGCCTTGGTCCTCCGGGCAGTGAACATAAAACCCGGATCCTACGACCAGGCCCGAACGGGATCGATGCACATGTCGCGGATAGGGGGATGAAGCATGGACGGATTATCTCATCTTGACCACTCCGGAAGACCTGTTATGGTCGACGTGGGCGAGAAAAAACCCACTAAGAGGGAAGCCTTGGCCGAGGGGTTCGTTAGATTTCCCGAAAAGGTCTTCCATTCCCTGATGGAGGGCAGGAGCACCAAGGGAGATGTCTTGAGAGTCGCCGAAGTTGCGGGGATAATGGGAGCCAAACAGACCTCGGTCCTGGTGCCGTTATGTCACCCCCTGAGGCTGAATCATGTTTCGGTCTCCTGCGACCTGGAACCTAAGGGAAGGGTGGCCAGGATAACCTGCACCGTCAGGGCGACGGATGTAACGGGGGTCGAAATGGAAGCGCTGACGGGGGTATCAGTGGCGGCGCTGACCCTTTATGATATGTGCAAGGCGATTGACAAGGGGATTATCATTGAACGGATTCGGCTTCTTGGGAAGAGCGGGGGCAAATCCGGCGAATACCGGGGGGAAGACGGGGCGTGAAAAACAGGGTTCTTGGTTTTTCCGGCCGATTCAGTGATCGCCCAATGGTGTACCTCCATAGCGACGACTTGGGGAACCCCCTTGTCGATGGCTTGGCCCTTGAGTTGGTCCTTGAAGAAGCGGGAAAGGGCTCGTTTTCCGAAGGGGTCTTCGGGATCAGGGTCCGCGAGGTGCCCCTGGTCGGGCCGGGTGATTTCCTTCATTTTTCCGATGGAGTGATCCTTAGGCGCCAAGAGAGGCCCGATCAAAAGAGATCCTTCCTCGTGGTCGACAAGGGATTCCTGTTGGTTTCGTCTTCTTTTGACCTGTGGCCGTCCCTCACGGTGGGAGTCCTGACCGTGAGCGACAAGGGAAGTCGGGGCGAAAGGATAGATACCGCCGGGCCCGCCCTGGAGAGGTCGTTGCCCATCCTAGGGGGTATCCTGTCTAAGTCAGGGATCGTCCCCGACGAAACCGTCAAGATCAGCGACAAGATCCGGGAATGGATGGCAGCCGGGGTTGACATCGTCCTGGTCACTGGAGGAACGGGCATTTCCGCCAGGGATGTCACTCCTGAAGCGGTAAAGTCCTTGGGATGCAGGGAGATTCCCGGCATCGGCGAGTACATGAGATGGAAGACGTCCTTTGAAAACGTGAGGTCCATCCTCTCCAGGTCCCTCGCCGTGGCTTGTTCCGGTACAATTGTGATCACGCTGCCGGGAAGCGAAAGGGGAGCGGTGCAATGCTTCAGTGCTATTGCCCCGGTTCTCCGCCATGCCGTGGAAGTAGTGACGGGGAGGAGTGGGGATTGCGCCGTGCCTCATCAATGATTATTGAAAGAAGGATCTCGCTTTGAAAGAATCCCTTCCAAACAGGGTCTCCAGATGTGTGATAATCACGGGCATGTCAGGAAGCGGAAAATCCACTGCGCTTCGTATGTTCGAAGACCTTGGCTTTTATGCTATTGAAAACATCCCACCGACATTGCTCCCCCAACTATTGCAGGTACTGGGAAGGCACGAGGAAGCGGTACAGAATGGTGTTGCGGCCGTTGTCGATATCAGGGGGGAAAGCCTCCTCGACGATCTTTTCGCCATCATAGGCAACCTCAGGAGGAGAGAACTCAATATCAAGGTCATCTTTCTCGATGCCTCCGATGTCTGCCTCGTCAAGCGCTTCGAGGAGACCAGGAGAAGACACCCCCTCTCCTCGGAGATAACCATCCTCGAGGCCATCCACAGGGAACGGAGAGAACTATCCCAGATCCACGAGATTGCCGACCTAGTCGTAGAAACGTCGGATTTGACCCTGTCTCAACTTAGGAATGAGATCTTCGGAAAGATGGACATAACTGAAGGACCCCTCAAGGTCATCTTTACCTCCTTTGGGTTCAAACACGGCATCCCTCAGGATAGCGACTTTGTCATAGATGTCCGTTTCCTCCCGAACCCCTTTTACGAATCGCGCCTGAGGCCCTTGAGCGGAAGAGACAGGGAAGTCCAGGATTTCATCCTCTCCCATGAGGGAGTATCCAGTTTTTTTGGCGCCCTTTCGGAACTGATGGAGCAGGTCATGGGGCTATACAGGAACACGGGAAAAAACATCGTCCATATCGCTGTAGGCTGCACGGGAGGCAGACACAGGTCTGTCGCCGTCGTGGAATGGCTCGGGTCAAAGATGCCTGAAAATTCGTCGATCAGGCACAGGGATATTGAAAAGGATACGGTGGTAACGTGAACTGGTGGTCGGCCTTCACCATCGGTCTTCTCACGGGGGGAATCATAGCCCTTCTCGGGGCGAGACTCTTCCAGGAAGAGGTGGAAGAGGGAACCGGTGGATCGCAGGACAAAAGGGACGGAACCATTATGACCAAGGCCTTCCTGCACAAGATCACGCAGGGTCCCGATATTGTCGCTATCGGTGGAGGGACAGGCCTTTCCACATTGCTTTCGGGGTTAAAATACTACACGCGAAATATAACTGCCATAGTGACAGTTACCGACGAGGGCGGAAGTTCTGGCCGCCTGCGAGGAGAATGGGGCGTTCTTCCTCCCGGGGATATCAGGAACTGCATGTTAGCTCTTGCCGAGGACGATAGCTCTCTGAACAGGATCCTGAACTTCAGGTTTGACCGCGGGGAGCTCAAGGGCCACAGCCTGGGCAATCTTATTCTCCTGGCTGCCACGGAGATGACCGGTGACTTCAGGAAGGCCGTCGAGGAACTCAACAAATTGCTGGCCATACGGGGGAAGGTAATTCCTGTTACGAATGAGTCGGTGGTTCTTTGCGCAGCCACGGCTGATGGTGATTCCCTTCGGGGTGAGCTGGACATCGCCAGGAAGGGTTGCCGGATCGAATCGATTTGGATCGAGCCCGCCGATGCCAGGGCTTTTCCCGAAGCCGTTGCGGCCATCGAGAACGCCGAGGCGGTTGTGCTGGGACCGGGAAGCCTGTTCACCAGCATCATCCCCAACCTCATGTTCAGGGAGATTTCAGAGGCCCTCAAGAGGACGGCCGCGCCCAAGATATACATCACGAACCTTATGACTCAGCCCGGCGAAACCGACGGCATGTCCATAATGGATCATATCCGGTGGATAACAAGAGCCTCCGGAACGATCCCCGACTATATCCTCGCCAACGAGGAAGAAGTGCCTCCCTCGCTTCTAAAGTCGTACTTGGCGGCCGGGGCTGCGCCCCTTTTCCTGAACGAGGAGAACGAGAGGTCCCTTGCCTTGATGGGGTCAAAAATCATCCAATCGGGTTTCCTCGATGTCACCGGAGGGAACGTCAGGCACAACAGCCAGAAAGTATCCGAGGCACTGATGCGAATCACCAGGGAAGAAAGGGATTCATCCCCATGGAAAAGTTGAGAGAAGTGACCCGTGACGACTGGTCAACCATTCTCGTTGATGACGGGGTCAAGGCCGCGGTGGAGATAGGCGGGATTCTATCCGGTCTTATAGCGAGCAGCGACAAAGAGGGAACGGTCTTTTCAAGCGGAAGGTTTTTCGTATTCAGGAAGCTGAAAAGACTTTGGGAGATCTCGGATTGGGCCCGATCCGGCCAAGCCCTGAACCTCATGATCCCGGCAGGAAGGAGGGGCAAGGTTTCATTGAGGCTCGACCATGAGACCCTTCTCAAGGGAATTTCCTATTACGGCGATTCCAAGAGGTTCGAAACCCTTTCCTGGCATTGGTTGAGGGGCCTCTTTGGGTCCTGCGGCTCCCTGTTCCTGCCCAGGACGGGTTATTATATGGCTTTCAGGGTGAACGAAGCTTCCCTATGGAACCCTTCGGAAAAACTGGAAAGAGTTCTTTCCTTGAACAGGATCCCCTTCAGTAGAAGAAAAAGGCGTAATTTTTTTGAGACGATACTACGCGACCAATCCTCTATAGTTGGAATGCTTTCAAATATGCAGATGTTCAGGACTTCCCTCCTGCTCGAGGAGAAGGCGCTGCTCAGGTCCATCAAGGAAAGGGCCAACAAGGTCGTGAACTGTGATGCCTCTAACATCAGGAAATCCCTGGAATCCGCCCATCGACAGCTCGAACTGGCGGAAAGGCTCCTGGCCAGCGGCGAGGTCCAGGGGTTGCCGGAGAACTTGCGGGAACTTGTATACATCAGGAAAGAAAATCCATCGGCCACACTCAAAGAGCTTGGGCAGGCCTTTTCAAAGCCCGTGAGTAAAAGCACGGTCAAGTACCGCTGGAAAAGAATTGAATTTCTGACGAGGATGTCTTAAAAAATAAAAAGGGGGGGTTGAGGGCCATGTACCTGGGAAAGGCTGATGTGAACACCTACGAGAAAGGCTCCAGCCGGGAGTTCTTGACGACAAACGGCTGGGGCGGTTTCGGATTTTCGACCGTGATCGGAGCGAACACCCGGCGCGAACACGGCTTGCTGGTGATTAAAAAGGGTGGAGAAGAGGCGTTCCCCGATGTTCTTATCAGCAAGGTGGATGAGACCGTTATCAGCAGGGGAAAGAAATACCATCTTTCCACCAATCGTTATACCGATGTAATTTACCCCGACGGCTATCGTTACCTGCAGGAATATCAAGCCGAACCTCTTCCTGGAATGCTTTTCGTGATCCATAGCGTTTTCCTGAGGAAGACAGTCTTCATGCCCAGGAGCCTCCCCCTGACGGTAATAAAATACGAACTGCTCACTTCCCCGGAAAGCATTAAACTGGAAATACGGCCCCTTGCCGCACACAGGGGTGCTGATCGGTTGTGCCCTGAAAAGGATGGATCACTCTTCGAGTCGTTTTTTACGGAAAGCTCCGTGACGATCCAAGGCAGGGGACTGAAGAGTCACTTTTCCTTCAACCAGGGGGATTGGAACTCCAAGCCACTGTGGTTTGAAAACCTTATCTATGAACATGATGACTGTGAAAAACCGGGAACGGACAGCCTGTGGTCTCCCGGATTTTTGTCAATCGACCTGTCCGAGGGGGAAAGGGCCTACGTCCTCCTGGGATCGGAGAACGTGCACTATGACCATGAATCGGTGGCGGCCATGGAAAAGGAGACCAGGCACTTTTTCTTGGAAAATCTAGCCGAGAGCCCCTTGATAAGGAAGACGCCCATGGTAAAAGATCTCCTTCATTCCGCCTCCCATTGCCTTTCCCAGGTGGATGGGGAGCGCCCCGCTGTATTCTCCGGTTATCCTTCCGTGAGAGAAAGCGCGAGAGAAACCTTTATATCTCTCCCCGGCCTTTTGCTGGTGACTGGGAAGGCCGACTTTGCCGAGAGGGTTCTGAAGGTATGGCTGGATCGGGCTATTGCGAATGATTATATTATGCCCTCTGAAGTGAATCCCCATACGGGATCACTGGTGACCAGGGCCTGTGATGCGGGTTTGTGGTTCTTTTACGCCCTGGACAAGCTCTGTGACCTGACTGGCAAGACGGACCTCGTCAGGGAAAACTGGCCCCACCTCGTGGGGCTCCTTGACAGTTATGTCAAGGGAATTCCCTCGATCGGCATCAAGCTGGACAAGGACGGGCTGCTCGATCTCCAATCGGAGGATCCGGGGAGCAACTGGATGGACGGAGAGATCGACGGCAAGCCTATCGTCCAAAGAAAGGGCAAACTGGTCGAGGTCAACGCTCTTTGGTATAACTCGCTGAAGACGATGGAGCAGTACTCGAAGATCCTCGGTCGGGACAGGGAATGCGCAGAATATGGCTCCCTGGCCGAAAAATCCCGAAGAAATTACCAGAATACTTTCTGGTGCGACAAGGGATTTCTTTACGACTGGGTGGATGGAAAGTCCAGGGAGGAATCGATCCGGTGCAACCAGATCCTGGCTGTATCGCTCCCAGTCTCCGTGATGGACTCCGAAAGAGGCAGAGCGATCGTTGAAACATGCTGGAACGAACTTTATACCACCTTTGGGCTCAGGACCCTCGACCCCCATCATGATAAGTACAAGGGCCGCTGCGAGGGGCGGATAGACCAGAGAGAAAAAGCCCGGTTCATGGGTATGGCCTGGCCTTGGCTTTTGGGACAGTTTATAACGTCTTACCTGAGATACAACCCCGAAAGGAAGGATATCGGATGGTGCTTCCTCCGGCCCTTCCTCTCGCACCTGAGAAAGGGATGCCTGGGAGGAGTGGCGGAGATCTTTGACGGCAGTATGCCCTACAAACCCCACGGCGATGCCCTTTATTCGCCGAGTGTCTCGGAACTGCTGAGAGTCATTGGGGAGGATATGTGACGGTTTTTCCCTTTCCTTCCTGTAACAACGCTTTTTCGTGGATGCGGCAAATATCCAAAAATAAAACGGGAGGCGGTCCAAATGAAAAAACGCGTAGCGATTAACGGATTCGGGCGGATAGGCCGGCTGGCGCTGAGGGCCCTTTTCGAGCACGACAGTGACGATCTTTTCGATATTGTTGCCACCAATAGCCGGACCACGGCGGAGCAAAGGGCTTATCTTTTCAAGTATGACTCCGTCCACCGCCGTTTCCCGGGTGATGTCTCCGTCGAGGGAGATTCACTCCTGATCAATGGGAAGGTCGTCCAGGTCCTGGCGGAACCGGAATTGGAAAATCTTCCCTGGAAGGATCTGGGAATAGACCTCGTTATAGAATCCTCGGGAAAGTACACCGACTCGGCAAAAGCCGCGAAGCACCTGGAAGCCGGCGCCAGGAAAGTCCTCATCACCGCCCCCGCGAAAAACGAGGACGCCACGATCGTTATGGGAGTGAACGAGGAGATCTACGACGCCGCTGAACATCACGTGATCTCAAACGCCTCATGCACGACCAACTGCCTTGCTCCGGTGGTGAAGGTCCTCCATGAGGCTTTCGGGATAGAAAAGGGGCTCATGACCACCACCCACGCCTATACCAACGATCAGAAAACCCTCGATGCCTCTCATAAAAATCTCCATAGAGGCCGGGCAGCTGCCCTTTCGATGATCCCCACCACGACGGGAGCGGCTTCGGCGATAGGCAAGGTTTACCCCCCCGTGGCCGGGAAAATGAACGGCCTGGCCATAAGAGTCCCGACACCCGACGTTTCCCTGGTCGACCTCGTAACGGTTCTATCCAGGGAGGTTACCTCCGGGGAGGTCAACGATGCTGTTCGCGAAGCGGCGGAAGGAGCGATGAGGCGCTATCTTGGCTACGAGGAGGAGGACATAGTCTCCGTCGATGTTACGGGCGATAGCCGTTCCTCCCTGTTCGCCGCGAGGCATACCATGGCCCTGGGCAACCTGGTCAAGACCCTTTCCTGGTACGACAATGAATGGGGTTACGCCTGCCGGGTAATCGATCTCGTCAATTACATGCTTTCAAAGGAATCCTGACGGTCATGAGGTTGAAAACCATCGAGGGCCAATCACTCGGGGGGAAGAACGTCCTTGTCCGGGTGGATTTCAACGTGCCCATGGAAGAGGGCGAAATCACCGACGATACCCGGATAAGGGCCCACCTGGACACTTTAAACCTCCTCAGGCGAGGCGGAGCCAAGATCGCCCTTGCTTCCCATCGGGGAAGGCCGAAGGGGAAGGTCTCGCCCGACCTTTCTCTTTTCCCCGTCTTGAGATTTCTCAGACAACTGGCCTATTCCGAGGCCTCCTTTTGCGAGGACTGCGTGGGAGAAAAGGTCTCGGCAAAAGTCAACTCCATGAATGAAGGCGACATCTGTCTTTTGGAGAACCTCAGGTTCCATCCCGGCGAAGAGGCGAATGACCAGGTTTTTGCCGAAAACCTGGCAAAGCCCTTTGATCTTTTCGTTATGGACGCCTTCAGCGCGGCCCACAGAGCCCATGCTTCCACCGTGGGAGTGACCAGGTTCCTCCCCTCCTTCGCCGGAATCCTGATGGAGAAGGAGGTTTCCGTTCTTTCCGCCGTTATGGAGAGCCCCAAAAGGCCCCTGGTGATAATCCTGGGGGGCTCGAAGGTATCCGACAAGATCGGCTTCATCCGGAGCATGCTCGAAAAGGCCGACGCGATGCTTATAGGGGGAGCCATGGCTTTCCCCTTTCTCAAAGCCTCGGGCAAGGCCATCGGAAACTCTTTTTGCGAGGAAGGCACCGAGGCCGTAGCGGCGGAGATTATTAAAACCGCCGGCATGATAGGGGTAAAGATCGTTCTGCCGGTGGATCTTGTCGCCGCCGGAAAAAACTGGGACGACGGCAAAGCTGAAGTGATCAAAGCCGACTCCGTTCCGGAGAATTCGACGGGGCTCGATATAGGGCCGGAGACGGTGGCCCTTTTTGCTGCCGAAATCCAGAGGGCCGGTACGATCCTCTGGAACGGTCCCCTGGGCCTTTTCGAAAGAAAACCCTATGGAGAGGGGACGAAACGGGTAGGAATCTCCGTCGCCAAGAAGTCAGCCGATGGCGCTATCTCCGTTCTTGGAGGAGGGGATACCGCGGCGGCGGCCAACCTGTTGGGATTTGCCCAGGGTATATATCACATTTCCACCGGTGGGGGAGCCACCCTCGAATTTTTTGAGAAGAAGGAGTTGCCGGGCATAACGCCTCTTCTTGTCCCGTAACACGGCCCGGGGAATGGAGTGGAGCGCCCATGAAGAGAGGCAAATTTATCGCCGGGAACTGGAAGATGAACAAGGGAGCGGCCGAGTCCCTGGCCTTCCTCGTAAAATTGATATCACTGCTGGAACAGGTAAAAGAGATCGAGTCAAGGGTTCCAGATCCTGTCAATGTGGCACTTTTCCCTCAGGCGATAAACCTTCTGCCGATGGGAGGTTATCTCCAAAATTCTAAAATAGATATCAAACTCGGCATACAGAATATTCATTGGCAACTATCCGGTGCCTTTACAGGAGAGAATTCTATAAAAAGCGCCGTCGAAGCTGGATCAAGCTTTGCCCTTGTCGGTCACAGCGAAAGGAGGCATCTTTTCCAGGAAGGCAATGATATTATTTCGAAAAAATTCACTTCCTGCCTTGAAAACGGGCTCAAACCGGTCCTTTGCGTCGGCGAAACCGAACATCAGAAGAACCAGGGATCGACGGAAAAGGTCATCGAGGATCAGGTAAGGAGCGTTTTTTCCCCGAAAGCAATGGCTCTTTTGGATGGAGGGAGAGTATATATCGCTTACGAACCCGTCTGGGCCATCGGCACCGGCCTGAACGCCACGGTCCGGGATGCCCAGCAATGTTGTCGTTTTATCCGGTCCCTGTTATCGGAGCTCGGGGGGGCCGACCTGGCGACACGTTCCCTCCTGGCCTATGGCGGAAGCGTAAAAAGCTCCAATTCCGGAGATTACCTTGACCAGGAAGATGTGGACGGCCTCCTCGTCGGTGGCGCATCCCTTGACCCGGAAGAATTTTTCAGGATCGTCCGGTCCGCTTTCCCCGTGGTCCATGTCTAGGACTTAAGCTGAAAGGCAATGCAACATAAGATATATTATAAGACATGAATATCCGCCAAGAAAGGCCCCTTTTGGGGGCCTTTTATTAAACTGGGAGAACCGGCGGGGCTTTGCAATTAACGGTTTCAGTCCCCGACCCGGGTCATCTCAGCGTTGGCCCATATGCTCTCGAGCCTGTAAAAATCCCTTCCCTCCCGGCTGAAGATATTTATTACGACGTTTCCGGCATCGAGGAGGATCCATTTTGGACTGTGTTCTCCTTCGATCCTGTACTCCCTCTTCATCCGGTCCATGGCCTCGGAAACGTTTTCAAGGAGCGTTTTCATGTGAACGTCCGAGTTTCCCGTCGCAAGGATGAAGGCGTCGGCGAAGGATGATTCACTTGAAAGATCGATGATGGTGACCTCCTCGGCGAACTTGTCCTGCAGGGCGTTGATCAACGGTTTGACGGTATTGTCCGGCAGCAAGGGCAACCCCCCTTTTTATTTTTATAAAAAATTAATTTCGATTCAGGGCCAGGTCGATCCTTCTGAAAAAAGCCATGTAGTCGTGACCAATTATCATTGTAACATTTCGGACCGAGGTATCGGCCCGGACAAGGTTATCGGCGATGTCGAAAAGTCCGCCCAGCACCTTGGCGGTTTTTTCAGTTTCTTCGCCGGGGGGATAAAGAATGTTCGTATACTTGTAGTCGTAGTGCTTGGCGTTCCCGATATGGATTACATCTATTCCCAGTGACTGGAGCTTCGTGGCTGATTCCTTGCCGATACCGGCGGTGCCGGATCCGTTCAGGACCGATAGGCTGACCTTTATCGAGGTTAAGCTTTCCTTCAGATCCGGTGACGTAAAACCTTCGGGGCTTCCGACTTGCTCTTCTTCTTCTTCTTCTTCGGCATCCGGCGCTTCCCGGGGTTTTTCTGTCAGAATCTCCGAAAGATCACCGAGTTCACCCAGCCAGTAACTGATCCCCGAAATATAAGCTGCCTTACCGGGCAGGGTCCTAAAAACAACTCGGGAAGAATCCAGGTCCTTGAGGTACGAGGCCAGTTGGATCGACTGGGAGAGGGTCAGGTTTGTCTTGACAAGGCGAATCGCCTGGCGTGTCAACTCGGGGATCTTGGTTATCATCGCGGGGTCCTTGATCTTGTGAAAAACCGTCATCATAAATATTTGCTGGCGCTCCACCCTTCCGATATCGCCCAGGGCGTCATGGCGGAACCTGACAAAACCCAGGGCCGCTTTCCCATCCAGGTGCTGCTCACCCGCCGGTATATCGATGTGAACTCCACCCGCCCTATCGGTATACCTCAACTTCTTGGGAACATTGATCGTCACGCCGCCGATAAGATCGACCAGCTCCGGGAAGTTTTGAAGGTTGACGATGACGTGGTACGGGATGGGCACGCCCAGGTAATTCACCAGCGTTGTCTTCAGCAGATCCACTCCCCCATAGACATAGGCATGATTCAATTTTTGCCAACCCCGGCCAGGGATCTGAACCCTCGTATCCCTGGGAAGAGAGAGCAACCGGACTACCTTATCGTCAATATCGATGGAGACAAAGGCGATGGAATCGGGTCGGTTTACATCTTCGCCGGGCACTTCGTCAAGGCCCAGCAGGAGAAGATTGATCCTCCCCGTCTCCTCGTCGTGTTCTATTTTTTCCCGAATGGTCCCTGGTTCCGGGTTAAAAAAGAAGAAGGCCTTCAGACCGATGCCGGCTGTCAGCGATAGAATTGCGGTCAGGACCAGGATGAGAACATGCCTTTTTGACACTTATTTTCACCATCCGTTCCTGAAATAGAGATTATTCTTGTATATATACTGCTCCACCAGCCAGGGAGCCAGGTACCTTATGCTCTGGCCGTTGGAGACTCTCCTCCTGATCTCGGTACTGGATATCGCCAGGAGGGGTATCTCGAGGTGGATCAGGTTTGCCCTGATCTCTTCAGGCAGATTCTTGAGCCCTCCGGGGTTGAAACCGGGTCGGCTGACCGCGACAATCTTGCACAGCTTGGGCATCTCCAGGGGTTCCTTCCAGGCGGTGATCTCCAAAACCGCGTCCAGGCCCGTTATGAAAAAGAATTCGACGCTGCGCGGAGGATACCAGTGCCTCATCTCCCTCAGGGTATCAACGGTATGGCTTGATGTATCCCGGTCGATCTCGATCCTGGAGATGCGGAAATGAGGGTTGTCAAGGGTTGCGAGCATGGTCATCACGTAACGATGTTCCGCCGATGATATGGATCTTCCTGCCTTGTGGAAGGGGTCTCCCGTCGGCACGAAAACCACCTCGGTCAGGCCCAAGGAGAAATAGGCCTCTTCTCCGGCGATCAGATGGCCGAAGTGGATTGGGTCGAAAGTGCCTCCCATGACACCTATCTTGCGTTTGCGCAATCCTTCCGAGGACCTTAAGGGCATGCCCCGTCACCGTCCCGCCTGATCCCTCGTTCCTCCATCCATCGCAGAGGATCCCTCGGGATAAAATTCAAATTCAACGTCCCCTATCCTAACAGTATCACCCTCACGGGCACCACTCTCATAGAGGAGGTTTTCTACCCGGTAAAATCTAAGGATAGCGGAAAAACGACTCAAGGCTTCTTCCTGTTCGAAATCGAACTTGCCGACGAGCCTCTGAAGTTCTCCGTGACGGACGACGAAATTTTTCTTTCCCTTTAGCCACTCTACCTCTATCTCGGGTTTCGCCGTCCTTTTAGCGGCCTGGCCCTCTTCATCGACAATCTCCACGAAGAGGCTCTCTCGCCGGTGTTTTTCCCGTTCCGGAATTCTCGAGGCTATGTGATCCGACAATTCCCGAATCCCTTCCCCGGAGAGGGCGCTTACGGCGAAGAAGGGTACACTTTCTTCCTCGAGCGGACTCAGAAGTTCCTGGACCTCTTGGGAACTGGAAGGAAGGTCTATCTTGTTGCCCGCTACAACGGAGGGAAAGGTCAGCAGTTCCGGGTTGAAGGCCCGGAATTCGGTTCTCAGGGTCAACCATTGGTCGGTGGGAGAGACCGGTGAATCCCGAGAAAGGTCGACGACATAGACCAGGAGACGGGTCCTTTCGATATGTTTCAGAAAGGCGTGACCCAGGCCCCTGTCCCTGTGGGCCCCTTCGATGAGTCCGGGGACATCTGCCACTACAATCTTCCTGTGGTCGAGGGCCATCATTCCCAGGTTCGGGGTCAGGGTAGTGAAGGGATAATCTGCAATCTGTGGCCTTGAGCCGGAAAGGGCCGCCAGGAGCGTCGATTTTCCGGCGTTCGGAAGGCCTACCAGTCCCACATCGGCGATGATCTTCAGGTCCAACCTGAGCTCCCTGGCCTCGCCTTCCCCACCCTGTTCGGAGAAACGGGGGGCCCTGCGTTTGGACGAGGTGAACCTGGCGTTGCCCTTGCCTCCTCTGCCGCCCCTGGCCGCCAGGAGTGCATCGCCGGCTACCGTGAGATCGGCGAGGAATTGACCCGTTCCCCTTTCGGTGATGATGGTCCCGCAGGGGACCCTCACTTCCAGATCCTCACCGGCGGGCCCGGTCTGATTTCGGCCCCTGCCGTTGCCCCCGTTACCGGCGAGGAAACGTCTCCGGTATTCGTAGTCGGTAAGGGTCTGCAGGTGATCGTCAGCCACGATCAGGACATGCCCTCCCCGCCCTCCGTCTCCGCCGTCGGGCCCCCCTTTGGGGAGGTACTTTTCCCTACGGAAGCTCAGGGCCCCATTCCCGCCTTTGCCTGCCTTCACGGAGATTTCGGCTGAATCCAGGAACTTCAAAACGCTGTCCCCCCAGGTACATGAAAAGGGCCCAAGTTCGACTCAGGCCCTCCAGCGTTCCTAACGTCGAGGAGCATTAGGCGATCACAGGTTCTATGGTTACGTACTTTCTCCCGGCTCTGGTTTGGAAACGCACGGTACCTTCGGAAAGGGCAAAAAGTGTATCGTCCTTTCCCTTTCCCACGTTTACCCCGGGATGGATCCTAGTGCCCCTCTGCCGGACGATGATACTGCCGGCGGAGACAACTTGCCCGTCGCCACGCTTAACGCCAAGCCTCTTGCTGATGCTATCCCTGCCGTTAGTGCTACTCCCCTGTCCCTTTTTATGAGCGAAAATTTGAAGATCCAAAGTCCTCATCCACTTCCACCTCCATGTACTTTACGTAGGAAGGATAATTTCTTTCCACCGATCTCAGCATTTCCACGACCGCGTCCGCCAGGACGCTGATCCTTGGATCGTCGTGACTTTGCCAGGAAAGGCTCATGAAACCCCGTTCCTTGTCAACCCTCGATGAAACTCTTTTCATTCGCAGTACCTCGACAAGTCCCGTCTCCAGGGTCTGCGCCAACGTCGAAAGGGCCGCGCATACAATGTCGCTGCCGCTTTCGGCATAGCCTGTATGGCCCTCCATTTCAATTCCGCAAAGGACCCCTTCCTTCCAGAAGGACCTTATCTCGGTCATTTCAAGCTTATAATATTATGGATTCAATCCTAACCGAGGAAAAAAGCTGCCTGTGACCCATGGTCTTCCGGGAAGGCCTGGATTTGTTCTTATACTTGAAGACCGTTATTTTTTTCGCCCTCCCCTGTTCCAGGATTCTAGCCTTGACGACGGCCCCGGGTACGACCGGTTCGCCTAGTGAAACTCCCCTGTCAGTGGCTACGAGGAGAACCCTCGGGAACTCGACCTCATCGCCCTCGGACGCATCGATTTTCTCGATCCTTATGGTATCTCCCGGAGAAACCCGGTATTGCTTCCCCCCTGTCTCGATAACAGCGTACATTATTCCTACCCCTCCTCACGCCGATGACGCGGGTGGCCCCTAAGGCTCTTGATACCCGTCCCGAGCGAAAATAGAAAAGGGCCCGGGGCATAAGAATCTCGCCCCGCCTTTTCGTCGGTCAGCTTGACCAAATAAGAATTATAACATAAAAAAACTTTAAGGGGTCAATCCAATTGTTGACGATTCGCTTCCAGCAGCGACCTCGCAAGGCCCGCGGCCTCCGGGTCGTCGGGGTCGCCCGCCAGCATTCGTGCGAGCTCCCTTTCCCTCTGTCTCCCGTCGACCTCGAGTACCCTGCTTACATCCCCGTCCCTTTCGACCCGGAAGTGCTGGTCGGCCAAGGAAGCGATCGAGGCTTCATGGGTAATGAGAATCACCTGGCACCGTCTCGACAGGTCCCTGAGGGTTTGCCCCGCGAGAAAAGCCGAGCGGCCGCCCAGGCCCGCCTCGACTTCATCGAATACCAGGGTCTGGGGAAGCATGTCATCTGAAGCTGCCGCTTGGAGGGCCAGCAATATCCTGCTGAGCTCTCCCCCCGAGGCGATCTTGGAAACCGGCCCCTGGAGGAATTTGCCATCGGTAAGGTAAAAAGAGATGCTGTCGGCCCCGCTCTGCCTGACCTTTTCCAGCGGCTGCAGGGAAACACCGAACCGGAGACCTTCCATGGCAAGGCTCTCGAGGGAGGCGTTGACGGCCTCCACGAGCCTCTCGGCAGCATCCTTCCTGGTTTCCCTGAGAGAAAGGGCCAGCGTGGATACCTCTTTTTTCAGGGCGGCGGATTTTTCCTGCAGCTCGGCCAGGATTTCGCGGCTCTCCCTGAGCCATTCCAACTCCGAACGCACCGTTTCGGCGAAATCCGCAAGGTCTTCGGCATTATCCACCTTCGCGAATCTCATCAACTTTTTCATAGTTCCCAGCCTTTTCTCCAGTTTTTCCTGTTCCTGCTGGAGGGATTGCTCCCTTTCGATGGAGACTACCCCTTTCAGGCCGTTCTCTATCTCCTGGATGGAAGACAAAAGCCTCTCAATGCTCTCCTCGCATTCGGGGATATCGTCCAGGCTCTGCCTGGCCTCGTGGCAAAACTGCTCGATCGCCGAAGAAAGCCCCTCGCCGGAACTGCCGCCTGTCATCCTGTCATGGATAAGCCTCAGGCGATTCTGTTTCACCAGGAGTTCTGAAACCCGGTTCATATCGGTTTCCCATTCAGACTCGCACCCCGGCCTGATGTCCATTCGCCTGAATCTATCGAGAAAGGCTTCACCCTCCTGGTACTTTGACTCGATCTCCCTTCTCCGGCGGGTGATCTCCAAGAGGTCCCTTTCATTACTGAGAGCCAGGGAAACCGCCTGGGAAAGGTTGGACCTGATATCCCGGAGTGGATCGCCGCCGCTGTTGTCCAGCAGTTCAGCCTGTTGATCCGGTTCCAGCAGTTCAAGCTGGGCAAACTGGCTCTGGATGGCAATCACCTTTGAGAGAGCTCCGGAAAGGATGTTCAGGGGCACGGGTTTTTCCTGGAGGTAGGTCTTGGCCCTTCCGGCCGATGAAACCACCCGTTTAACAAGGATAAAACCTTCCTGGGGCTGAAGATCATCGGGCAGCGATGCCAGGGGAGCGTCCATCTCCAGGGCGGCCGTGACCTCGGCTTCATCGACGCCGGCCCTGATGATCGAGGCTTGCGCCCTCTTGCCGCTGACAAGTTCAAGAGCTCTGACCAGGCTGCTCTTCCCGGCCCCGCTCTCCCCGGTTATGACGATAAAACTCCCCTTGAAGTGAAGGGAGGCCTCCCTTATACCCCCTACATTGGTCACCATTAGTTCTGATAGCATGGGATCACTCCTCGGGGATGCAGGGTGTTCTATGTCCCCATTGGAATTTTTCCTGCAGAAGGGTAAAGAATTCGTTCTCCGGGAGGGTGATGATCCCGATCTTCCTGTCCTGGTCGAGGGAAATGGAGATGCGATCCCCGGGAAGCAGTTCGTACCCCAATTGACCGTCCTGGGTCAGCATGATTTCCCTGTGCTGCCCTGCCGGGGTAATGGTCACGGTGTCGGATTCGCTGAGCACGATCGGCCTCGAATAGAGCGTGTGGGCGCATATCGGGGTAAGGATCATGCAGGACAGGTGGGGGGGTACAATGGGTCCTCCGGCGGAAAGGGAATAGGCCGTAGATCCCGTGGGGGTCGAGATGATTATTCCGTCGGCGTGCAGGATGCTTAGCGCTCTCCCACTGACCGCTATATCAAGGGCGATCACCCTCGCGAAGGGGCCCTTGGTCACAACGAGATCGTTAAGGGCGTACACTTCGTGCTTGTGCCTTTTTCCCCTGGAGACGACACCGTGCAGAAGGGGCCTGTGGTTTATTGAGTACTCCCCCGCCATGATCTTCTCCAGGTCCTTTTCCGCGTTTTCTATCTTGCCACAGGATAAAAAACCGAGACGGCCGACGTTGATCCCGTAGAGGGGGATCTCGTAACCTATAACGTAACGGGCCGCCCGGAGGAATGTGCCGTCGCCTCCGAGGACGATGGCCGCGTGGACCCTCTCTTTCCATTCTTGGTCCGAGGTTTCCTGTTCTCCGAGGACATGGGACTCGTGGGGAGGGAGGGCAAAAGTTACGTTGCGCCTTCTGCCCCACCGAAGGATGCTCTCGGCCAGGGTAAGGGCCGTGCGCTTCTGGGTATTTACCAAAAGTCCCAGGGTTTCTATCATTATAAATTTCCTCCTCCTGAAACCTTTTTATCCCTGCCTTCTACAAGTTCGCGGTGCGCCTTTTCCACCAGGTCCTCGAGGTAGAAGTTGTCGAGGCTGGTCAGGGGGATCCCCTCTTTCCTGAGGTGGAACAGGAACTCAATATTTCCGCTGGGTCCTAGTATGGGAGAAAAGTCGGCGCCCATCAAGACCATCTCTTCCATGCCGAAGATGTCATTCTTTAAGGATAGCAGGACGTCCCTGTGAATCGCTCTATCCCTTATGACTCCCTTCTTGCCCGCCGCGCCTTTGCCGGCCTCGAACTGGGGCTTGATCAGTACGATGCAATCGCCTTTCGGCGACAGCAATCTTTCCACGGCCGGCAAGATCTTGGTGACGGAGATGAAAGAGACGTCCATGGTAGCTAACTCGGGAACGTCTTCCAGGTCGCCGGGTTTGAGGTACCTGGCGTTGGTCCTTTCCATGACGACCACCCTATCGTCCTTTCGCAGACGCCATGCCAGCTGTCCGTAGCCGACATCGACGCAATACACCCTTTTCGCCCCGCGATCCAGGAGCACATCGGTGAACCCCCCTGATGAGGCCCCGATATCCAGGCATGATTTCCCCTTGGGGTCTATGTGAAAGACGTCCAGGGCCTTTAGGAGCTTGTGAGCCCCCCGGCTGACCCACTTTAATTTTCCGTCTATTTCGATGAGGGAGTCGGGGGATACTTTTGTACCGGGCTTGAGGACCTTCTCCCCGTTCACCCTGACCATCCCTGCCAATAGAAGGGACTGGGCCCGGTTCCTGCTCTCCACGATTCCCCTCCTGACCATCTCCTGGTCCAGCCTTTCATCTTTTCTTGAAGATTTCATGAACTTTTAGCACCTCTTCAGGGACAAGGCCGCAATGATCCCACAGTTCGCGGACCGTCCCATGGGGAATGAAGCGGTCGGGGATCCCCAGGCGTGATACGCTGGAGTTTATCCCCTCCCGGTTCGCCAGGGAAGAGATTTTCTCCCCGATGCCACCTTCGATATTTGCGTCTTCCAGCACAATGGCAAAGGGGTGTGAACCAAGAGCCTCCGTTATGGTGTCAATATCCAGGGGTTTCAAAAAGCGCAGATCATAGACGGAAGGCGGCTCCATGCCCCTTTTCCGGGCTTCCTCGTAGACCGAGACAGCGAGCGGAACCATCGCGCCATAGGAAAAAAGGCACCACCCGGTTCCTTCGAGGATCCTTTCAGCACGGCCCCATTCCTGCCGAGGGGAGCGTTCATCGCGGCCTATAGATGCCGGTGCGGCACCCCTCGATACCCTGATCGCCAGGGGAGAACCGACCTTCAAGGCCTCCCCGTAGATCCATTTCAGGTCCACCCTGTCCCGAGGGGCCATTACGCCCAGGTTTGGGACCGCTCTCGTCCAGGGAAGATCCAGGACTCCGTGGTGAGTCTCGCCATCTTCGCCGACCAGCCCCGCGCGGTCTATGGCCAGGATGACGGGGAGGTTCTGCATGCAGATGTCATGGACCAGTTGATCCATGGCCCTCTGCAGGAAGGTGGAGTATATGGAGACCACGGGCAAAAGCCCTGCCATGGCCATTCCCGCGGCGAAGGTCAGCAGGTGGCCCTCGGCGATCCCCACATCGAAAAAACGATCCGGGTATTTTTCGGAGAAGCGGCTCAGCTTGCTGCCTTCCTTCATGGCCGCTGTGAGGAGGACCACCCTCGGGTCCGAGTCGGCCAGCTCCTCGATGCACGCAGCCGAGGCTTCGCTCCAGCTTTCATGGGAAGCCCGGACCGGAATCCGGTTTGAAAGACCCGGTGATACACCGTGATATTTTTCCGAGTCCTCCTCGGCGGGTTTGAAACCCTTTCCTTTCGTGGATAAAAGGTGCACCAGGAGCGGGTATCCATAACCTTTTGCCATGGTAAAGATCTTTTCCATTTCCTGGATATCGTGGCCGTCAAAGGGTCCCCAGTAGCTTATGCCCAGGTCCTCGAAAATGTTGGGCGGAAGTAGGAATCGCTTGATGGTCTGCTTGAACCTATCAAGCAGGAATTCAAGTTTTTTCCCCTCGGGGACCTTGTGGCAGAAGTACTTGAGGAACCTTTTGAACTGCCTGTACATGGGGTTCACGCTTAAAGCAGCGAGGTGGCTTGCCATCCCCCCAACCCTTTTGCTAATGGACATCTGGTTGTCGTTCAGGATGAAAATGACGGGCGTGTCGAGTTCATGGACGTGGTTGAGGGCCTCGAGGGCGAGTCCGTTGATAAGGGAACCGTCACCGATTACCGCCACCACGTGGTGGTTCTGGTCCAGGAGGTCCCTCGCCTTCGCCTGTCCCAGCGCGGCGGAAAGTGATTTACTGCTGTGTCCCCCATTGAAGTGGTCGAAGGGGCTTTCCTTCGGGTCGGGAAAACCCGATATTCCCTTCCACTTGCGGAGCGTTTCAAACCGCTCCTTCCTGCCGGTGAGAATCTTGTAAGCGTAGGCCTGGTGCCCAACGTCGAATATAATCCTGTCCTTCGAGGGATCGAAGGCCCTGAGAAGAGCGATATTGAGCTCGACGGCCCCCAGCGAGGACGCGAGATGTCCGCCGTTGGTCTCGACCGTTTTTATGATCATCTCCCTGATTTCTTGCGCCAGGTGATCCAGTTCGGGGTAGTCGAGGTCCTTCAAGTCCCTGTAGTCCACCAGTGATTTCAACAATTCCTTCTTCCCTCTTGACCGTCTCAGAAAAAGGTGCTAGCGGTCTCTTTCCGCAAGGATCTCGATAAATCTTCCCAAAGCGGCCACGTCTCTATCGATAGCTGAAAGGGCTTTTTGAGCCTTGGCTATTTCCAGCCTGGCCAGCCTTCTTGCCTCTTCGAGGCCGAAAACGCTCACAAAGGTGACCTTCCCCTGGTCGTCGTCCTTTCCGGGTGTTTTCCCGGTCTTCAAGGCATCGCCCGTGACATCGATAATGTCGTCCACTATTTGGAAAGCCATACCCAGGTGGTTCCCAAAACCGGCGAAGAGAGACCTCTCGTGCTGGCTGGCACCACCGAGGATCACCCCTGTCTGGAGGCAGGCGCTCAGAAGGACGGCCGTCTTGGACCTCGCGACGATCCAGGGGTGGTCCTGCTCTGGACTGGCGCTCAATGGATCCGTATCGAGGACCTGGCCGCCGCATATTCCGAAGGGCCCCGTGGCATCGAGAAGCACGCCCAACGCTTCCAGGATGAAAAGGTGAAGGAAGGCTCCTCCTGCCAGGAGCCCTCCACGGGCGTATTCAAAGGCCCAGACGAAGAGAGCATCCCCTGCCAATAGCGCCAGGGGTTCGCCGAAAACCGCGTGATTTGATGGTTTCCCCCTCCTCAGGGCGGCATTGTCCATCTCAGGGAGATCGTCGTGGATGAGGGAGGCGGTATGGACCATTTCGCAAGCCAACGCCATCGGGAGAAGATCCACCCGGGAGGCTCCGCAGGCTTCTCCGGCCAGGATGCAAAGCAGGGGCCTGATTCTTTTCCCTCCCGCCATAAGCGAGTAGGTCATAGAATCCCACAACCTGCGGGGAATGCCGTCGGGCTTCTCTTCACAAAGGTCGACAAGGGCTTTTTCTATGAACAACCTGCCTTCGGTGATTTTGTCGTCAAGGTTTTCTATTTCGGAAGGCGGTTTAATCGGCATCGGCCGGTTCATCCTCGGAAAGGGGATCCCACTCCCTCCCCTCCCCCTCTTCTTGATCAGCCGCGAGAAGAGTGATCTTCTGTTGGGCCTCTTCCAGGTACTTTCTGCAGGAATTGACGAGACGGACTCCTCTTTCGAAGAGCTCCAGGGAATCCTCGAGTGGAATTTGACCCGAATCCAGTCTTGCCACGATCTCCTGAAGCTCGGCCATGTCTTTCGTGAAGGACATCGCAAGATCACTCCTTTCGGAAGGGATTCTCCCTGAACGGGACAATGATACAATGAAACATCATTCTTGCGCTCCCCGATCCAACCATGGTACAATGTTCGCCGTTTGCGCGACGTGCTGGGACAGGAGGAATGAAAATGGCCAATTTCTGCGATTGTTGCGGAAGAGGCCGGGGAACCGGCAACAAGGTCAGTCACTCAAATCGTCACTCCAGGAGGACCTGGGGGATCAACCTTCAGACCGTAAAGGTCGACCTCGGCGGTGACGAATCGCGGAGGATGAAGATCTGTACCAAGTGCCTCCGCTCGGGAAGGGTCAGAAGGGCTGTCTAGGTACGGCCCTTCTGCTCGCAACCGGCAAATTTCGGAGTCGCCCAATAGACGCCGAGCCAACCCGAGGTAAGACTCACCAGCACGGCATTCCCGGCGATATTGCTTATCGCGAAGGGTTTCCTCAGGAAAAGGTCCCCCTCCCCGATCTGCCATTTTGTACCTGTCATCCTGATTCCATGGCATTTTTCAGAGAGCGCCAGCGTTGAGAACACGCCCCCTCGTTCCAGTCCGGAAAGGCGAAGCGATTCCCCGCCTTTAAGGATGAAGAAGGCTTCCGATTCGTCGGCCATGCAACGCACCTTCATCCCCCATTCCTCTTCCGCCCAGATAAGGGAATAAATGTTGGCGAAGAGGTGATCGAACCGTCCTCCGAAAGATCCCGTCAGTATGGCTGAACATTTCGTGGTTTCGGAAGGGTCTCTCCATGCTCCTCCCGCCTCCTTCAGAGCCAACTGCAGATCGGTAAGATCCTTTTCGGGCGAGAAAAGGAGGGAAGGAATCCCTTTGAACAGGGACCATTGCCTGGCCTCCTTCGAGACGCTGTCGCCGTCGCCGATGAAAAGGGAGGGCGTTATGCCGGCCTCCATGCAACTGTCGAGCCCGCGGTCCACCGCCCATACATCCCTGTCCTTGCAAAGTTCATTCATCCAGGAGGACTCGGGCAACCTGCCTCCTGCAACGATCACCATCGAAGGAGGTGCAAAGGGGGGCTCATAAAGGGCCTCGAGTTGGGGAAGAGAAAAGTATCCCATCCGATCCATGCCCCGTCAAAGGTCCTTGATGCAGGCTTCGAGCATCTGCCTGGCTTCTTCCTCGTCGACGAGTATATCCCTCGGTTTCGATCCTTCCTGGGGACCCACTATGCCCACCTGTTCCAGGGTATCGATCAGCCTGGCCGCCCTGGTAAAGCCTACCCTCAACTGGCGCTGCAGCCTGCTGGCTGAGGCTATCCCGCTCTGCAGTATGAGGTCCATGGCGTCCTGGAGGAGCGGGTCGTCAAGATGCGCCTTTCCTCCGTTTGTATCACCCGCGTTTTCCATATCGATGTCGAAAAAGACGGGGTCGCCGAATAGGGTCGAAAGATAATCCATGAAACGCACCATCACGGGTTCGTCCATCCAGGGAGACTGGATCCTGAGCGGTTTTGGAAGCCTGGGAGTGAGGAAGAGCATGTCGCCGCTGCCAAGGAGCCTTTCGGCGCCAGAAATGTCGATGATGGTCCTCGAGTCCGTCTGGGACGGGAGGGTAAAGGCCACCCTCGCGGGAATGTTGGCCTTGATGAGGCCGGTCACAACATTCACGGAGGGCCTCTGGGTGGCGATTATCAGGTGAATACCGGTAGCCCTCGCCATCTGGGCCAGCCTGCAGATGTAATCCTCCACCTCCCGGGGAGACGTGAACATCAGGTCGGCGAGTTCGTCGATGACGATGATGATGTAGGGGAGCCTGTTCAGGGGAAGCGCCCTCGCGTTGAAGGTCCTGATGTTCCGGACCCTGGCCTGGGCAAATAATTCGTACCGCCTCTCCATCTCCCTGATCGTCCAACCCAGCGCGTGCACCGCCTGCCTGGACTCGACGACGGGCGGGGTTATGTTGTGGGGCAGCCGGTCAAAGATCTTCATCTCGACCCTCTTGGGGTCGATCAGCAAGAAACGGAGCTCCTCGGGCTTCTTGCGACAGGCCAGGGCGGCGATGCAGCATGAGACGAAAACGCTCTTCCCGGAGCCGGTCGTCCCGGCAATCAGCAGGTGGGGCATTTTTTCCAGGCCGATGGTCAGATGGCGGCCGTCTACGCCCACCCCGACTGGTATAGCGAGGTCACAGTCGGCCTCCTGGAAGGATGGATGATCCAGGACGGTCCTGATGTTCACCGGTTTCCTGTCGGGGTTCGGGACCTCGATGCCGATAAAAGTCTTACCAGGTATAGGCGCCTCGATCCTCAGGCTGGGAACGGCCAGGGAAACGGCCAGGTCGTTGGCAAGGCTTGAAACCCTGCTGACCTTGATACCCGGCGCGAGCTGGATCCTATACTGGATGACCGTGGGCCCTACCACCGTCTCGGCCAGTTCGGCCGCGATGCCGAATTCGTCCAGGGTTTCAATGATATTCTCGCCCTGTCCGGCGAGAAGCGACTTGTCGAGGTTGAAGGAAAAATCATCGGACGGGCCAAAGATTTCCAGCGGAACCGGAAAAGAAAGGGCCTCTTCCGAAGGCACTTTCGAAAAGGCGCCGACCTGATCCGCGGGTGCCTCGTCCACGATGGTATCGGGGATATCGATCTTTCCGGGGGGTGCAGTGGTGCGGGCCTCCGGCTTTTTTGATCCGGGTCTTGAGCCGGCTCGGCTTGTGCTCCTCGCCGGCTCCTCCGGTGCAGAGCCGGCCTTCGCGGCTTCATTTCGCTGCGGGGGCAGGAGAATATTACGGAAAGTCCGGAAGAGGCCGGAGAGGAAGGAAACAACCTTCATCATGCTTTTCCTGTTGATGATCCCGTAAAGCGTCAAAGCCGTCGCTATACCGCCGAATCCCCCCAGGACGGTACCGAGAGGGCCAACGCGCCTGAGAAGTACTCCGGCCATAAAAGACCCGACCTCGCCGGGTCGTAGAAGCGCCATTGCCGGTTCAATGCCGCTGAGGGCGGAAAGACCGAGCAGAAGAGCGCAGCACAGGTAAAGAACCAATGAGGCCATGGTCTGCCTCAAGGGGAGAGGTACGGGGTATCCGAAAATCCGGGAGGTCAGAAAATAAGCACCGAAGACGAGCAGGACGATAATTCCTCCGCCAAAAAGCTCCAGGGTCCAGAAATGGATAACCTGGCCAAATTCTCCGGTCCTGAAGAGGAAAAGGGTGGCCAGAAGGTACAAATCGACCAGCAGGAAGGTGAAAACGGCCATGGTCATCCATGGCTGCTTCCTGGTCTCCTTTCCATCCAGGCTTTTCGTATCGGCCTTGTCCCGGGCTTTGGGTTTTCTCCTGGTGACTTTCATGTTAGGTTTCGCTGCCTCCCACTACCAATTTCCTGATACGTAACGTCGGCTGGCCATCGGTGACAGGGACCTGCTGCCCCGACTTCCCGCATACTCCCGATTCAAAATGAAGATCATCTCCTACAGCGTCGATATCCCTTAAAACCTCCGGGCCGTTCCCGGTGAGGATCGCGTTCCTGACGGGGTATGACCTTTTCCCCTTCTCGACAAGATATCCCTCGGTGACGTGAAACACGAAATCTCCCGATGTGGGGTTGACCTCGCCGCCTCCCATTTTCATCACCAGGAGTCCTCTCTCTACATCGGAAAGGATCTCCTCGGGGTTTCCGTCACCCTTCATTATAAAGGTATTGGACATCCTTGGGATTGGGGGGTGCCTGAAGGATGATCTTCTTCCGTTCCCCGTGAGCGGGAAATACCCCTGCCTCGAGGAGAGCAAATCCGTGAGGAAGGAGACAAGGACGCCGTTTTTAATAAGAACCGACCTCCTGGAAGGGGTCCCCTCATCGTCAAAGGGGTAACTCCCGTAAAGCCCGAAAAGGGTCGGATCATCGACAAGGGTGACCAGGGGCGATGCCACCTGCCTTTCCAGGGAACCCTTGAAGGAGGAATAGTCCTTGAGCACAATATCCGCTTCAAGGCTGTGACCACAGGCTTCATGAACCATGGTCCCGCCGGCGGTGCCGGCAAGAACGACGGGCATCACCGCTGCCGGGCAGGGTTTGGCCTCCGAGAGAAGCAGCGCTCTTCTGAAGGCTTCTCGGGCCATTTCTTCCAAATCTATGGTTCGGAGGAATTCGCCCTGGGGGAGGCTGAACGCCTTTGCCTCTCTCCCGGAGAAAAGGGAACCCTTGGACTCGACAACGACATTGACCGAGAATCGGGTGGAAAAGGCCGTTCTTCGGCACAAGGGGTTCGCACTCCCGGCGATGGCCACTTCCCTGGCCCCGCTACCCCACGCGAAAGAGACCTGCCGAACCATGGACGACAATTTTCTCGTCCTCCTGTCCAGTTCGCGAATCCTGTCAAAGGGCACCTTTTCACCGATTTCAGGAAGAGGAAGAAGCGGCCTGTCCCCCTTTGGGAGGGGCTTACCTCCGGAAAGACCGGCGCGCCTTTTTCCATCGGCCAGGGAAGAGGCCACCGAAGACAGGTCGGACCCCGATGCGTGGGTGAAGCAGGTTCTGTCCCCCATCACCAATCGAATCCCCGAACCCTCGGTGAGGGTGGAGGTAATCTCCTCGAATTTCCCGTCGTCCATGAGGCAGAGCCTGGCTATACTCCTCTGGATGAAGGCCTCTCCAAAGGAGGTCCCGGGCAGTGAGAGGGCGTCGGCAATATCAAACAGTCTGTCCATTTCTCCGGGGGGCCTCCTTCTGGCTCTCGACGGTTTACCGACGCGATGACTCGAAAGCTTTTCTGGAACGCCTGATCGCCTCGGAGTGCTCGGAAAAGGTCCTGCTGAAAAGGTGCGATCCGTCGGGCATGGCCACGTAGAAAAGGAAGGGTTCTTCCCCGGGTTCCAGGGAAGCCAGCCAGGACCCCTCGGAGGGAGAGCATATCGGAGCCGGGGGAAGGCCGGCGTGAAGGTACGTATTGTAGGGGGAGTCAATTTCGAGATCCCGGTATAGGACCCTTTTCAGCTCCACGCCTCTCAAGGACCAGGCATAGACGATGGTGGCGTCTATCTGGAGTTTCATGCCGGCCGCGGATCGGTTCCTGATCACTCCCGCGATCAGGAACCCTTCCTGTGGATGCTTCGCTTCCCTTTCTACCAGGGAGGCTACAATAGCCTTTTCCAGGAGGAAAGCGGCCTCGGACCCTGTGTCGGGGATCCGTTTTCCAACCTTTTTCATCCAGAGCGCCGAAGCGGCCATGACCAGTTCCTCCACATTGCCTTCGCCGGGGGTCACGTTGTAGGTTTCGGGCAAGAGGAAGGCGATCCTCGACCGTGGTTCTCCAGGCAGGAAGGGCCGAATTTCCGTCGGGAAAAGTTCGTCTTTGCCGAGGGCGCCTTGGAAGGCCTCCCCTAGCCTGGCGACCAGTGTTTCAAAGGTCTCCCCCGGGTAAAGGGTTATTCCGGAAACCTCCGGTTCCGCCAGGGCCATCTGCCTGGCGATCTCCCAGGGCGAACCCCGACGGATACGGTATAGCCCAGGCCTTAACCTTCGGTCGATGCCGACCTTGGCGAACCATCGGGTCAGTTCGCCCGGCCGGTCCGTGAGGCCGGCGGCGGCGAAGACACGGGAAACCGACCCTGCATCCATCCCGGGGCGGATGAGGATCTCCAGGGGTTCCCCGCTGCCCATCGGGATGTCACTGACCAGCCGTTGTGGCAGGCATTGAACAAGGGCCACGAAAAAGGTCAGCGAGACCACGAGAAGCATGAGGTGAAAGGCTTTGCCGAGCAAGGAACTTGAAGTGGAACCGGCATTCCTCATTTCAGCGGGGAAGCTTTGAATTTACAACTGCCAAGACCTTTTCAACGGCAGCCTCCAGCTCCCCGAGTTCCGCTTCGACGCGATGGAGCCCGTCCTGAACGAAAGATTCGTCCTCGATGGAGGCCAGGTTGATCTTCACGTTCATAGCCGCGCCCCTAGCGGCGGCATCGGCCAAGAGTGCCGATACTCCGGCGTCGGTAATGGCGTTGGGGTTGCCCTTTTCTGCGACGACAAGACTATTGGCGACCAGTTCCTTGGCAAGCTCGAGCGTTTGCAGCGGCACGAGCGTAGATCGCTTCAACGCTTCCTGCATGGAGTCTTTTCGCCTGGCCTTCTCCTGCTCATTGTCCTTCGGCAGGGAAAGGGCCTTCATGAAAAGGTCGTAGGCTTCGCTGTCCTTCATGGCTAGATCGAGGAACTTCCCCGAAAGAATCTTTCCTTTTTCCACGGCCTGGATCATTTCCTCCTGGACCTTCTCGAAACGGGGGCGGCCGATGGTCAGGCTAGCCACCATCTGGGTGAGGCGGGAAGCGATCGAGGCGCACAGGGCGGAAGCCGACCCTCCTCCGGGCGTCGGGCTTGAGGAACCGAGATCTTCGAGAAATTCGTTGATAGAGAGGGATGAAATATCCTTCACCGGCAAAACCTCCATTCGTCCGATCTTTGTGCCACGCACTCTCCTCTTTTGTAAACGGAGAAAACGGGAGAAGTTCCACTATTATAAGCCATAATGGCAGGAGTCTCTCCCTCTAGAACTACGAAATCTGCCATTTTGTTCTCTTCAAGGCTACCGCAAAAATTATCGAGCTCAATGGCCTTGGCACCGTTGAGCGTACATCCTGCCAGGGCTTCTTCAACCGTCATCCCCATGTTCATGACGGCCAGGCTGAAGACGAAGGGCATTGACTGGGTAAAGGATGACCCTGGGTTGCAGTCCGTAGCGAGAGCCACCGTCAAGCCGAGTTCAAGCATTTTCCTGGCATCGGCGTAGGGTTTTCGAAGGCTGAAGGCCGTGGCAGGAAGCAGGACGGCAATCACCCCCGCCGAACCCATTTTGGCCAGATTTTCTTCCCCGGCGGCGAGAAGATGCTCCGCCGAGACGGCGCCAAGTTCCGCCGCCAGCGCGGCGCCGCCCGTGTCGACTACCTCGTCGGCATGAATCTTCAACTTCATGCCCTGTTCCCTGGCAGCCTCCAGGATCCTTCTGCTCTGCGGCACGGAAAAGACGCCCTCTTCACAGAAGACGTCACAAAAAGGAGGATCGCACGCGGCGGATACGGCCGGAATCATCTCGTTGACCAAGAGATCGACGAAACCTTCCGGGTCGGCCCTGAATTCGGAAGGTATGGCATGGGCTCCCATGAAGGTCGGTACAACTGTTAAGGGAGTCTCTCTCCCGACCCTTTCTATAAGCCTGAGCATTCTCGTTTCCGAGGCCGTGTCCAGTCCATAGCCGCTCTTGATCTCGACGGTGGTGGTTCCATGGGAGAGGGCCGTGAAGGCGTTCTCCTTGGTCCTCTTCAGGACCTCCTCGTCGCTGGCGCTTCTCAGCGAGCGGACCGAAGAAAGAATACCACCGCCCGAACCGAGTATCTCCATGTAGGACACACCGGAGAGGCGCTGGGCGAACTCCTTTTCCCTCAGTTCCGAAAAACACATGTGGGTGTGTGGATCTACGAACCCGGGAACAACGCATCTCCCGTGGAGGTCGATCTCCTGCTCTATCATGGCTGGTTCGAGGTCGCGCAAGACATCCTCTTCGGAACCCACTTTTTCTATAAAGCCGTTCTTGGTCAGTATGGCTCCCCTTTCCCAGGATACGACCCTGTTCTCATTGACGAGGGGTGTAAAGATCCGGGATCCACGGAAAAGCTTAATCGTCATGATGGCTCACCGGCCATCTCGAGGAGCCTGAGCTCGATAATCTGCTCGGGATCAAAATCAGCCACCTGGAGGTAACGGGCGGCGCTCTGGTAGATCGCGGAGGCAGGGACCATGCCGTAGATCTCGGTTTCGACGACGGGGACACCCCACCTGGAGGCCTCCATCCTGACCAGTTCGAGGACCCTGTAAAGGGGATCTTTTTCATGATCCACTATGTTAACACTCACCTGGACCATCCCCTTGTCCTCAAGGGCGAGTCCTATGGCCTTGACGTGGGCCAGGCCTCCCCCGGAGAACCTGATGGCTTTGGCTATCTCCTTGGCGATCTCTATCCTCGTGGTACCCAGGTTGACGTTGAAGGCGACCAGGAATTTCCTGGCCCCCACCACCGTGGCCCCCGCCGAGGGATGCAACTGGGCCTGTCCGATATCGGGAAGCCTGTCAGGTTCCTTTATGGCCTTCTTCAACGCCTCGAACTGTCCTTTTCGGATATTCTCGAGGTTCTTCCTTTCCGGTCTCGTGGCGGCCTCCTCGTAGAAGTAGACCGGGACCTCGTACTTCTCGTTCAGGCGTTGGCCGAACTCCCGGGCTATGTCGACGCACTCCTCCATGGTGACGCCCTTCAGCGGCGTAAAGGGGACCACATCGAGGGCTCCGATCCTGGGATGAGCGCCGGAATGGGTGTTCATATCAATGAGCGAAAAGGCAACTCCGGCCGATGCCATGAGAGCATCGGCTATTGCCCCGGGGTCGCCGGCAAGGCTGACAACGAGCCTGTTGTGGTTTTCGTCGGCCCTGTGATCAAGCAGGCTGAAGCCCTTCCCGTTGCGGAAGGGTTCCACGATCTTGTCTATTACTTCCTTTCTTCTTCCCTCGCTGAAGTTAGGAACGCATTCCACTATCCTCATGATATTCCTCCCTAATGCAGGTCCCCCTTGGGGGTCCCCTGTCTTTTTTTACTCGGAAGGGTTATTCCAATTCCCCGGTGATATCCTCCACGGCCTTGAGGTAGCAGCGGTCCTCCATCCCTTTTATTATCGTGTCTATCAGGGGATAGAGGATTTCATCCTTTTCCAGGTAGGGCACTTCCTCCCTGAGTTTTCCATAGGCTGCCCTCGAACCGACGCCGGGCATCAACGGTTTGGAAAAATCCAGTCCCTGGGCGGCGAGGAGCATTTCTATGGCGAGTACTCTCCTGACATTCTCGAGGATTTCCAGACCCTTCCTGGCCGAGTACATTCCCATCGAGACATGATCCTCCTGGTTCGCCGAGGTCGGAATCGAGTCCACCGATGACGGATGGGCCAACACCTTGTTCTCCGATACCAAGGCCGCCGCGACATATTGGGGGATCATGAATCCGCTGTTGATACCGCTATGTTCCACAAGGAAAGGCGGAAGTCCCGAAAGTTTTCCGTCCACCAGCCTGGCAGCCCTTCTCTCGGAAATATCACCTATCTCGGCTATCGCGATGCCGAAAAAGTCCATCGCGAGGGCCATGGGCTGACCATGAAAGTTGCCGCAGCTGACCGCTTCGCCCTCGGCCGGGAAGATCAGCGGGTTGTCCGTGACGGAATTGATCTCGATCTGAATAACATTCTGGACATATTGAAGGGCGTCGCGGCTCGCCCCGTGGACTTGGGGGATGCAGCGAAGCGAATAGGCGTCCTGGACCCTATCGTTCCCGTATTTTTCCATGATCTCGCTATCTTTTGTAAGGGTTCTTACGTTCTTGGCCACCTTGATCTGTCCCTGGTGGGGCCTCAGCTCGTGGGTCCTGTGATCGAAAGCGAAGGGAACGCCATGGAGCGCTTCCAGGGACATGGCCCCTATGATATCGGCCATTTTTACCAGGCCAAGGGCTTCCCACAACGCAATGGACGCGACCCCGGTCATGCCGGCCGTACCATTGTTCATGGCGAGCCCTTCCTTGGGTCCCAGCACTATCGGCTCCAGCCCCGTAGCTCTCAGGGCTTCCGAGGTTTTCATCCTCTTCCCTTGGTAAAACACCTCGCCAAGACCGAGGAGCGCAATGCCCAAGTGTGACAATGGGCATAGGTCGCCGCTGGCACCGACGGAGCCCTTGCAGGGAATTACGGGGTGTATTCCGATGTTCAGAAAATCCACGAGCCTGGAAAGGGTCTGAAGACTGATGCCGGAAAAACCTCTTATCAGGGAGTTGATCCTGAGCAGTATTATGGCCCGCACGATCTCTTCAGGGAAGGGGTCACCCACCCCGGAGGCGTGGCTTGACATGAGGTTTGCCTGGAGTTGCTCGCTCTGTTCCGGCGGAATGAACTGGATGGAAAGGTCTCCGAAACCAGTGGTAACACCGTAGATGATCCTGCCTTCCTTGGCCCAGGTTCGGACCATGCCGGATCCTCTCTCCACAAAGGCTACAGCGGAGCGGTCGAGGGTCACCTTTCTTCCATCCCGGGCCACGCTGATGATATCCTCGAGCCTCAACGAGTGACCGTTCAACTCTATTGCCGAAGATCTCATAAAGGACCACCCCCGTAGTTATGTCAAAAACCATTTCGCACACAGATTATAGCGTAAATCACAACTTGACAATACCCGTGGGGGTTTTACACCGAGGGCATGTACCGTCCACCATGAGGTGGACCACCGCCTCACCGGGGTGATCTCTTTCAATGAGGACTTCGCCGCAGGCGGGACAATAGGTGTTTTCCCTCAACGAGAGGTTTCCGGCGTAGACATAATCCAGCGACTCTGCGGCTATCTCCTCCCTCGTCTCGATGTCGGACAGGGGTGAAGGCGGCCGATCCCAACGATAGGCCGGAAAATACCTCGAGATGTGAAGCGGTATAAGCTTTGAAACGCCGGCAATCCACTGGACCATCCTTTTGAACTCTTCGAGGGAATCGTTGATCCCGGGCACGACCAGGTGGGTTATCTCCAGGTGGACCGACCTTTCGACGGCGGTCGTTATCGTGCGCAGTACCGGATCAAGGGTGCCCTCGATCCTGGAGTAGGACAGGTCGGAAAAGCCCTTCAGGTCCACGTTCATCGCGTCTACCCACGGGATGAGATCCCCCAGTGGTTTTTGACAGATGTAGCCGTTGGTGACGAGGACGACTCCAAGGCCTGCCTTTTTCAGCGCTCGGGATGCGTCATAGATGAACTCGTACCACACGGTGGGTTCGTTGTACGTGAAGGCCACCGACGGGGTGCCGCGCTCACGGGAAAGATGAGGGACCTCCCCTGGGGTGACCTCCGCAAGGCCGGCGAATGTCTGGAACCGCGAGAGATGACAGTTCTGACAATAGGGGCAGAAAAGATTACAACCCACCGTCCCGAGAGAGAGGATCCTGCTTCCGGGTTTCCAGTGATAGAGGGGTTTTTTTTCGATAGGATCCACGGCGGCACAGGCCAGCCCGTAATTCAGGGTTACAAGCTTCCCGTCGACATTCTTCCTGACACCACAGGCTCCGATATTCCCCGGTGGAATGAGACACTCCCTGGGACAAAGAAGGCAATGGACTTTATCTCCTGAGGTTGTCCAGAAGAGAGCGGGCCTTTCCACGATTTAACCGCTCCGTTCCGCAGGATCTTCTGAAAAACGGCTTACCTTGAACCGGGAGAGGACAACCCTCTCTCCCATCCCAATCCCGGCTTTCCTCATGGCGATGGAAATCTGCTGTTCTACGGTATCCACGCCTTTCAAGTCCGGCAAGAGGACTCCTTTTCTCCCTCCCCTTTCGACGATCACCCCGTAAATTGAAGGGTCCAGGTCGGAGAGGTCTTCGATCAAGGCAGGTTCATCCAGGATATCCAGCGAGATGCGGCATTGGGCCATCTCTTCGGCCTCGAGGGGGGAAAACCTTGGGTCTTCCGACGCTGCCGCCCTGGCGTTGGAGACGATCTCCTCCCAAAGGTTGTCCCGCACCGGGCGGATTGTGCCTATACAGCCCCTCAACTCTCCCAGGGGCGCCTTTTTTATGGATACGAAGCATCCCCGCTTTATGGTCATTTCCGGCTTCGTGGAGTATTCGCGGGCATCGATATAAAAAAAAGGATCAAGCCTCGATGCCGTCAACTGCACGGCTCTTTTCGCCAGGAGGACATAGGGGTGCGGTTCAGCGGTCCTAACCTCAGGATACCCCATCAGGACTCCTCCCCGGAACATATCAAAAACGCGGAGGCATAGCCAACGCCGAAGGGGGCCTCGTAGGACAGGAACCTGATCTCCTCTCCCAGCGAAAGACCGATAAGGGCGAGGACCGACCGAAGCCCGCACTCGCCCGCGTTTCGAATGACCGCCTCGGCGAGGTTGAAAATCGGATCCGGTGACGACTCCCGAAGTGCTTCCACGATCGTTCGGTCGAGCAACTGCCCATCGGGGTGAAAACCCGAAGGAGCATCCCTGGTCAGCCTGTGGGAAAGGTCCCCGCTCGCGAGAAGCCCCCATTTCTTTTCAGAGGGGTACCGCCTGAGGAGCCTCCCCAGTTCGTAAGCCTGCCTGTAGTCCAACGTGACGGGATTGACAAGGATCATCGGAGGGATCAGGTCCAGGACCGGGCGCAGCAAGTGGAGCGATACCACCGCAGCGTAATCGAGGTCATGCTCGGTGGGGCTGTAGATTTTGGAAGGAAAGGAGGTAGAAAGGAACTCGAAAAGCGCTTCGCCCTCTTCCCCGGCACCCGGGAGAGACAGGGATATGGACCGGGCTCCGAATTCGCCAAGGTCTCCCAGGAATCTCCCGGCATTCACAAAGGTCAGCGTCCTGTCGGTAGCGGCGTGAGGGTCAAGGACCAGGAGGAAATCGGGGGCAAGTTTTTTAAGGCTGTCGCCCAGGGATTTCAAACCCTTAAGTGTTTTCCCGGCCTGGGCTCCGGACCTGGCCGCTACTTCCGGAACAAGGATCGGCGCATGGGGCAGAAGGAACCCCATCGTCCACATGGCAATCCCTCCCGAAAGTTTTATAAAAGGCTCTTTTCATGTATTATGACAGCTAAAGGTAGTTTTTTCCATCAGGGCACCGTACCTTCGGGAAGAACACTCCTACCGACAGGTAAAGCGGTCCGCCCCCCGGGATAATAGGAGGGACTGGTGAAAAAGGTCAGCCAACAGGAGGGGTTTTCCTCCATCATTGGTATGATATCCGAGATCGAGAGCATGGTAGACCGTATCGGTTTACCGTCAAAAGCGCCTCCGGCAAGAGTGGGACCTACCGAAAGGGCGGTCTCGTGGGCCGTGGCCAATGTTCTGTCCCTGCCCCTGTCACAAGCCGCCAGGATCCTCCTGATATCGTCCCTCCTGGGAAGCGATGGCCGCGATGTCGATTGCCGTTTCAACGAACTGGCCGCCCTCTCGGGGCTTTCGGAGAGGACGGCCTACAGGGCTCTCAAGGAGATCAAGGAATCGGGCTTCTTCGAGATCCAGGTCACTCCGGGTAGCGGCGTCAGGATATCGGCGGGGTGGTTGTGGGATGAACCGCGGGAGGGCGCGAGGGAGTTTTTCCAGGAAAGGATGCCGTAAAAGAACTCCCGCCGCGGCTCCGGTTACTGGATGAACAGGGCATCGCCGAAGGAAAAGAAGCGGTAACGCCTCTCGATGGCTTCATCGTAAGCCCTCATGGCCAGCTCCTTCCCGGTGAAAGCGCAGACCAGCATCAGCAATGTGCTCCGGGGAAGGTGAAAGTTAGTGATCATGGCATCGATGGTCCGGAATCTGTAGCCGGGATAGTAAAAGGCATCGGTGCTGAATGAACCCGGCCGTACCTTTCCCTCTTGCGTCGCCCTGCTCTCGAGGGCTCTCACCACCGTTGTTCCGACGGCGATGACCCTGCCACCCGCATCCCTCGTCTCCTTGATGGCCGAAGCTGTTTCCCCAGGAACAAAACACTCCTCGCTATGCATCTTGTGTAGCCTGATATCCTGTTCTTTTACGGGTCTGAAGGTGCCCAACCCCACGTCCAGGGTTATCCAGGCCGTCCTGATCCCCCTTGAAGCGATCCCTTCGAGCAGGGAGGGAGTGAAGTGGAGGCCCGCTGTCGGGGCCGCCACCGAACCCTCCCGCGTTCCGTAGACTGTCTGGTACCTCTCGGCATCGATGAAGGGGTTGTGAACATAGGGAGGGAAGGGCATAGCACCGGACTCTTCCATCAGGTTCCAGACGTCGGTCTCCGGTGGGAAACGGCAAATCCTGGAACCCTGCCCGGCGCTCTCCCCGATGACGACCTCCACGCCCCTGTCGAGGACCAGGCGTTGTCCCGGCTTGACTCGCCTTCCAGGTCTTACAAGGGTCTCCCAAAGAACCGACCTCTTGCCTCCCAGAGGTTTCAACAGGAAAATCTCGATCGGTGCCCCTCCTCCTGCCTTTATGGCACTAAGCCGGGCCTTGACCACCCTCGTGTCGTTTAGCACCAGCAGGTCCTTCCGAACCAGGAGTTCCGCGATCTCCCTGAACACCCGGTGCTGGATTGTCCCCGAGGTACGATCCACCACCATGAGCCTCGAGGAGTCCCTGGGTTCGGCCGGGGTTTGAGCGATCAGGGATTCAGGTAGATCATAATGATAAAGGCTTGCGTCGTAAGGGTTTTTGATCCCGACGGGAGGCCCTTCGGGCGGGATCGAATCCTTTCGGGGTGACCGTTCCATGTCATTGGGGCATCCTGGAGAGTTTTGTCCCGGGGAAATAATGTTGCAGTATGCTCTTGAAATCCCAACCGGCTTCGGCGAGGCTTTTGGCGCCCCATTGAGACAGGCCCACACCGTGACCCCACCCGCGGCCGGAGAAGGTAACCCTGTCGCCCCCGAAGTAGGCACCAGGCGGGGGAGATGCCTGGGGAGGCACTCCTGCCCCACTCTGTTTTTCCAGGGCCTTCCTGAGGTAAAATCCCCTTCTTTCAGGCTTGACAAGCATATCCATTAATTCCTCGGTGTTGAAAACTCCCTCTTGGGTGAAAGCGATGAGTAATTGTTCATCCCTGGCGGTGAGGGGGGGACTTAACTCATCCACCGATCCCGAGGATCCGGCGGGGGCTTTGGACGATGGAGTGCCTGGAGGCTTCCCCCCGAGAGAGAAGAAGGTGCTCCTTATCTTGTCGGGTCCTATCATGGTCCTGAACTGGCTCGCCTTCATGGTGATCCGGCCTCCCGTTCCCGTCAGCGTCAGGTTCACGGCCCGTCCCGCGCTGTCCCTGGAGGAAACGGCCATTCCCGTGAGGCTCCCCAGGTTCACCCCTTTTGAGGCCAGGATTTTCTGTATTTCTAGAAGGCTCATGGTAGTTTGCCAGTTTGAGTAAGGCGACAGGTATTTCAAGGGTTCCGGTTTTCCTTTCAGGTAGGGTATGCTCGAACCCCATACGGAGGAAACATCGGCCGTGTGGCCGCCGCTGTCCGAGTGGTAAAAGGTGGCGGCATAAGCCCCCTGGTACTTCAGGATGATGCCCTTCGTCAGATCTACCGCTTTTGAGAGAACCCTGTCTTCGGCGTTCACTCCCCTGTAAACCTGGCAATGACTCAAAGCGCAGAGGTCGAAACCGCTGCTGCCATGCCGGTTCTTATTCCGGAGGGCATAGGTCCGAGCGATTATCGCCTGGGCTTTCAAGGATTCCATTTGCCAGGCAGGGTTCACTTCCATCTTGAGAACGCCCTTCAGGTAGTCCTCGATGCCTAACACGTTGACCACGTTGAAGCCTCCACCCTGCTGAGCCAGCCTGAAATGACCTCGATAGGGCCTGTCGTTCCATTTTAGGAGGGTGTTCCCGCTGATACTCACGGGAAGCTTCAGCGTCACTGAGCCTGCACGAATAACGCCGGGAGACACCGCTTGGACTGAAACACTCGAGCGGAAGGAAGCCTTGCCTCCCGAGGCGCTCTTGAGGGAGACCTGGCCACCGGGTGCGGAAAAAATTGCTTTCCTGTCCCCCATGGACAGACCCACCGAAAGGGTAGCTGGAGAAGCCCCGGCGGGAACCGACGAAAGCAGGATCAGTAGGGCGGTGAAAAGGGAAGCGATGAACACTCTTGAACCGGTACAGGGCATGATGACTCTCTCCTTCTCCAAGGCCTTCTTCTCCTTCAATCGGGTTCCCCGTCCTCTTCCGCGATCAGCGACAGGAGGCCCTGGTTGTTCATTCCCTCCTCGGGAGGTCTCCTTCCCAGGCAGGAAAATCCGTTGACCGTGGCTCTTCTGCCCCTCGGGGTCCTTTCGATGTATCCTTTCTGGATAAGAAAGGGTTCGTATATATCCTCTATGGTCTGGCTCTCCTCGTTCAGGGCAGCGGAAAGGGTGGATAGTCCTACCGGGCCGCCTCCGAACAGATCGATCAGGGCTCGGAGGTACCTCCTGTCCCGCTCGTCCATCCCCTCGGAATCGACACCTAGCATTTCCAGGGCGGTTTTTGCGAGGGCCGCGTCTATCCCGGGCGCGCATCTGACCTCGGCCACATCTCGGACTCTTCGTAAAAGCCGGAGCGCAACCCGGGGGGTGCCCCTGGCGCTCCTCGCGATCGCCAGGGCGGCATCGGAATCTATCTCCACCGAGAGCAGCCTGGAACCCCTGCTTACGATCTGCGAAATATCCTCCGCCGAGTAGAGCTCCAGTTGTTCGACTATGCCGAACCGGGCTCGGAGCGGAGAGGTGAGCAGCCCGAGGCGGGTCGTGGCCCCGATGAGAGTGAAGGGCGGTATCTGGAGCCTGATATTCCTGGCGAGGGGTCCCTTGCCGACGATAATGTCAAGGGAAAAGTCCTCCATCCCCGGGTAGAGAACCTCTTCGATCGCAGGCGAGAGGCGGTGGATCTCGTCGATAAAGAGGACGTCCCTGGGCTGAAGGTTGGAAAGAATGGCTGCTAAGTCGCCGGTTCTCTCAAGGGCGGGACCTGAAGTGACGCGGAGCCTCCCCTGCATCTCGTTGGCGATAATGCCGGCAAGGGTCGTCTTGCCAAGACCGGGCGGGCCGTAAAAAAGTGTGTGGTCAAGGGGTTCGCTGCGTTGAAGAGAGGCTGTCATGAAAATCGTTAGTTTGACCTTTAGTCCGCTCTGACCAATAAATTCATCAAGTGCCTGAGGACGCAGAGTAAAAACCTCATCCTCTTTGTCATTTATTATTTTTTCTATAAGTTTATCGTTGTTATCTATCATTATTTACCCTCATTGTTTTTCTATCAGTTCCTTCGGAGCAGGCTTAGTGCGGTTTTTAGAAGTTCTTCCTCTGTCCATGAAGCTTCAGGGTCTCCCTCAGCCCTGGATCTTGAAATTGCGCGGATCGCCTCTCCCTGAGTGAAGCCAAGTCCTGTAAGAGCTTCCATTACGAAACTGTCTGATATGTGGTCTTTTTGACCCTGTTCACCAAAGCTCTTTATGTCACTGAATTTCTTGAAAATCTTATTTTTCAGTTCGAAGCATATGCGCTGTCTCTTATACACATCT
>LSQX01041029.1_pt5 | contig 61118 bp, 47 predicted proteins | sample 654561 | NCBI WGS metagenome assembly LSQX01 (sample SAMN04489861, study PRJNA283612) | anaerobic digester metagenome | isolation source: 4 biogas reactors fed with cattle manure at either 37C or 55C with and... | place: Denmark: Kongens Lyngby | collected 2014
CTCCAGCGTGGCGACAACTGGAAAAGAGTATCCAGCCCCAGTGTCTTTGCCGTGGCTTCAAAAGCCTCTGAAGTGGTGCAACGCTCGGAAAGCATTTATGGAACCCCTGATCAGACCATTTATATGGATGACATTTCGGTAAACTACTCCAATGTCCTGGAAGTATTCAGAGGCAAGGCAACGGGCGTTTCCTTTGCAGGCAACCAGATCAGAATCAGGGGTGAAGGAAGTATAAATTCCAGCAATGAGCCTTTGTTTATGCTCGATGGGGTTGTGGTTCCCCAGGAGGTATTGCTGAATCTGCGTCCTACCGAATTGGACCGCATTGAAATCCTCAAAGGCCCCAGCACGGCGATCTTTGGCTCACGCGGAGCCAACGGAGTGATCGTTGCCTACTCAAAACGGGGCGCAACAACCGGCCCATTGTTCCAATACAGCCTGCTGGGCTTCGCAACGCCCAGGGAGTTCTTTAACTCGCGCATTCACCTGGACTACAAAAAGGAAAACAGGATCAAACATACCATTTTCTGGGAACCTGGAATTATGCCTGATGAGCTTGGACGCTTTGGAATGGGTTTCCCCCTGAGGGAACAATGGAAATATTCAAGGGTGATTCTCCAGGGGATCCATAGCAGCGGTAAACTGATTTGGACAGAAGTGAATCTTGACTAAATGTTCCTTCCTTTTTTGGGGAACGAAAGGCAGGGCCGGCTCTTGACAAGCTAAGATGCTGCCGTGGGCCTGTGTGGACTGGCAGTAGGAACCAAGGATTCGGTGAGCTTCAGTCCAATCGGGCCAGTGGCGCTTTTCTTGGAAAAATGCTTCAAAATCCGTATCTTAACACCTCAATTGTTGGTTGGAAAAGGAGTTTTTTTATTCACTTAACCATGAGCAGGAGATAAAAACATGCAATCACTAGTAAACCTGATCCTCCTTGCCATTATGGCGGGATTATTACCCCTGCAGCAGGCAGGGGCCTCTGCCCCTTTTGTCCCTTCAGCCGATGAATCGCTTACTCCATACCAGAAGATCACGGGTTTCTCCCGTGAATTCCCTCAGCAAAAAGTTTTTCTTGATACCGATAAAACGGAATATCTTGCTGGGGAAGAGTTATGGCTGAAGGCTTACCTTGTCTCAGCACGTACGCATGTGCCCGACACATCCAGCACCAATCTTTTCGTTGAGATGATCAGCAACCGTGATGAGGTGGTTGATTTCCTGATCCTGAGGCTCGAAAATGGGTATGCTCATGGTCACATCCGGTTATCCGACTCTATCCGTGGGGGAAGCTACCAGCTGAAAGCCTATACCAACTGGATGAATAACTTTGATAAACGGTTTATTTTTCTTAAAGATATTTACGTTCATAACCCAGAAGAGCCCAATTATATTACCCGCGCCGAGATTCGTCAGAACACACGTTTCAACGAAGCGCTGGAAGAGAAACAGGAGCAGATGCAGTTTGCCTTCTTCCCCGAAGGGGGGCACCTCGTGGCAGGCCTTGAAAACAGAATGGCTTTTAAGGCCGCAGATGCCTTGGGTACAGGGCAGGAAGCCAAAGGCACCCTGCTCGACGATCAGGGAAATGAGGTCCTGATGTTTACCACTACCCACGATGGCATGGGGCTTCTTGCCTTCACGCCTGAGCCTGGCATGAATTATTCTGCCCAAGTGGAATTCAGCAACAGGCAAAGCCTTACCGCCCCCGTTCCGGCAGCCCTGAGCCAGGGCTATGTGCTGCAGGTGGATAATGAAAAGGAATTATTGCGCCTTAGGGTTAATGCCAATTTTGACCCTGCAAGCCTGAACTTGTCTCCCGATTTCCTGCTGGTGGGGCATACCCGGGGCCAGGTGACTTATGTGGAACAGGGCAGCTTGAGGAATGGAAGTTTCCAGGCAGAGGTCCCGATTGACCGCTTCCCTGAAGGCATTGTCCATTTCACCCTTTTCGATGCCAACGAGACTCCCGTGGCCGAACGCCTTGCTTATGCCCGCGCATCACAGAACCTTGAGGATGCCCCTGAAGTATCCTTTGAACTTTCGGCCGGCGACAGCCTCGTTGTGGTGGACCTTCAGTTTGACCCCGGGGCTGAAATATCACCTTCTGAGGCCAGCTACTCCCTCTCCGTGTTGGAAAAGTATGGCCCCCTGCCTGAAGAAAAACAGAACATTGCTACTTACCTGCTTTTGTCAAGCGATTTTGGAACTACGATCCCTAATCCGTGGTATTATTTTGCCGATGACAGCCCCGAAAGAAAGGAAGCCCTCGACCTCCTGATGATGACTCACGGCTGGAGAAGGTTTGACTGGAAGGACTTGCTTGCAGGCAAACGACCTGAGATCCTTTTCCCTGAATCTGAAGGGCTTAGCCTGGCAGGGCAGGTTATTCCCGTTTCCTCATCAAGAGAAACAGGGGAACTCAACGTGGAGGTTTCTGTGGGTTATACCGATGACCGCAAGACCCTCAGAACCAAAACCGACAACCAGGGTTTCTTTACCTTTTCCGGGCTGAACTATGAAGGGGATTTTACTGCGCTTCTTTCGGTGGAGCGCGACCTGAGGGGCCGTATTTATCGCGTGGAACTTTTGGGCAACACCCGTGAAACAACATCCTATATTTCAGGACCCGGAACACGACCCCAACAGACCCTGAAAAGAGGGCCCGACTGGTCGCGACGCAATCGTCCGGGCTTTTTTAGCCGCCTGTTTAACCGTCCAGGTACAGGCGAAGAAACCAAATCACCCAGTATGTTCGGAGCGCCTGACCAGGTGATCTACCTCGAAGACCTGAATGTGCACTACACCAACGTCTTCGATATCCTGCGCGACAGGGTGACCGGCTTAAGGGTCTTCAACGGCGAAATTACCCTGCGCGGCCCTTCTAGTATCAGGTTGAGCAACGAGCCCATTTTCTTTGTGGATGAAGTCCAGGTCTCTACAAATCATTTCCTTTCTGTATCCGTCCATGAGATAGAGCGGATAGAAGTGCTTCGTGGCCCCAGTACCGCTATCCTTGGAAGCAGGGGTGCCAATGGCGCCCTGCTGATCTATACCCGAAGGGCTATTCACCAGCAACAGTTCTCTTATGAATACCAACTCAGGGGATACCACGTTGACCGCGATTTCTTCATCTCACAGATAGCAACCCGGAATTACTTGGATCACGAAATTCCCCGTACCATTCTATGGGTGCCTGACCTCGTTCCCGATATCAATGGGCGCGTTAGAGTGAGGATTCCCTATCTTGAAGACCCTGACCGACTTCACTTCAGGATAGCGGGCGTCGACCGCCTGGGCCAGATCATCTTCCTGAAGTTTTAAACCTTCAGGACAACCCCAGCAAAAACGCCAGGGTGTCCACCCCATCCGCATAATCCATCAGCCCCGGTTGCTGGCTTTTCCCAAAAGGCACCCGTGCAGGGCTTTTCTCTGTTGGCTTGCCGACAATGCACTGGATATTGGCCGCTTCACGCTTCAGATATTGGTCGAGCCCTTCCACTGAATCGTATTTGTCGTAATGAATGACAGAAACTGGTGAAGCCAGGGAAGGATCCTGCCTGAGTAAACAGAACCCCGTATCCACAAAGGGAGCACGATTGACAAGGTGAATGGCTTTATAGTACTCGTAGTTGTTGTAATACTTGTGGTGATCGGCCACGGCCCTGTAGTCTGACCAGTCTTCTTCAAACCGGCTGAGGTCATACCCCTCAGGCACCAGGAGCTTGGAAACATTTCGGCAGCCCAGCCCAAAAAAGGAGAACACATCTTCACCCAGTAAGCGAAGTTCTTCGGGCTGTTCACTCCCGTCGAGCACAGCCACCGAGTTTCGATTTTTTCTGATGATGTGAGGATATTGCCCGAAATAATGTTCAAAGTAGCGCGCGCTGTTGTTGCTGCCTGTGGCAATCACCGCGTCAAACCCATGGATGGGATCTCCCGAAAAGCTCATCCTATCCGAGAACAGGGGCTCGATCTCGCTGAGCAGCCCGCCAAGCGCTGTGGGAAGCTTCCTGTCCTGGGAGGATAATTTGCCCAGGAAACGGTGACCTGCCATCAATACGCAAAGGAAATCGTGAAAACCAACAAGGGGAATATTCCCTGCCATGACCACGGCGACCTCCTTCCGGGGCAAGGGGGCAACGGTGGCAAGGGCAGGATAGGCCCCGGTCCATTGCTTCAGTTTGTCCTGTTCTAGCATGGCGCCCAGGGCAGCAATGGCCCTTGTCACATTAGCCCTTGTAAACCAGGGGTTATGGTGGGCAGCATCACGGGCAGCCTTAAAGAAGGCGCGGGTGGAGGTCCGCTCAAAGTTCGCCTCCCCATCCTTTTCAAGGCAGGCGGCTACTGCCTTAAATTCCTTCCCCAGCAGGGTGAAGGCTTTTATTCGGCGATTAAGGTTCAGTTCCATGGTTTTCCGGTGAAAATATTTCATTGGGGTGTTATCTTTGCAACAACCAAACGAAGATAAGCGTTTATCCAGAAAATTAAAAACACACTGCCTGATGCTTTTTCACTTATTCGGAAGACACCTCCGGAGCCTGCTGAGCCTTGGCCTGGTGTTTTCTGCCCTGTGCTTCATGGCCCGGCCTGCCTCCTCGCAGAAGTCCACAACTCCTGAAATCAACCCTTCCCGGGCCCTTGAAGACTCCCTGCATGCGATGGCCATGCAGATCATCGAAATCCAGGATGACCCGGGTCGGCTCGAGCAGAATGCCCTGTTTCAGTATGCCCTTGAACAAGCCCTTAGAAAGGACAGCACCCTGGCCAACCCATTTACATCAGTCCGAACGGTTTCTTTCCTTGAAGACCCCAGGGGCAGATTTCGCATCATCACCTGGTATGTGCCCCTGCTGAACGGCTCCTACAGGTATTTCGGATATATCCAAACCCCAGCTACAAAGAAACATGCAAGCCGTTTGTTTGAACTTGACGATCAGACTGCGTCATTGACGCAGGCTTCCTCCCAGTCGCTGGGCCGCGATGAATGGTATGGCGCCTGGTATTACGAATTGATTCATCAGCGCCACCGTCGCAAGGATTATTATACCCTGCTGGGATGGAAGGGCGATAATCCTGCTTCCCGCAAAAGGGTCATCGAGCCTTTTCGGCTCACCGACGATGGCCCTGTGTTTGGAGCACAGGTGTTCGAAAGCGGCGACCGTAAACCTTTCAGGATCATCTTCGAATATTCCGCAAGGGTAAGCATGACCCTGAACTATGACCCCGAATTTCCACAGGCTAAACGAAAGAAGATTCCCATGATCGTTTTCGACCGCCTGGAACCTACCCACGAGACTTTTCGAGGCAGCTTCCAGTATTATGTTCCCGAGGTAAATGTGCTCGACGGATTTCGTTTTGATGATGGCCGCTGGATCTTCGTTCCTGATGTCGATGCAAGGGTGACAATCGATCCCGCCCTCGTCCCCCTCAACCCGCCCCAAAACCCCTGACAAAAACCAATAATTCAGGCGGTTTTTCTTTTTTGTATGGTTTTATTTTGCCAACTTTGCGCAGGAGATGGGTTGTTCTGGTGAACAACGATTTTTTCCCTGTTTCCTAAGGATTTTCTTTACAGGCCGTTTTCCTTTTTGTTTTGAATGAGAAGGGCAGTATGAGAATTAATGATCAATTTCTGAATATAACCGATTTACAAACATTCAAAAATCCCTATTGTAATGAAGAAGCATAATTTTAGCGCAGGTCCCTCCGTGTTGGCGAGGGAAGTGATTGAGAACACTGCAAAAGCTGTTCTGGACTTTAATGGAATTGGGTTGTCAATTATGGAAATCTCTCACAGGAGCAAGGATTTCCAGGCTGTGATGGATGAGGCCGTTGCCTTGTTCAAGGAATTGCTGAACATCCCCGAAGGTTACCAGGTCCTTTTCCTGGGCGGTGGCGCCAGCCTGCAGTTTAGTATGCTGCCCTACAACCTCATGGGCAAAAAAGCCGCCTACCTCGAAACCGGGGTTTGGGCAAAAAAAGCCATCAAAGAAGCCAAGCTCTTTGGCGAAGTGGAAGTTGTTGCTTCTTCGGCTGATAAAAACTTCACCTACATCCCCAAAGGCTGGAAGGTCCCGGCCGATGCCGATTATTTCCACATCACCACCAACAACACCATCTACGGCACCGAGATCATGGAAGATTTTGACAGCCCTGTGCCCCTTGTAGCCGATATGTCATCCGATATCTTCAGCCGTCCGGTTGATATTTCAAAGTATGCCGTCATTTATGGTGGTGCTCAGAAAAACCTCGGACCTGCAGGGGTGACCTTCGTCATTATTCGCGAAGATATCCTGGGTAAAGTGGAGCGCGTGATTCCCACTATGCTCAATTACAAAACCCATATCGATGGCGGAAGTATGTTCAATACCCCGCCTTGTCTTCCAATCTACACCTGTCTTGAGACCCTCCGCTGGCTCAAGAAACTGGGTGGCGTGAAGGTGATGCAGAAAATGAACCACGACAAGGCACAACTGCTTTATGACGAAATCGATCGCAACTCAATGTTCATCGGAACTGCAGAAAAAGACAGCCGTTCGGTGATGAATATTTGCTTTGTCTTTAAGCCCGAATATGAAGAACTGCAGGCTGAGTTCCTCTCGTTTACCGGAAAACTCGGAATGAGCGGCCTGAAAGGCCACCGGTCGGTGGGCGGCTTCAGGGCTTCAACTTACAATGCCCTGGCTCGCGAAAGCGTGGAAGCCCTCGTTAAGGCAATGCAGGAATTCGAAAAGATTCACGCCAAGTAAGACTTCTTAAAAGTCTTAACACCTTTTCCGCCCTTTACCCGGCGACCCTGTTGCCTCGTTTGCCTCCTGACTGCTCATTACGGGATTTTTTCCCTGCACCAAGACCTGCAAGAGAGGCATAGAACAGGAGGGGGTAATGGGTGAAAAACCCGGAACTGAAGTATTCATTTTAAAAGATATGTTATGAAAAAAGTATTGGTTGCAACCGAGAAACCTTTTGCACCCGTGGCTGTAGACGGGATTAAATCCGTGCTCGATGAGGCGGGTTACCAGTTGATGCTGCTTGAGAAATACACCAGCGTGGACCAGTTGAAAGAAGCTGCCGCAAAAGCTGATGCCATGATTATCCGCAGCGACAAAGCAAGCCGCGAGGTCATTGAAGCTGCTCCTTCTGTGAAGATCATCGTAAGGGCCGGAGCCGGTTATGACAACATCGACCTGGAGGCCTGTACCGAGAAAGGCGTTGTGGCTATGAATACCCCCGGCCAGAACTCCAATGCTGTGGCCGAGCTGGCTTTCGCAATGATGCTTTATTCCCTCAGGAATGGATTTAACGGCGCCTCCGGCACTGAACTCCGCGGGAAAAAAATCGGAATTCACGCCTATGGTAACGTAGGAAAATACGTTGCAGCAATTGCAAAGGGCTTTGGAATGAAGATCTATGCTTTCGATCCCTTCTTGAAGAAAGAAGACATTGAAAAGGATGGGGTCACTGCCATCGGTAGTATTGAAGAACTTTACAAGACCTGCCAGTTCATTTCCCTTCACATCCCTGCCAATGATAAGACCAGGAAGTCGATCAACTACGATCTCCTGAAGCTTATGCCCAAAAACGGCATGCTGGTCAACACGGCCCGCAAGGAAGTGATCGACGAGGAAGGATTGATAAAGCTGATGGAAGAACGCGCCGATATCCGCTATGTGTCAGACATCGCCCCCGACACCCGCGCCGATTTCGAAAGCAAGTACACCGGAAGAGTGGTCTTTACCGCAAAGAAAATGGGCGCCCAGACTGCCGAAGCCAACATCAATGCAGGGATTGCTTCTGCCAGGCAGATTGTGGCTTTCTTTGAAAAAGGCGATAAGACCTTCCAGGTCAATAAGTAAAAATGCAAAAGGCTGATGGGTTTTTCTTTTTCGAAACCCTGCAACTCCTTTGTGTGGTCAGAAAAAATAAGCTGAACTTTGTGTTTTCTTAACACGCAAAGGAGTTGCAAATGCCTGGCTGCAATCCCTCAGGATAAGCGGTCACGGCTGCCAGCCTCCTGATTGTTAAACCTTTAAATGTAAATGATTAATGGCAATTTTTAAACCTTTCCAGGGCTTCCGCCCTCCAAAGGAGATCGTTAAGGACCTGGCGTCGCGGCCTTATGACGTGCTCAATTCAGAGGAAGCCCGCGCGGAAGCAGGCGACAATCCCTACAGCTTTCTTCGCGTGGTGAAACCCGAGATCGAACTCCCCGGCGATATCGATCTGCACGCGCAACCCGTGTATGATAAGGCCGTTGAAAACTTCAGGAAATTTGTCGAAAAGGGCTATCTGAATCAGGATGCCAAACGCAATTTCTATGTGTACGCCCAGTCCTGGGGCCCCAAGATACAGTATGGTATTGTGGGTTGTGCCGGGGTGGAGGATTATCTGAACGGCAACATCAAGAAACACGAGCTCACCCGTCCCGACAAGGAAGAGGACCGTATGATGCACGTGCGCGTGGTCAATGCCAATGCCGAGCCCGTGTTCTTTACTTATCCCGCCGTGAGCGAGATCGATGCCATCGTGGCAGCCATCACCAAAAACGAGCCCGAATACGATTTCGTTGCCGACGATGGCTTCGGACATAAGTTCTGGGTCATCGAAGACGGTGCTACCAATAAAACCCTGGAAGATTTGTTTGCAAATGTGCCTGCATTTTACGTGGCCGATGGCCACCACCGCACGGCCGCAGCAGCCCTGGTGGGTGCCGAACACAAAAAGAACAACCCCAACCATACGGGGCAGGAAGAATATAACTTCTTTATGGCCGTGGTCTTTCCCGACAACCAGCTCACCATCATCGATTACAACCGTGTGGTGAAGGACCTCTACGGCAACAGCAAGGAGGAGTTCCTCTCCAAAATCGGGACGCATTTCGTGGTCCAAAACAAAGGCGCCACCGAATATAAACCCGGAAAACTGCACGAATTCAGCATGTACCTCGATGGCGAATGGTATTCGATGGAAGCCAGGCCCGGCACCTACGATGATCACGACCCGATTGGCGTGCTAGACGTGACCATCCTGTCGAACCTTGTGCTCGACGAGATCCTGGGCATAAAAAACCTGCGTACCGACAAACGCATCGACTTCGTGGGCGGCATCCGCGGCCTTGGCGAGCTCAAGCGTCGGGTCGACAGCCGCGAAATGGCCGTGGCTTTTGCCCTTTATCCCGTGAGCATGAAGCAACTGCTCGATATCGCCGACACAGGCAATATTATGCCCCCAAAAACTACTTGGTTCGAGCCCAAACTGAGGAGCGGCCTCGTGGTGCATACCCTCGATTAAGATTTTTTATCCAAATTCCCTTTTTGGGGCCGGTTCTTGAAACTGGCCCCAATTTTTTATTTTTAGGTTTAAATAATTGATAATGAGTATATTTTATCCATATAGCAACTTGTTTTTTTATGACTGAATTCATATCATCCTCGGAGTTAATACGGAGTTTATACGGTTTAAACCGTATAAACTCCGTATTAACTCCGTATTAACTATGGCCCAGAACCGGTATGTATCTTTCCCTTGTTAAGCCGGGATTGACTTGAACAGGAAAAAGGAAAAAACTTTTTTCATGTGATTTTTTATTCAGAAAATTATTTTTATCTTTGCAGTCCTGAAAAAACAAGCCGTGAGGCCTTTCAGGAGAAGAACAAGAACCAAGCATCTAAAAGGGCTGTTTAACAAGAACTTTTGAAGCAACACCCGCGCCATGGGATTCAACACTTCAGGCAAACGGTGATCTTCAAAAAATTATCAAGTGTTATGAAAAAAGATACCCATCCAAAAGACTATCGTTTTGTCGTTTTCAAGGACATGTCGAACGAATACTCCTTTATGACCCGTTCAACGGCCGCCACTAAGGAAACCATCGTTTGGGAAGACGGCAAGGAGTATCCCCTGGTAAAACTGGAAATTTCACATACCTCGCATCCTTTCTACACCGGCAAGCAGCAGCTGGTCGATACTGCAGGACGTGTGGATAAGTTCCGTACAAAATACCAGAAGCATCTCAAGCAGAAAGAAAATTAATCTTTCTTCACGATACTTTTTTAGAAAGCCCTTTTTAAGGGCTTTTTTTTTAAAAATTTTTCTATCTTTATTCGTTCTTGAATTTGAATATTGATATTTAAATCTTCCCTCTAATGAATTATATCCTCTTTGGCGATCAGACACGGGAGCACCTGCTTCCTTTTACCTTTTTGCGTCCCCTGGCCGATATCAGGGTTGGAATCCTTACTATACGCGAGAAATGGGAGCTTTACCTGGGTGCGAAGACCTCTACCCTGACCGAAGAGTACCTCAGCGTCAAATACCCTATTGTGAAGAAGGCCGACAATGTCCTGATCAACTCCAGTGTGTTGCCCGGCAAGGACCTTGTGAAAGAGATTGGCCAACTGGAGCCCAATCAGACCCTGGTGCTGGGTGATGTGCTGATTGCCCATCGCTTGCGCGATATCGATATCGATAACCTCGATGCAGATGCCCTGGAAAAGGTCATCCCATTGGAATCCAAGGCAGAGCTTAAAAAACTGAACAACCTCTGGGATATTGTGGTCTTGAACGAGCAGGCCATTGTGGATGACTTTTTGCTGATCACCAAGGGACGGAAAAGCCAGCCCCTGGGTGAACACGTGAGGGTCATTGCCCCTGAAAACATTTTCGTGGAAGAGGGCGCAGTGCTTGAGATGGCCATGATCAATGCCTCCGAAGGTCCGGTATATATTGGCAAGAATGCCCAAGTGATGGATGGCGCTGTCCTCAGGGGGCCTGTAGGAGTGGGCGAAGGTGCCAAGATCAGGATGGCTGCAAAGATTTACCCGGGTTCGTCCATCGGCCCTTATTGCAAGGTAGGGGGCGAGATGAGCCAATCGGTTATTTTTGGCTATACCAATAAAGCCCACGATGGCTACCTGGGCCACAGCGTCATCGGCGAGTGGTGCAACCTGGGCGCTGATACCAATGCCTCAAACCTGAAAAACAATTACGATGAGGTGCGCCTTTGGGATTATGCTGAGAACAGCTTCGTAAACACGGGACAGCAGTTTTGCGGGACCTTTATGGGCGACCACTCTAAGTGTGGAATCAACACCATGTTTAATACTGGTACCGTGATCGGGATCAATGCCCAGATCTTCGGGGCAGGGTTTATGCGCAATTTCATCCCTTCATTCTCCTGGGGCAGCGTGGCAGGATTTAGCAATGTAGACATCAATAAGGCCGTGCAGGTCGCCCAGAGGGTATTTGCCCGTAAGGGTCTGGAGTTCGGCGACCTGGACGAGCAAATTATTCGCAATGTCTACAATCAATCCTTTAGCTACCGCAGGATGTAAGGGTTCTCTGAAAATAATTTAGGTGCTTTGCTAAACTTGCAAAGCACCTTTTTTGTTGTTGGGCTGACAAATTGGGTTGTTTTTTGGAATTCTGATCCTTGGCACGGCTGTTGCGTAATATTATGACCTGAGAATCAAAATCTCGCATGAATTTTTTTCAAGGGTTCAAAGTGCTGGTTTCCGGGATGTTGCCCGAACGAAAGAAATAAGATGCCCGGGAACAAAAACCCCCTGGCTGACGTTTTATCATTGTTAATGACATTTTGACGCAATATTTTTTTATGGATAATTTTTTTGAACGAGAAAGCATGCTTTTATCTGACATCATGGATGCTGAAAGCGAATTCATCCCCCTGCTCAGCGCAGAGGAAGAAGAACAAATGGCTGCAGAGCAGATTCCTGATGTCCTTCCCATACTTCCCTTAAAGAATACTGTATTGTTTCCGGGGGTGGTAATCCCCATTACCGTGGGGCGCGACAAGTCGATACGGCTGGTGCGGGAGGTGTATAAAAAGAACCGCGTGATTGGTGTTGTATCTCAGAAGGACGCCGAAACGGAAGAGCCTGATTTTGAGGACCTGAACCGCATTGGCACCTACGCCCATATCCTCAAGACCCTGCAGATGCCCGATGGAAACACTACGGTGATCATCCAGGGCAAGAAGCGGCTTGAGATCATGGAGCTTGTTGCCAGCGAGCCTTATTTTAAAGCCAGGGTAGTGGGCTTCGACAGCCAAATCAAGGTGAAAAGCGACCAGCAATTCAAGGCCCTGATTGGCACCATTAAGGACCTCGCCATTCAAATCGTAAAACTTTCACCCAATATTCCCAGTGAAGCTGCCTTTGCAATCCGCAACATCGAAAGCCCAGTGTTCCTGGTGAACTTCATCTCCTCGAATCTGAACATTGACAATGCTGAGAAGCAGAAACTGCTGGAGACCCTCGACCTGAATGATAGAGCGAATAAGGTGCTTGAACACCTGACCCGCGAACTGCAGATGGTGGAGTTAAAGAATCAGATCCAGAGCAAGGTAAAGGTCGATATCGATAAACAGCAGCGCGATTATTTGCTGAATCAGCAACTGAAGACCATACAGGAAGAGCTCGGGGGCAATCCCTACGACCAGCAGATCCTGGAACTGAAGGAGCGCGCGAAATCTAAAAAATGGAGCAAGCAGGTCAAGGAAGTTTTCGAAAAAGAGATTGTCAAGCTGCAGCGCATCAATCCTGCGGCCATGGAATTCTCGATTCATCTGAACTACATTGAAACCCTTGTTGAATTGCCGTGGAACGAGTTTTCGAAGGATAAGTTTGACCTGAAAAAGGCGCAGAGAGTGCTCGACCGCGATCATTACGGACTTGAAAAAATCAAGGAACGCATCATCGAATACCTGGCCGTGCTGAAGCTGAAGGGCAACATGAAGTCGCCCATCCTTTGTTTTGTAGGCCCTCCCGGGGTGGGTAAAACCTCACTCGGGAAATCCATTGCCGAGGCTGTGGGCCGGCAATACATCCGTATGTCACTGGGTGGCTTGCGCGATGAAGCCGAAATCCGTGGGCACCGCAAGACTTATGTGGGTGCCATGCCCGGAAGGATCATCCAGAACCTTAAAAAAGCCAAAACCAGCAACCCTGTCTTTGTTCTTGATGAGATTGATAAGGTGGGATACCAGACTTTCTCGGGCGACCCCTCATCGGCCATGCTCGAAGTGCTCGACCCCGAACAGAATGTGGCTTTTTACGACAACTACCTGGAGGTGGACTACGACCTGTCGAACGTGATGTTCATTGCCACAGCCAACAACCTGTCGAATATTCAGCCTGCCCTGCGCGACCGAATGGAAATTATCAACCTGAGCGGTTACATAGTGGAGGAAAAGGTCGAGATCGCCCGCAGGCACCTGTTGCCTAAGCAGCTTGCTGAGCACGGGGTAAAGCCTGATCAGCTGAAGTTTAGCAAGAAGGTGCTTGCCAAGATCATTGAGGATTATACCCGTGAGTCGGGGGTAAGGACCCTGGAGAAACGCATTGCCAAAGTGATTCGTGCCAAGGCACGTGAGATCGTCCTTGGGGAGGTCGTTGACCCCAACCTGAAGGTGGAGGAAGTGGTAAGAATCCTTGGGGTGCCGGTCTATAACCGTGACCAGGAGCAAATCCGCGACCTGGCAGGAGTGATGACAGGTCTGGCCTGGACTTGGGCAGGGGGAGAAGTCCTTTATATTGAAGTGAGCATCAGCAAGGGCAAAGGGCAACTGACCCTTACGGGTAACCTTGGCGACGTCATGAAAGAGTCGGCCACCCTGGCCTACGAATACCTGAAAGCGCAGGCATCCATACTGGGCATTGACGCTAAGATCTTTGAGAAATACAACGTCCATATGCACATTCCTGAAGGAGCAACACCCAAGGATGGCCCATCAGCGGGTATCACAATGTTTGCAGCCCTCACTTCGGCCTTCACCCAGCGTAAGGTGAAGCCGGGCGTGGCCATGACGGGAGAGATCACCCTCAGGGGAAAGGTGCTGCCTGTAGGCGGTATCAAGGAGAAGATTTTGGCCGCCAAGCGGGCAGGAATTCAGCATGTTATCCTTTCGGAAGAGAACCGAAAGGATGTGGCTGAGATCAACCCACTATACCTGAAAGGCTTGAATTTTGTATATATCCGCGAAATGACAGAAGTCGTTGACCTGGCCATGGGAAAAGAGCAGGTGGATAAACCCCTGGTGTTTGAGGTTTAAGCTGGTCTTAAAATCTGATTTTTAGTTTGTTGTTTGTAGAAATAATTCTACCTTTGCAGTCCCTTTTGAGGGCCTGTAATTCACTTATTGTTTAACCCGGTTGTTTTGGATTACGAATACGATAGTCTGAAAAACCACAGTATTTAATCACCCTTTTTAAATGTCAGAAGAAAACAAAAATCTGAACCCTTCGGAAGACCAGCCTGTAGAAAACCCTGCAGAGCAAACCGAAAACCAGGCAGAAGCAACTGAAACCCCTGCAGAGGAGGTTGAAGAAACCCCTGCAGAAGAAATCGCCGAGGCTCCTGTTGAAGAATCAGAGGAAGCACCCGCAGAAGAAGTTGCTGAAGCACCCAAGGCTGAAGAAAAGCCAGAAACCCCCAAGAAGAAAACCAGCCCGTTCACGCAACAAGTTCCCGGAGAATTTGACTGGGATTCCATCGGCAAGAAGCAGGAAGCTTATTCAGCAGCTGAGCGTCAGCGCATGGAAATTCTCTATGATGAGACCCTGAAGTCAATTGGCGAAGGTGAAGTGATCGATGGTACGGTCGTTTCCATGAACAACCGTGAGGTGGTGGTCAACATTGGCTTTAAATCCGATGGGGTTATTCCCGCTGCAGAAGTACGCTACAATCAAGACCTGAAGATTGGCGATGCCATCGAGGTCTATGTGGAAAGCCAGGAAGATACCAGCGGACAACTTGTGCTTTCGCATAAAAAGGCACGTACCCTGCGCTCATGGGAACGCATCAATGCAGCGATGGACAACGACGAGATCATCAATGGTTTCGTGAAGTGTCGCACCAAAGGCGGTCTGATCGTCGATGTATTCGGCATTGAAGCCTTCCTGCCCGGCTCGCAGATTGATGTGAAGCCTATCCGTGACTATGATATCTATGTTGGCAAAACCATGGAATTCAAAGTCGTGAAGATCAACCACGAATACAAGAACGTTGTGGTATCGCACAAAGCGCTGATCGAAGCCGAACTTGAAATCCAGAAGGCAGAAATCATTGCCAAACTTGAGAAAGGACAGATCCTCGAAGGGACTGTTAAGAATATTACCTCCTATGGTGTGTTTGTTGACCTGGGCGGTGTGGACGGTTTGATCCATATCACCGACCTCTCCTGGGGACGCATCAACCATCCTGAAGAGATTGTTAACCTCGATGAGAAAATCAACGTGGTAATCCTCGACTTCGATGAGAATAAGAAACGCATTGCCCTTGGCCTCAAACAGCTGACTTCCCATCCCTGGGATTCACTCGATGCTGAAATGAAAGTTGGCGATAAGGTTAAAGGTCGCGTGGTAGTCATTGCCGACTATGGTGCATTCATTGAGATTGCCCCCGGCGTTGAGGGCCTGATCCACGTATCTGAAATGTCATGGTCTCAGCACCTGCGCACCGCCCAGGACTTCCTGAAGGTGAGCGATGAGGTGGACGCCGTGATCCTGACCCTTGATCGCGAAGAGCGCAAGATGTCGCTGGGTATTAAGCAGCTGATTCCCGATCCATGGGAAAACATCGTTGAAAAATACCCCGTGAACTCCAAGCACACCGCCACTGTCCGCAACTTTACCAACTTCGGTATCTTTGTTGAACTGGAAGAGGGCGTTGACGGCCTGATCCATATCAGCGACCTTTCCTGGAGCAAGAAGATTAAGCATCCTGCAGAATTCACAAAGATTGGTGAAAGCATTGAAGTGGTGGTGCTGGATGTTGATAAGGATAACCGCCGCCTGAGCCTTGGCCACAAGCAGCTTGAAGAGAACCCCTGGGATGTGTTTGAGAGCGTGTTTACAATCGACTCCGTTCACCAGGGTACTATTGTCGGTACTTCCGATAAAGGCGTGATCGTTTCGCTGCCCTACGGCGTGGAAGGCTTTGCACCCACACGTCATATCGTGAAGGAAGACGGCAGCCCCGCTAAAATGGACGAGACCCTTGATTTCAAAGTGATTGAGTTCAACAAGGAAAGCAAGAAGATCGTGGTTTCACATACTAAGGTATTCCAGGATGTGAAGTCAGCCGAGAGAGCTGTCGAAACCAGTGAGCGCAAGGCTAAGGAGAAATCGACCAAGAGCGCCGTGAAAAAGCTTAAGGACAACATTGAGAAAACCACCCTTGGTGACCTCAGTGTCCTTGCCAATCTGAAGTCAGAGATCGAAAAGACCGAAAAAACTGCACTGAAGGAAAAGCTGGCTGCCATGGACGAGAAGGAAAAGGCCAAAGAAGAAGCCAAATCTGAAAAGGCTGATGAAGAGGCTCCTGTAGAGAAGCCCAAGACCAAAGCCACCCGTAAAAAGAAGGAAGAGGCTCCTGAAGCCGATGCCCCTGCTGCGGAAGAAAAGCCCGCTGCTGACGAAAACGAAGAAACCAAGGAGTAAGACTCCGGGGTTTTTACCGATAGAACAATGCCGTTCCGGATTAAGCCGGGGCGGCATTTGTTTTTGGGGAATGAACCAAGGCATGGAAGTCCCCGTTTAGGCCTTTTTTTCTTCAGAAAATTTGGCTAAGAGGAATCCCTGATTATTTAATGCTGCATGCTTTGAAAAGCAATTTGGATTGCCTTTAATTTGGCAGGTCAAAGGCACAATTAATCCTGTTGCCTTATGCCAAAGGACTGGTCAGGGCCTCAAAAGTTCGAAGACTTATGGCAAATTTTTTGATAGGCTCTTAACGGCAGATATCGGCGGCCTTTTTGGAGGCTTCCTGATGGCCCATGCTGCCGGCCTTACGGAGGTCTTCGCAGGCGCCCTGGAAGTCATTGGTTTGAATGCGCAGGATGCCACGCTGGAAGTAATTCTGATCCGTACGCAGGCTAAAGGTATTGATCAGCATGGTGTAATCGGCGATGGCCTGGCTGTTCATTTCAGCTTTTGTATAGGCTTCTGCCCTGAGTTGGTAAATGTGGGCGTAGTTAAAGCCCTGTTCCATGGCTACGCTGAGGTCCTGGATGGCATCTAAATATTTTCCCTGTTTGAGGAAAATCTGGCTCCGTTCGAGTCTGATCTCAGGGTTTCCCGGGTCGAAGGATGCGGCCTTTGAGAGGTCTGCCAAGGCTTCTGCTTCTTTTCCCTGCCTGAGGAATTGTTTAGCGCGTAGGTGGAACACATTGGCGTTTGCCGGGGCTATTGCCGCAGCTTTGTTCAGATCAACCAGTACCGTCCCGTTACGTCCTGCCTTAACGCCTATTTCCGCGCGTAAAAGGTAGGCTTCCACAAGGGTTGAATCTATCTCCAGGGCCCGCTTAAGGTCTTTGAGGGCCTTTTCTTCCATGCCTATGCGTATCCCCGTTAAAGCCCTGTAATAATAGGCTTCTCCATGCCTGTCCTGTATCTCGATCACCTTGCTGAAATCCTGATGGGCTTGGTTGAGCCTGCCAAGCTCCAGGTTTGACTGCCCCCGCCTGAATAGAGCTTCATAAGCTCCGGGGTCGAGCTCAATGGCTTTGCTGAAATCATCGGAAGCTGCTTGGTAGTTGTTCTCGGCGAAGTGGCGAAGGCCCCGCAAGAGGAAATCACGGGAGGTCTGTGAGATGGCAGGAAAGGTAAGAAGCAGGGAAAGAATGAATACAAAAAATCGGGACATGAAACGTATAGAGAGAGTGTAAATGAATAGACTGGAATTCAGGGTTTTGAACATACAAAGTTAAGTAATTTCCAGGCCTTACAAAAACAATGCAAGGGAATTATTTTCGCTGACAAGACCCCAGGATTTTACAGCTGAAAAACAGGGCTTAACGCAGTGCAAGCCAGAGGACTTCTACCGGATGGAGGGCTTTGCGCCCCGTGCCATCCAGGATCTGGTGCCTGCAACTGCTTCCCGAGGCGGAAATGATGACATCAGCAGGGGCCTTCCTGATGGCGGGCAGCAGGTTCATTTCCGCAATCTGCATGCTCAGGGCATAATGTTCTTTTTCATAGCCAAACGAACCCGCCATTCCACAGCAACCGCATTCGATGGGGGTAACCTTATGCCCGGCAGGAATGCGCAGCATTTCAAGGGCATAGTCGTTTTTTGAAAGGGCCTTTTGATGGCAATGCCCGTGAAAGAGGATCTCCCGTTTCCCGGCCGAGAATTGGTCGCCTGCAATGTGCCCTTTCTCATGCTCCCTGCAAATGAACTCCTCGATGGTGAAGGTGTTTTTTGCCAGGGCAAGGGCTGCTTCCCTGAGCTCCTCATTGCAGAGGTCAGGGTACTCGTCGCGGAAGCTCAGAATGGCAGAGGGCTCAATGCCTATCAGGGGCTGTTCACGGGTTACGATTTCCGATAAAGCCCCTATGTTTTTATCCGCCAGGAGGGCGGCTTTCTTCAGCAGTCCCTTTGAAAGTGCGGCCCTTCCACTTTCACTATGATCAGGGATATAGACCTGGTAGCCAAGGGTATGCAGCAGTTGAATCGCGTGGATACCTGTTTCGACGTCATTGTAATTGGTAAACTCATCACAAAACAACCAAACTTTCTTGTCCCCGTTCAGTTTTGCGTTGAGGGGATCCAGATTTCTGTTTGTCCATTTTTTAAATGTCGTTTTATGCAGCAAGGGCATGCTTCGCTTTCGGGCAAAGCCCATCGCCCCTTTGATGAGGCTTGAGGATAGCGGGTTCTTAACCAGGGCATTGTACACCCCTGGCGCCAGGCTCGCAAATTGGTTCAGGCTTGCAAATGCAGCCACCAGTCTCGACCTGAGCGGCGTCCCCTTGGCCAGGTAGTATTGCTGCAGGACTTCAGCCTTGTAACGCCCCATATCGACATTTGAGGGGCATTCAGCCTTGCATCCCTTACAGGCCAGGCACAGGTCGAGTACCTGTATCAGCTCCTTATGATCGAAAGGATTCTTTTTTGGGGAATTGGTGACGATTTCGCGCAGCACATTTGCCCTCCCGCGGGTGGTGTCGGTCTCGTTGAGGGTGGCGTGGTAAGAGGGGCACATCACCCCGCCCATGGAGGCAGGCTTGCGGCAGTCGCCCGAACCATTGCATTGCTCCACCGCCCTCAGGAAACTTTCCCCCTCACCGTAATTGAAAAAAGTCTTCAATTTGCGTTCGGGCGCTCCAGCCTTGTATCGCAAGCTGGTTTTCATCGAGGGGGTATTGGTGATCTTTCCCGGGTTGAGCAGGTTTTCAGGGTCCCAGGTTTTTTTTACTTCCTGCAGCATACCATAGATGTGATCACCCATCATCAGGGGAATGAACTCACCCCGTAAGCGCCCGTCACCATGCTCTCCGCTGAGCGAACCACGGTATTTCTTAACCAGCCGGGCTGCTTCAAGGGCTACCATGTGGAAACGTTCCACATCGGCAGGGTTCTTCAAGTTGAGGACAGGACGAAGATGCAACTCTCCCGTACCGATATGGGCATAATAAACGCTGTTGAGGCTGAGGCTTTTTAGCACCTGATTCAGCTCACCGATAAAATGGGGCAGGTCCTCCACCTGTACTGCCGCGTCTTCAATAACGGCAACTGGCTTTGCATCTCCTGGGACATTTGAAAGCACTCCCAGACCTGCTTTCCTGAGCGCCCACACACGGTTGATGTCTTTCCCCGACACCAGCGGGAAATGATAACCCAGGCCTGCCATGCGCATGGCTTTTTCCATGGCTTCGGCTGCCGCCAGAATGGTCTCACGCTGTTGATCTGCAAACTCAACAACAAGAATTGCCCCCGGATCACCCTGCACGAAAAAACGGTTGCGCGACTGGGCTATGTTGGTCTTGGTGCATTCCAATACCACCTTGTCGATCAGCTCAACGGCAACGGGCCCGTGTCTCAATGCGATCAGGTTGGCTTCCAGGGCTTCTTCAACGCTGTTCAGGTGCACACATACCAGTGCGTTTTCTTTGGGCGGTAAGGGTACCAAGCCGAGCTTGATCTCGGTGAAGATAGCCAGCGAGCCTTCAGAACCTGACAAGAGTTTACAAAAGTTGAATGGCTCCCGGCTGTTGCTGAATACGGCATTGTCGAGCAGCAGATCGAGGGCATATCCAGTGTTGCGCCTTTTTAACGCAGGATTTGGGTATTGCTTCCTGATCTCCTCTTGGTTCTCAGGCTGGGACAACAAGGCGTGGATCTGGTTGTAAATTTTGTTCTCCAGGCTGTTTCCAATGCATTTCTTCCGGAAGGCTTCATTGTCCAGCGGTTCAAAAATAACTTCGGAGCCATCGGAAAGCAGTGCCTTTATGGCCAGGGTATGATCACGAGTGCTGCCATAAACCAGTGAGTGGGATCCGCAAGAATTGTTGGCTACCATACCGCCCATCATACAGCGGTTGCTGGTGGAGGTCTCGGGGCCAAAAAACAGCCCATGGGGCTCCACGTAACGGTTCAATTCATCCAGGATAACCCCGGGCTCGACCCTTACCCAGCCCTCCTCAACATTGAGTTCGAGGATGCGGGTCATGTATTTCGAGAAATCAACCACCAAACCGTGACCAACCACTTGCCCTGCAAGCGAAGTGCCTGCTGTGCGGGGGACGATGGGTAACTGGTGCTCACGGCAAAAAGCCAGGATCTTTTTCAGGTCACCAGGGTTCTTTGGCCTGCAAACGCCTGAAGGCAGCTCTCTGTAAACCGAGGCGTCCGTGGCATACAGCATTCGCCAGGTAGGGTCGTAGTAAAGATCGCCTTCCAGCTGGCCGGCCAGCAGATCGAGCGGGAGAATGCCTTCGGGATGTGCCATAAATGAAAAGGCGGTTAATGGTTAAACCATTTAGGAATTACATTTCGGGTTGTTTCTTGTAAAAGTTGGTGCTCTCAAAGATCTTGTCGGCGTTGGCGGCAATAAACCCGCTGTATTGCTTTCCGTCCTTGTCATCGTACCTGAGCGTAAACTCATAAAAGCAGAAGGGGATCTCAAATACCCCATCGCTGAAGCCAAAGGGAATGATCTCTGCCTTGGTTGAGCTTTGTTCAAGCAGTTCCCCGGGCGTGCCGTATATTTCACTCCCTCCTACGATATTCATCAGGAATCCATGATCCTTTACAAACTGGTTAACTTTCTGCAGGGTGCTGAAGTTCTTCAGGGCATTTACCTTAATGGCAAAATGGTTGGCACGGAAACCATACACAAGTGTCCAGGCAGCATACTCACTTTCCTGACGGACCCTTTCATACATCTCGAAGGGGATTTTGCCCCAGATGCTCCCCTTGTAAACAAGCAAGGGATCCTTATATATATCCTGGTCAATGGCATCCAGCTTTTCCCTGATGGTCTGCTGCAGGAAGTCGCTGCAATGATCCAGCAGGAGCTCGCTGACAAATACCTTGGGAGCATCGGGCTCAGTCTTGTGCTCGTAATGGCGGCCCAGTAGCTTCTTGGCCTTGAACTCGTATTGCCCCCGCTCTTCATACCCGTTATCGGTAAATATCTTTGCGATGACGTTCATGTTTACCCTGGGATCATTAAAGGTTCGCAGGGCAATATGGTCATGAATAACCCTTTCCCCAAGCCCTGTGAAAATGTCATAAATCTGCATGGCTGAAGGGTTTTGGGTGGAGTAGGGGACCCAGAAGCGGTTGAATATTTCTTTTGTCTCCATTTTTTTGTTTTTATTGTCTCAATCAAAAGTCGGCAAAAAAGCTTGAATGAACAACGCTTTTTTTTATTCTGCATGTTAATTTTCGGGTTCTTCCTTTTCTTCTGGATGAGCTGTTTTCAAAAGCAACACCAGGTTTCTGAGCATCGACAAGGTCAGCAAGGGGAATGCCACGGTAAACAACAGTTTTATCCAGCTCTTCTCCAGTACGCCCGAAAGAATAAAGGTCCAAATTATACCCAGGAAAAATAAGTCCACAACGATTAGTAGTGCATTTCCGGGGTCTTTACGCATCCATTTTGGGAAGGGTAAACCAGGTTCTTGATCTGAAACGTTACGGACCAACCGATAGGTGCAAAACACCCAAATGCCGGGCAAAATAAAGCCAAGCAATACTCCAACCGCGCCAAATGGAAGCATTCCCAAAGAATAAACAATGCCCATAAAAGCCTGCCCCCAGAAATTCAACTGGTAGTTTTTGCTGTTCCCAACAGCGGCATCTATAAGGTTTTCAAGGGGTTTTGGCAGGTTTATTGGCGTGGGTTTCTCAGACATGTTGAATATTATCTTTAAGCATGTAAATTCAATTCAAAAATAAAGTTAATTTGCAAATAGGTTTTAAAGCTTTACTACTTCTTTGAAATAATCACCAAAAACCACCACATATGAAAAGAAAGAGCACGACCGGCATTTTGCTTTTTTTACCTCTGTTCCTTGTTTTTGTAATGCTGACGGGCTTTCAGGGAATGGCGCAGAGCGGGGAGACGCAACCCGAAACACCTGTTAAGACGGGTTGGAAGCTTGGAGGGGTGTTGCCCACCATCACCTTCGACAGCGACCTTGGTTTCCAGTATGGAGCCCTGGTGAACCTTTTCAACTATGGAGATGGCTCCAGGTTCCCGCGTTACGACCACTCTCTCTATTTCGAAGTGTCGCGTTTTACAAAGGGCAGCGGATATAACCGCTTTTTTTACGATTCCGACCAGCTGATCAAGGGCCTCAGGACAACCTTCGACCTGAGTTATATCACCGACCCCTTGATGAGCTTTTATGGCTTTAACGGCTACCAGTCAGCCTATAACCCGGTTTTTGTGGATGAGGAGGCTGGAGACGATTATATCAGCCGTGCCTTTTATGCCCACGACCGCAAAATGTTCCGCACCAAGATAGACCTGCAGGGCAGGCTGAGCGGAGACAACCTTCGCTGGGTTTCAGGTTTTGAAACTTATAATTTTACGGCCGGCAGCGTTGATCTCGAGAAGTTGAACAAAGGCAAGGACGAGGAAGACCTCTTGCCTGAGGTTCCAGGGCTGTATGACAAATACGTTGCCTGGGGGCTGATCAGTGAAGAAGAAGCCAGGGGCGGCTGGCTAACCTATTTGAAAGCGGGTCTTTCCTACGATACCCGCGACAACGAACCCAATCCCATGAGCGGGGTTTGGTCGGAAGTGGTCTTTCAGGTGGCCCCTGATTTCCTTGTGAGCGGTGATGGCTTTGGTCATGCTAAGGCCTCATTAACCCATCGCCAGTATTTTACCCTGATCCCCAATGACCTTTCCCTGGCTTATCGCCTGGGCTTGCAAAAAACCATTGCAGGCGATGCTCCCTTTTATATTCAGCCCCTGGTAATGACCTCTTTCCTTAGAGGCAATACATCTGAAGGTTTGGGCGGCTCAAAGAGCCTCAGGGGGATCCTGCGCAACCGCATTGTGGGTGATGGATTTGCAATGGGTAATGTTGAGCTGAGATGGAAATTCATCCGCTTCGACATCGGGAAAACCAATGTTTATCTTGGCCTGAACGGCTTCGTCGACGGCGGGATTATCATTGACCCCATTGACCTTGACCTTTCCCTGGTGCCTGCTGAAGAGCGGGAGGTCCATTTTGATGCCGACAAGGATGCCCTCCACCTTAGTGCAGGGGCCGGATTGCGTATTGCCATCAACCAGAACTTTGTTGTTGCTGTCGATTTTGGGAAAGCCTTTGATGAACGCGACGGCAACACCGGCTTTTATATTGGCCTGAATTATCTTTTTTAGGATGCTGCAACTGCGGGATCTTAATTTTTGAACATGGAAAATAGCCCGGAAACAGTAGAAATTAAGAAAACACAAAAAGGATCGGGCTTCAGCGGCCTGATCCTTTTCGCCTTTATTTCCTTTGCCCTCTGCTTTGCAGCTGTCTGGGTCCTTACCCAAAACCGGAACCATAAGCTGGCCAGGCTGCATGACCTGGAGTTTAACACGGGATATTTTGTTGGAAACACCTATCATAACCCGGACCTTGCATGGCGGATAAGCTTCCCGGAAGGGATGACCCTGCTCGATCATCAGCACCTGCAGGACTGGAAGCAATTGCCACAGGTGCCCGGTTTTGCTCCCGACTCTATTGGCGACACCGGCCTTTTTATGGCCCTGGGTGATGCCTTTTCGGTGGTGGCCTTTGCCTCCGTTGAAGCCATCGAAGGAAGAGCTGTCTTTCAGGCCAGTGATCATATCATCACCCAAACCCAGCTATCCCTTCGCAACTCAATTGCCCGCCGAAATCACTATCCGTGTGAGTGTGAAGTCTCCGATGTGCTCATCAGCCAGATTCCCTTCAAAAGAATGAGCCTGGTGTTTGTTCATCAGGGCCAGGTACAGAAACGCCAGGAGGTGTTTTCGGGGGTGGCTGCCAATTATTTGCTCCACGTCACTGTGATTTATTACAATACCTTTGCAGGTGAAAATATGATTGCAGCCATCCTTGATTCTGATTTCGAATAAGAATAGCCCAATAGCCTATCCTGCTTTCTCGCCTTGCCTTCCCCCTGCTTATCCTTTCCTGGCTCCTGTTTGATTCTGAGGGTAAGGAATATTATTGAAAAAAAATGGGGACATTTGCCTGTTTCTTTGATATCTTTGGGCTTCCGTGAGCAAGGAATATCTCCTGCCCGGCCTGTTCAAACCTCTCTGAAACCTGAATTGAAGGGTTTTCAGGGAAAAAATGTTCAATCTTATGATCTGTGCAGAAAACATTCATAAATCCTATGGCGATCTGAAGGTGCTGAAAGGCATCAGTCTTGAAATCACGGCAGGCGAGATTGTCTCCATTGTGGGCGCTTCGGGTGCGGGTAAAACAACCCTCCTGCATATCATCGGAACGCTCGACCCTTTCGACCAGGGCGAGGTGCGTATCAACAACCAGAACATTAAGGGTTTCAACGATCAGAAACTTTCTGAGTTCCGCAACAAGAACATTGGCTTTGTCTTCCAGTTTCACCACCTGCTGCCCGAATTTACCGCCCTGGAGAACGTATGCATCCCTGCCTTTATCGCGGGTCGCCGCAAAGGGGAGGCCCTAAAACGGGGACGTGAACTGTTGGAGATGCTTGGCTTGGGCGAACGCCTCGAGCACAAGCCTTCCGAACTATCAGGGGGAGAGCAGCAAAGAGTGGCCGTGGCCAGGGCTCTTATCAACGATCCCGCAGTGATCCTCGCCGACGAACCCAGCGGAAACCTCGATTCCAAATCTTCTGAAGAACTTCACAAGCTGTTCTTTTCCTTGCGCGAACGCCTGGGACAGACCTTCGTCATCGTGACCCACAACAATGAACTGGCCAATATGGCCGACCGCAAACTTACCATCAAGGACGGGATGATTGGCAGAGAAAACAGCTGATTCCTTTGTTTTTGTCTTTTACCCTTTTGGAAAAAGGAAAAAATAATTTTTAAAACCCCTGTTGGGGAATAAGCGAATTTGAATGGGATTTATTGGTTTATAATGCTTTCCAGTTCTTCTTCCGAGATAATCATTACCCCCAATTCTTCAGCTTTTTTTCGTTTTTCAGGCCCCATGTTTTCTCCTGCTACAAGGAAAGTGGTCTTTGAGGATACTGAGCCAGTCACCTTGCCGCCGTGTTTTTCGATCTGTGCTTTGATCTCATCTCTTGAATATTTTGAGAACACCCCCGAAACCACCAGTGTGGAGCCCTCCAGTTTGCCATTACCGGTGGGTGCATCCTTTTCTGTTGAAAACTGCAGCCCTGCTTTTTTCAGACGTTCGATGATTTCCTGGTGTTCAGGATCATTGAAATAATCGAGGATACTTTGGGCCATTTTTTCGCCCACCTCATGAATTCCATTGAGCTCTTCAAAACCGGCATTCATCAGGGCATCGATGTTCCCGAAATGCCTGGCCAGCTTGCGGGCCATCGTCTCGCCCAGCAGGCGGATCCCCAAAGCAAACAATACCCGCTCAAACGGAACCTGCTTTGATTGCTCAAGGGCATTCAGGATATTCTCCACCGTCTTCTCACGGAAACTGATTTTCTTCGTCTTTTGGGTGACAGGGTCGGTGAGGGTTTTCTCCAGGCCCAGCAACTGTTTGTATTGCAGGTCGTACAGGTCCGCAAAGTTTCTTACCAGCTTATTGCTCATCAGGATCTCTATGCGGCCTTGTCCGAGGGTCTCCACATCCATAGCCTTCCTGCTGATGAAGTGTTCTATCTTTCCGAGGATTTGTGGAGGGCAGTGCTCACTGTTGGGGCAATAATGTGCTGCCTCTCCCTCCACACGCACCAATTCAGCCCCGCATTCAGGGCAATGAGATGCAAATTCAATTTTATGCGCATTGGCTGGACGAACGGCCCCATTCACCCCTACAATCTTCGGGATGATGTCCCCGCCCTTTTCAACAAAAACCTCATCGAGCTTGTGCAGATCGAGTTCTGCCATGCGATCAGCATTGTACAGGGAGGCCCTTTTAACCGTAGTGCCAGCTACAGCCACGGGTTTCAAAACGGCCACAGGGGTTACTGCCCCTGTGCGTCCCACCTGGTAAATTACATCCAGCAGGCGGGTGGCCACCCGCTCGGCTTTAAATTTATAGGCAATGGCCCATCGGGGCGATTTCGCCGTATAGCCCAGTTCTTCCTGCTGCATATAATTGTTAACCTTGATCACAACTCCATCGATGTCGAAGGGAAGTTCGGGACGCAATTGTTCCATGGTCTCAATATACAGGAACACTTCCTCAAGGGTGCTGCACCTTTTGATGAACTCCGAGACCTTGAACCCCCTTTCCCTGAGGGCCTGAAGGCTCTCGTAATGGGTGGCAAAAGCAGGCTCTTCGCTGAACAATCCATAAATAAAGCAGTCCAGTCCCCGTCTGGCCACCAGCGCCGAGTCTTGCATTTTCAGGCTCCCTGCAGCAGCATTGCGCGGATTGGCAAAGGGTTCCTCTTCATGGGCGGCTTTTTCCTTATTGATTTTCAGAAAACTTTTGTGGGGCAGGAATACCTCACCGCGCACTTCGAATTCATCAGGAAGGCCTTCTTTCGGCAGGGTCAAAGGCAGGCTGCGGATGGTCTTTATGTTGGTGGTCACTTCATCGCCCTGTGTCCCGTCGCCACGCGTGACGGCACGAAGCATGGCCCTGTTCCGGTAAGTGATGCCTATGGCCACGCCATCAAACTTTAACTCGCACACATATTCAAAATCATCGCCAATGGCCTTACGTATCCTTTGATCGAAATCTTCAATCTCCTCCTTGCTGTAGGTATTCCCCAGGGACATCATGGGGTATTTGTGCTTTACCACGGGGAACTTCCTGGTAACTTCCCCGCCCACGCGCTGACTGGGAGAGTTGGGGTCGAGCAGTTCAGGGAAATCAGCCTCCAGCCCGATGAGTTCCTCCATCAGCATGTCGTATTCATAATCGCTGATGGAAGGCTGTGCCAGGACGTAATAACGATGGTTGTGTTCGTTGAGTTGGGCTGTCAGTTCACTGACCCTTTTGCGGGCTTGTTGAAGGTCCATTGAGTAGTTTTTTTGGATACGGCTTAAAATATAAAATTAAATAAAACAGCTTGTTTTAAAACCTTTATTCAGTCTTTTTTTTGCCCCCTGAAAAGGGCCTTCTTTGCTTTTTGCCGTGCCCTCAGCACTTTGAAAGACCCCATTCGAAACCAATCCCTCATTGGTCCTGGATGATTGCAAAACTGTATCAAACCCAAAGATGAAACGTAGATAATACGAATCATTAACGTAGATAAAACGTATCTTAAACGTATTTCATACGTCTAAGGTACGTCTAAGGTACGTCTAAGGTACGTCTAAGGTACGTCTAAGGTACGGTTTAAGCAGGTCGGGATTTCAACCCTGAATCGAACCTGAAATGGTAAAAGATCGCATTAAAGAAATTCGGGTTTCTATGAGAGGGCAGGGAAAAAACCTGGCTGGATTGCAGAAATGGAATTCAAAAAAAAAGGCTTAAGAAAGCATAAGGAAAGGAAGAATCAGGGGAAAAAAACAAGGCCGTCCCCGGTATCGGAGACGGCCTCAACTCATGAACCGGTATGGAGGGATCACGGCCCACCAATAATTACCTTAAGGTCTTGTGAGTTGATGCAAAGCACAGGAATGGCTTCCTTGTTGTAGATCAACTTCTCCTCGGGTGAACCAAAGGGATTCCAGGTGATCTTATCAGGATCGGTGCTCATCATGATGGCGTCGGCTTTTTTGGCCAGGGCCAAATCTACTACAGCCTGCTCAAAGCCTTTAATTGTTTTATGATAGTCTATTGTATAAGGCACCTTGTACTGATCCATGATATTGGTTACCTGCTTCAGGTCGCCATTCATTTTGTGCTGAATGGGCTCATCGTTGGGATAGTATACAAGGATATGAAAGGCAGCCCCAAGAAAGCGGTTCAGTTCTATGGCCCATTTGACCTTTTGTTTTGAGCCCAGTTCAGTGTCAAGAGGATAGACAAAGTTTTTGAATTTATTGCCCTGGCTTGGTTTCTTCACCACAAACATCGGGGCGGGGGAGGTGGTGATCACCTTCAGTGCAAAGCTGCCCAGCAGGAATTGGACCCCTTTCTTTCCATGGGTTCCCAGGAAAAGATAGGTGGCTTCAGTATTCCTGGCAGTTTCGGCTATGGTGCTGAAAATACTACCCTCGGGAGCCAAAAAGTCGGCTTCCACACCATGCTGGGCTTCGACCTTCTTGCAAATTTCGTTGAGCCTGGTGCCTATGGAGTCTATTTTCTTGTTCTCCCTTTTCAGCATGCTTTTGGTCTTCTCATTCACAACATGCAACACCACCAGCTTAGCGCCCGTCAGGCGTGCCATTTGTGCCGCGTTGTCAATGGCATATTCACCAATCTTTGTAAAGTCGGTGGCGACGAGGTAAACCTCTTTTTTTTCAGGTTCCATATTCTATGGGATTTGGTTCCTATTTGAATTTTGTGATAGCCGAAAAGTCTCAGCCAATTTACGAAAATTTAATCATAAAAAACGATTCTTTATTCCATTGATCTTTTTCTGACCAAATGGGCTGGTGGTCTCGATCAAGTCAAGGAGTTCTTTTACCTGCGTGAGGTTTTTTTTCTTTTTCTCGTTGCGTAATAGACGGGCTGAAGGCGTAAAGAATTCATGCCATTCTATGAAATCACGCTGTCGCTCATACCAGTCCCTGAAGGAAATTTTTAATGGGCTGTTCTCGCTCCATTCGCGGTGCAGGCGCAGGGCGGTGATGAAAAAGTCATCGCGGCCGACATAATCCAGATCCGCATCACAGAGGATCTCTTCCAGGAGGTTTTCCGGGCGCTGGGGCATGGCGGTAGATAGGATCAGCCTGCCAATTTCCCTGATTTGTTTGTCTGAATAACCAAAAGCGGGCAGCGTCTCTTCAGCAAAATCGCGGGCAAGGGGCTCATTATTTTCATACGACCACAGGTAGCCTGTATCATGATACAGGGCCGCTGTCAGCAACAACAGGAGTTTGCCATCGTCAACTTTCTCCATAAGGGCTAGGGTCTCCACTGAACGAATTACGTCGAGGGTATGCTGGGCATTGTGGTAAAAAAGGGACGGCTTTAACTCCCGGGTAAGCTTACGGATAATAAATTCCCTGGCACGGGTAAATTCCATAAATGCATTATTAATTTCAGAGGGCATGGTCTGCAAACCATACCTTGCCTGTAAAGGGAACAGATTTACAGTAGGATTTTTTCCGTATTTTCTATCAAAGTAGCCTAACATTCAACCTAATAAGCGTCGGACAAACGCTAACAAGGATAGAACGAAGTTTTTACATTTATCGTATATGGATCCTGTTTTTCCCTGCAGAAAATTTATAATACAGGGAATAATGGAGCATCACCGAGGTGTTTCCTTCGTTTTTGCCAAAGCCGCTTATGTAATAGGGCTCCATCTCTGAACCTGCGTTACGGGCCAGCATCAGCCTGATGCGCAAATCCCATCCAAGATAAAGATTCCAGAACAATTTGGTTTTAAGCCCTCCGCCAATCTCAGCCCAGTGCGCCGAGTAGCCCGCCGGTTCAAACACATCTTCCACAGAACCCCAGTAGGGCTCAGTGATGATGATACGTGGGGCTTCGTGGTCAAGCCAGCCAAATCCATAGCGAAAGGCAAGGAATATCTCATCTCCTTTCATAGCGGGGTTTTTCTGGAACAAGTTGTAATTCACCCCGGCCCTGAAAAATAATCCCCGGGCATCATAGTTATGCGTCTCGCGGGCCACCCCCACATCCATATGTCCTGCTTCCATGGCTGCAAACCAGTTGGGCTGCCATTCATAAGCGGCCGTAACCTGGTGCATCATCACCTCCGGCTCCAGGAAATTCCTCGCCAGCCCGGCAAGGTCATAGCCCAGGCTGAACGATGGCCTGAAAACCAGCGTGTCACCCTGCTGTGCCCTTGCACTCAAGCTAAAGCTCAGGATCAGGATAAAGAAGTATTTTGATATGCTCTTCAAGGCTGTGGTTTACCAGGGTTTGGGGTAATTGAATGGAATGAATACGCGCATTGGTATGGGTCACCTCCTGTATCTCATAAAACATCGTAAAGCCGCATTCGGCCGAGACAAAATTCAGTGAATGGGTATACGCTACCCAAAGGGTGTCGGTAATTTCACCGGGGAATGTGAAAACAAAGCCCGTGGTGCCCGATGCGGGGTTCAAGGGAACTTCAATGCTGCGAACACTTTTGGTGTTGTCATACAGGAGGCTGTCAGGACGGCCTGAACCATACAATGAAAGGCTGTCAAGGGTATAAGTCGTCGGACTCCCATCGGTGACAGTCGGCAGGTAAAAACCCATCCTGAGCGGGTTGGATGTGGCCTCCTCACAGAGCTCGTCGTTCTGACAGGAACCCAGCAACATCAGGCTGGCAATTCCTACCAGCACCATCTTTACACTCGATCCTGCAAAGGCTTTCATATCCCGCAAAAATAAGAAAAATTCACTTGGGAGTGATGGGATTGTTTTGCTCATCTCCCTTTATGTGCATTCAGGCCTTTTGTTTTTGAGAAAATCGAAAATACATCCCTGCCCTGACATAACGAAGGGGCATTGGACGGTTGTCAATGATCTGGTAGCGGGTGTTCCAGAGATTCTCGACAGTGAGATTCAAGCCCATTTGCTGGTTGAATATCCTGGGCTTCCAGCTCAGCCCGATATCCCCCGTGTGATAGGATGGCAGCCACTGGCTGTTGTCGCTGCTGGTATATCTCTTCCCGCCCATCTCGTGGTTGTAGAAGATGCTAAGATTTTTAATTGAAAAACTCAGGTTAATCCCGCCCCGATGCTTGGGAACGTATGTCAGTTGTTTTCCCAGGGATGGATCATCAGCGTCCATGCCTTTCGAATTTTCGGCAATGGTAAGGTCGTATCTCAGGTTCCATTCCAACATGCCTTGCCCCAGCTTTCCGTATCCGGCCCAGCGGCTTTCCAGTCCATAGCTTCTTACTTCCAGGCGGTTTTGGGGCATCCATATCCAGGTGTCATCCACAGGCAGCCAGATGATCCAGTTCCGGATGCGCCTTTGGTAAGCTCCCAGGCTGAGGTGTTCAAAGACACTGAAGACTTTCGCGCTGGTATTGCGTTGTTTCAGGCGTTCAAGCCTTATCTCACCGCTCCAGCCTTGTTCGGGCTTCAGGTCTGGATTGCCGCCGGGGCTCCAATACAGGTCATTCATGGAGGGCAGGAGGTAGCTGTAGCCTGCATTGCCCTTGAGGGTCCAGTTTTGAATAGGTTTCCAGGCAATGCCCAGGGAAGGGGCAAAGGGGATCTCGCGTTCCCTGACAAACTCCTGCCGCCCGCTCATTACCAGCTCCAGCTGGTCTTCCTTGGCTTCCCATTTGGCAGAGGCAAAGATTGCCAGGCTGTTGCGCCCTTGCTCCTCTTCATATTCCAGGGCGTTGGCAGTGGACTTCCGGACATTGACGCCACCATTGAAGATCAGTCCTTTTAAAGGGTTCCAGCGGGCCTCTGCTTCCCCTGTATTCACTATGCTTTGGCTGTCGCCATCGTACTCAAGGTTGTCACTGAAATTCAGCTGATCTTCAAAACGCGCGCCCCTGATCATGATCAATATTTCGGGCAAGCTGAATTGGTATTGGCCGCTCAGCCTAAGGCTCTTGTCTTTTTGCCGCGACTCATAATAATCCATATCGAGGGAAGGAGGGATGTTGCGATCGCTGTCCTGCCACCACCACTTAAAATCAAACCGGTGGTTGTTTCCCAGCTGGAACCAGGTGTCGTGCAGGATGCCGGCCTGTTCAATGCTCGCAAGTTCCTGGGTCTCCACAGGGCTGCCCGCAAGGTTTGGGTTGGCATATCGGTATTCGTTCCTGGCATTCCGATGGAAGGACCTCAGGGTGGTTGAAAACCTGGGCCTGGCATAACTAAGCTTCAGTTGCTGGCCAAAGTCGCCGATACTCCCTGTGGTCAAGGCCAGGGTTCCCGAGAATCCGGGCTCGCGGCTGGGGTGGTTGTTGATGAAAATGGCTCCTCCCATGGCCCCGCTGCCCCACAGGGCGCTGCCCCCTCCATACTGCACCTGCACCTCGTCGGCAAAGAGGGCAGGCAACAACGACAACTCCATTTGCCCGTTCATGGGGCTTTGCAGGTTGAAGCCATTCCATATCATGGCCGTTTGTCCTGCCTGTCCTCCCCTGAGGGCCGGACTGGCCAAAATTCCTGGTCCGTAGCTTTTGATAAAGAGGCCGCCATGCCTGCTGAGCAGAAAGCCCAGATCCTGATCGGAGTTGCGTTGCAAGGCCACACTGTCAAGGGTATGGGTGGTGTGACCCGCCCCGAAGTCCAGTTGACGCCTGGCCGTTACCGACACCTCCTGCAAGGTGATCAGGGTGTCGGGTTCTTCTGCAAATGCAAAGGCAGTGGTGAACTGCCACAACAGAAAAAACAGAATTCCTTTTCGCATAATTTCTGAATTTCGCCCCGAATCCTTCAGGGCACGTTAAACAAATGATTTTTTTATAATCATTTGTAACAAACGGTGAAACCAGGTGGAGAAAAAAAGATGAATCAATTTTTCTTCGCTTTTTTCCCGAAAGCTACAAATTAACATGTTTTGGCAGGTCTTCTGACTTACTCCTTGTTTACCGCCTTCCCATTACGGAGAACCCGCAACAGTGGCATAGGGTGGCAACAATTGTAAAGAGCTTACAGCAGCGGGAACTGTCCGGGATTTTCACCCGGTTCCCTTTTCATCCGAAGTGCCCGATTGGGGGTTCGGAACCAAAACCAAGGCAAAGGTAGGAGATTTCGTTGTGATGGGAAACAATGTTGATAACTCCCGCAGAAAAGTTGATAATTTTGATCAGTAGTTGTTTGATTGAAGTGTGATGCCGCCTCAAGTTACTAAAGATCAGGGAGTTTGTGTGCTTCTCTGTTTAAAGGGGTTTTTTACCTTGCAGGGTGAAGCTGGCTGCACGGATGCAGCCTTTGGTATAAGGAGCCGATTCTTCAAGGATGGAGATGTTCACAAACCCTGCTTTTGCGATATGGGCCAGGTAGTTTTCTTTGGTCTCGGCACCTGCCCAGCATCCGGCCACTGCTGAGGGGTCTGTCTTGTATTGTTCCGGCACTTCCTCTGTGGCGTATATATCGCTTACAACAAATGTGCCCCCGGGCTTAAGAATCCTGAAAATTTCATTCCATACCTGCCCCTGATGCAATGAATGGTTTATTGTGCAGTTGGAGATCACCACATCGGCCATATCATCTTCAAGAGTGATCTCTTCCAGAGTCGACTGGATGAAGCTGGCATTGTGGGCCCGCATCACCTCTGCATTCATTTTGGCCGTTTCGATCATGCCCCTGCTCAGGTCAATCCCGAAGGCATGCCCTTTTTCCCCGGTCACCCTGGCCATGCGCATCACATCATGACCCTTGCCGCAGCCCAAATCAATGCAAGTATCTCCGGGGATAATGGTCGCCAGCGAGAAGGCTCCGCCACAGGAGAGGCGGCAGTTCTTTTTCGAGAGCCCATCGAACCCCATGGCAATGGCACCGGTCATGTTGCTTATGATGTTTGGAAAATAAAGGGGTAAAATCTCTTATGAAGTTAAGAAATTTCTTTCAATGCCCGACTAGCCAAAAAACAGCAGCCGCAGGCAGACCCAAACCACCGCCAGCGAATATATTAACTTCAGCAAGGCGCCTGCCAGCAAGCCCAGTAAACTGCCAAAGGCAGCCCTCGTGGCGGGCTTCAGGTCCTGGTTGTTGGAAAGTTCAGCCACCAAGGCACCTACAAAGGGGCCAACAAGAATACCCGCCGGGGGGAAAAAGAAGATGCCCGCCACCAAGCCAAGGGCCGCACCATACATTCCGCGTTTGCTTCCTCCCGTGCGCTTGGTGCCATATACGGGCAACACCAGGTCAACGACCGTAATGATGGCCGCCAGCAAACCAAAGATGACCAGCAGCTTGCCGCTGAAGGAATACCCTGAGGTGAAATGAAGGATCAGCATGCCTGCAAAACTAAGGGGCGGTCCGGGCAATACGGGGAGAAACGCTCCCAGCGTACCCAGGATCAGCAATACCATGCTCAGGGCTATCAACAGGCCTTCTGCCATTTTCTAGTATTCTTTTGATGGAATGATGATGGCCAGGATAATGTAAAACAGCAGGCCGCTTCCCAATGCAAGGGCAAACAATACAAACAGGATGCGGATAAGGGTGGGGTCGGTGTCAAAATATTCAGCAATACCGCTGCAAACCCCTGCGATCATTCTTTGGCTGCCTTTGGTCAACTTTTTGCTCATGGTTTTGGGTTTTTGTTTTTTGTTTGGAACGCCTAAAAAAACAGATTATTGAATCAACATTTTCTTGTGATAAGTCTCCCGCACGGTATTTAAGATCAGGAGGTAAAGCCCGGGTTCAAGGTCACCGGTGTTGATCCTGTTGGCTCCCCCCACGAGGTCACGGCTGAGGATCCTGGCCCCTTGCAAGGAATAAACATCGAGGGAACGCGCCCCTTCAGGGGCTTCAAGGATAATCCAGTCACTAGCGGGGTTGGGATACAATTGAAAGTTTTTGTTTAAGCCGGGATTGCTGACCGATACATAATTCTCGTCCCAAATCCGGTAGGCAAATTCAGGGTGGTCAATAAAGGGGTTACGGTTTCCCTGGGCTTCATATATAGCCTGGTTGCGAATGATCTCCTTCTGGCTAACAGGGTCCTGGGTGTGCCATGCCAGAAACATCTCCAGCGCCCACGCCTTAAGTCCCGGAAACTCCCTGTTCTCAAAAACCTCAGAGGCATTGCCATTGCCCTGCCAGGAAGGGAAATCATCCTCATAACGGGTAGCCATGTAAAAATACCCGCGGGCAATGTCTCCCTTGTAGGCATCAATGGGCTCAAAGGCCGTCCCTGAATAACCCCCTGTGGTGTTGGGACCGAGCTTGCTACCGTTCTGTGAAGTCCAGGAAGGGTTGCTTACTTCCCCGTAAGGGTAATTGCCCCTTTTCCCATTGACCATTTTGTCGGTGGGAAAGATGTGGAACATATCTGTGTACATGGGCATTGCGCTCTCAAACCAAGACTGGGGAACCGAGTGTTCGCGGTTATAATATTGCCCCTCTACATTTCCCCCTGAACCGGTATCCTGATCCTCGCCAAAGGTAAAGACATAAGGCGGTTCCTGGCAGGGCTTGTCGGAATACATATCCCAAACCTTAGCTGTAAAGGTGGCGTCGGAGTCCCTGAAATGGCTCCAGAGGCTGGAATAGGTCTGGGGTTGTTGGTCGTTGATGATCATAAACAACTGGGTCTTAAGCTGGCTGCCCTGGCCTGTAGCGCTGTTGTAATACCCTGTGGGAATGGTGGTGGAAATGCCCTGACCAGACAGGCTAATGGTGGAGGGCCCTGCATCACCGGCCTGGTGTGTTAGGGTTCCCTGCTTTTGTCCTGTCGATTCAGGGAAAAACCTTACGTATATCCGCTTTGAGGAAATATTGCCGTTGCTGGGGCTCAGGGTCAGGCTGCTGCTAAATTGATCCATGCAATCAAGCGAAACCTTGAAGGGGCCGTTAACGGTGATGGTTAAGTCTTGGCTGATGCCGCTCGCCTGAACATAATAAAACTGCACATCGGAAAACTGCCCGGGATAAACCCCGCGAAAATGCGGCAGGCTGGATGTGGAGAGCGTAATACTGCCGGCGGCAATGACCCGGACACTTGCAAGGACCATAATCAATATCAGGAGCAGACGGGAATTTTTTCGAAATGATGAACGTAACATGGGTTTTGTATTAATTGGCAAATTTAGGGAAAAGGAGCAAGAAATAAAATGCTCCCCCATTTAAAATTGATCATCCCTCACAGACCTTCATTGGGGATATTGTTTGGATTTAAACCGTACTTTAACCGTTTTCAATTGGTTTAAGTACGGTTTAAGTACGGTTAAACTAAGAGTCAGGCATGCTTGAGGCTTGATAAAAAACAGTTTTTTGATTATTCCTTAAAGGTTTGAGCAGGAATTTCACAATCATAATCATGTTAAATGAAAGCTGCCGGTTCCTTTGAGGATATTCAGTGATTGACAGGCTAAAGCTAAAAAAAAGCTGCCCGTATAAATCCGACGGGCAGCTTTTACTGCTTATCAGGAATAAGATGGCTTATTGCCTGATCATTTTCTGAACGTAATGATTTCCGTTTTTGTCAATCAGTTGAATAAAGTAGAGGCCGCTTTTCAGGTAAGAAGTCCTGATTTCGAGATCTCCTTCAAAGGTGTTAAATTCCTGCATGATTTGTCCGCTGCTGTTTACCAGGCGTACTTTTTCAATTTGTGCAAGGTTCACCAGGCGGATGTTGTCGCGGAAGGGGTTGGGGTAGATGCTCACCCCTGCCATTTCTGTTTCCTGGACGTTGGTGTAGAGCTCGAAATCATCCAGGCTGCGGGCAGTTACTTGGATGGTTGCAAGGTATTGGTTTACAAGGACGGTCAGGTTTTGTGGCTGGGTGGGTACCGAGGTTCCGATATAGTCGGCATCGAAGAAGGAGGTGCGGAAAACACCGTCACCGTTTGCTGAGGTCAGGTTATAGTTCTGACTGCTGGCAAAGGTCCCGGTGGCGTTGGCGAAGCTGACGTTCTCAATCTTGACCAGTTTGGCCTGGTCATCGGAAGTGAGGCTTGCCAGAGCACGGACTTCAGGGATGATGTTGTTTTCTGTGGAAGTAGCAGGGGCAGAGTCGTCGGTTGGCACCAGCTGGAGCATGCCGTTGTTGCTGGTGAGGGTTCCCGTGATGCCCGTAATTCCGTCGCCAATGGCATAGCTTGTTGTAATGACCCCATCGAAATCGTCAATAACAATAGCAGCTGTGGCGTCCTGTATGTACTTCTGGTTGCGGAAGTTCTGCTGGAAGGTCAGGATGGCCTCGCCTGTCAACTGGTAACGCATGCCTGTTTCTCCTGCGCGCAGGGCCAGGATGTTTGCCACCTGCTGGGCTTCATTGCTGATAACCTCTATACTGACATTGTCGAGCTGGATGTGGCCCATGGTTTCATCAGAATTGCGCAAAGAGAATATGAATTCAGCGATGTCGGTTGTATTGTCGGCGGTAATGACCTGTGAATGTTCAGTCCAGGTATTGCTGTTGACGGTGATGTAATCGTTGTAGAAATACCCGAAGGCGTCCTCGCGATTGTCGAACAGCCCGGTACGGATATCGCCCTTGCCCTTGAGCCAGAAGGTCAGTTTGTAACCTACGCCGTTTTCGACACTGGTAGTCTGTGAGGTAAATCTTTTATGGCCTGAGTCACTGTTGATAAGTTGAACCGCTGAATTTCCCGACTGGGGATTTTCAGTATACTGAACGACGGCTGAACCTGCCAGGTTGGTTTTTGAGCCAAACCAGCAATCGGGTTTTCCACCTGTCCAGTCCTCAAAGTCACCATTGCAGATAATCACAATGACAGGTTCGGAGGAGGTAGTAAAGCTCCATTCACCTGAGGAGATTCCTGCAAGGAGGTTGCCACCCAAGTCGGCAAAAGCGCCTTCATCCACCAGGATGTAATAGCCTGTTTCGAAGGACAAGTCATTTGCGGGTGTGAAATGGATCTGGTTGCCGTCAATGTTTACCAGAGCAGAGGTGGTAGCGATGCTTTCAAAAAGCACGTCTTCGCTGCTGGTATAAATACGTATGGTCTTACCCGATACAGGCAATATGTTTTCGCTCACGGTGATGGTGAAGCCATCTTCGCCCGTGACATCCATGGCATTGTTTACAGGGTCGAGTGCAAGGATCTCGGGGTCGAGGATGTCGAAGAAGGTGACATGCTCACTTTCTGTATAGAAGGTAAGGTCACTGGCATCACTTAGCCTGAAGAAAAAGGTACCATGGGCACCGTTGGGCAGGTTCTCGGTAATGGTGCCACTCGAAGCGGGAATATTTGTGTATTCAGTCACCGGTGCGGAGAATCCGACCTGGTAAACATACATATTGAGGGTTTGGATGTTTTCGGAGGTCCAGCTGACCGTAACGGGTTCGCCCGTTTCGTATTCTTCGCCTCCAACAGGAGCGGTAAAGGCAAGCTGGCGAATTTCGTCGATAAGGGTGACCTTATAATATTTTGTGGTTGTTTCGTCTTCGGCGGTAACAGTAACCAAAACCACGTCTTCAGCCGCAAGGGGCTGGGTGGCCAGGTCGCCCTGATCAACGGCATTTCCGTTAAGGCTTACGGCATAGGTTGCGGCAGGGTGGGTGGTGGTGACAACGATCCCTGAGAAGTTGGTAAAATCGGTAACAAACAGGGTGGCACCTTCATCAGAAGGGCTTGTGACTTCCACCTCAGCCAAGTTGAGGGCATTGATTCCGCCCAAGGTGAAGGCTGAAAGGTTGGCATCGGTGCTGATCAGGTCGAAGTCGAAATCGCTTGCAAAACGCGGGGTGATGAAGTTCCCCTCAGCACGGGCGTTGGGAAGGCCGGTCAGGTGGAAGGGCTCGGTTGGAATTGGCTCACCAATGTAATCTTCGTCGTAGAAGGTAGTCCTGAAATTGGCAGTAGTCACCCCATCGGAAATGGCATAAGTAATTCCGTTGGCAAAGTTTCCGGTAGGATCCACGAAATGGACGTTCTGGATAGTGACCAGTCTTGACTCGTAGGCCTCAAAATTGCTAACGAATTCAGCCAGTGAGATCACGGGCGGATTGATGACATTGCCGACTGAAGAGGCGGGAGCAGTATTGGCCAGAGGCGTGAACTGCAACATATTTCCAAATTCATTCAGAGTGCCCTGAACTCCGGTTATTCCATCATAAAGGTTGTAACTGGTTGTAATCACCCCATAGTAGTCATCAATCATAATACCCCCGGTTTCATCCTCAATGAATTTCTGATTTCTGAATTCCTGCTGGTAGGAAAGGATTACCTCGCCTGACAGAGTATAAGGGGTTGTGCCGAAAGGCAGTTCCTTGAGTTCAGCAATGGTGGCAACGGTAGTGGGGAAGGTATAAACGCCAGTGGCAATAAAGCTTGGGTCGAGTCCTTCTTTATAGCCCCTGGCTTTGATGGTTGTTGTGCCGGAAATATTCAGGGGAGCAGTATAGAGTGTGCTTGACTCGGTGGGGTCGCTTCCGTCGAGGGTGTAATAAATGCTTGCATCTTCGGTAGTGGTGGTGATGGAAACCGAAACCGGGCTGGTGAATATGCCCGGGGCGGGGTCGAAAGTGGGCATGGCCACGGAAGGCGTTGTGGAGCACACATGGACGGGAGAGGCTGTGTTGCGTGGGTCGGGAGCAGCCACTTCAAAATCGGCAAGGTTGTTGTTGGTGTCTATACAGCCCTGGCTCAGGCGAATGCCTGCTGTGGTGTTTGAAAGCGCGGGGACAGCTCCGCTGCCTTCGAAACAGGAAGCGGTTCCAAACCCTACCAGATCGATGATTTCTGTTCCTGTAGGGCAGGCTCCCGAAAGTGCAGTAGTGGAACTTACCAGGGCTACTTTTCCATTGCTGGAGGCCATGGGAATTGTTCCTGTGGCATCAGGGGTGGGAAGGTCAACGGATCCTCCTGAGCCTTGCGCTTGCTGAACCAGGTAATATTGGCCGGGCTGAAGGATGAAATCAGTCAGTTCGGTTACTTGCCAGGTTGAGCCTGTGGCAGAAGCATATTGTACAGACCATCCTGCCAGGTTAACAGGCTCTGAACTCTTATTGAATATTTCAATGAAATCGTTTTTCAGGGTGGCTCCTGAATTGCCACCGCCGCCATAAACCTGGCTGACCACGACTTGTGACCAGGCAGTGGCGGAAACAAAGGAAAGTACCGTGACGAGGGCCAGGGTACTAAGGAAAGTAGCTTTCTTCATCATGATGGGGTTATTTTAAAAACTAGCCAAAAAAAATTCATTTGTAGCATGCAAAGGTAAGCATTCCCCTGCTTTTATGAAAGCCCTTTCTGATCACTGCAGGTAATTAACGGTTCTTTTTTGACCTGGGGTGGTAGGAAACAATGGCATCGCGCAGGTATTCGCGGTCGAGATGGGTATAGATCTCGGTGGTGGTAATGGATTCGTGGCCGAGCATGTCCTGTACTGCGCGCAGGTCGGCCCCGCCTTCCACCAGGTGGGTTGCAAAGCTGTGTCTAAAGCTGTGGGGACTGATGGTTTTTGTGATCCCTGCTTCCTTGCAGAGGTCTTTGATGATGTTGAAGATCATCACGCGGCTCAGCCTGGTCCCGCGTCTGTTGAGGAAAAGATAATCTTCATGGCCTTTCCCGGGCGGGGTCTCTTGGCGGCTCGAGTCAAGGTAAATCCTGATAAACTTCAAAGCTTCGCGCCCAATGGGCACCAGGCGTTGTTTGTTTCCCTTGCCCGTTACCAGCAGGTATTCCTCCCTAAAATTGATGTCGCTGATTTTCAAGTTAACCAGTTCAGATACCCTCAGGCCCGAACCGTAAAGGGTTTCTATGATTGCTTTGTTGCGGGTGCCCCCGGGTTTGCTTAGGTCAATGGCTTCCAGGATGCGCTCTATCTCAATGGTGTTCAACACAGAAGGCAGCTTTCGCTCTATCCTTGGGGTTTCCAGGGTCTTGGCAGGATTCACCGAGATGACATCCTCTATCAGGAGGTATTTAAAAAAGGCCCGCGTGCCTGAGAGGATACGGGCCTGACTGCCGCTGGCTCCATGTTTGCTTCCCACCCAGTTCATAAATCCCGAAAGGTGGTCCATGTCGACATCCTGTGGCTGAAGGGAAGGATGGTGCGTTGCCAGGTATTCGATGAGCTTTCCAAGATCACGCAAATAGGCGGCCACGCTGTTGGGCGAGAGGGATCGCTCCAGCTGAAGGTAAGACGCAAATCCTTTTTCCCAGGCCTTCCAGTTCATTTCCGCAATATTATTGGTAATTTTGTCCGTTCAATGGAATAACGCTTATTAATATACATTCATGCATCCTGACACATTTTTTTTGGTCATACCAGGCGTGTTCATTCAACCCGGGCGCGCCTGGGAGGCCATCAAAGAACACCCCATATCTCTTATACGTTTTTTTCTGGTATTTGGTTTACCTTTTATCTTGATCGGGTCTTTTGGCAGGGCCCTCAGTGATCAGAGCCTGGATGCTTTTGTGGCCCGTCCCTTCGGCTTGCTGTTTTTGTCGCATCTGCTGGCGAACCTATTGGTGTTGCTGTTGAGCCCCTGGATGATCGCCCGGCTTTCAGGCACCTATGGCTTGGCCCCCAGCTATGAAAACAGCCTTAAACTTTCGCTGATTTCTTACATCCCCTTTTTGGTGTCGCAGTTTTTAGCCGCCCTGGCTCCTGTCATTTCTTTTATTGCAATGGCAGGAATGGCCTATGCCCTGGTACTTTTCTGGATGGGAGCCCCCTTGTTGCTCAATATTCCTAAAAACCGGCTGGTGGGCTTTACTTTCATGGCGTTTTTTATCTTTTTGGGTCTTTCCCTGATTGGGCTTTATTTGCTCAGAATGATTATTTTTGCAACTACTACTTCCTGAAAATCTTAAAATAATTTTGCCTGATAATGACAGACAAAACCCGACCGCGTTTACTCACCTTGGTTATCGTTATTAGCCTTGCCGTATTGCTGGTTTTTGGCTTCTTGTTGATCCGCCGTTTTTCTAATAATCACCATGAACAGGATGTTGAAGAGGTTCAGGAAATTGTTTTGGATGATTTTGGTTTCCCCGAAGGGGGATTCCTGATTGAAAGTGAGGTAGTCAGATCCAATCAAACCCTTTCGCACATCCTTTCCTCCTTTAGTCTGTCGCCAGACGTTATTCATCTGATCGCCGAGCGGATGCAGGAAGTTTTTAATCCAAGGCGTATTAAGGCAGGGCAGAATTATCATGGATACTACACCAATGATTCGGTGCCTCAATTGCAGTATTTTATTTATGAGATATCCACGCTGGATTACCTGAAGGTTGGCTTTGGCGACAGTCTGCTTGTGGAGAAAGGGGAGAAACAGGTGACTACTTTGGAAAAATCAGCCAGTGGGATGATCACCTCTTCGCTTTGGAATACCATGGTGGATAACAACCTGAGTCCTGAGCTGATTATCCGTATTGCGGAAGTGCTTGCCTGGGAGGTGGACTTCCACCGTGTTCAAAAAGGCGACCGTTTTAAGGTCATTTTCAAGGAGGATTTTGTAGGTGACAAGTCGGTAGGCGTCCCCTCGGTCGATGCTGTTTATTTTGTAAACCAGGGGCGTGAGATTTATGGTTTCCATTTTGAATCGGATACCATACAGGGGTTCTTCAACCCTGAAGGGGAGAGCCTTCGCAAGGTGTTCCTGAAGGCACCTCTTGAATTCGGGCGCATCTCCAGCCGTTTTTCCCACAGCCGCATGCATCCTGTCCTGAAGCACCGCCGCCCCCATTATGGCACTGACTATGCTGCTCCCCACGGGACGCCAATCCTTTCAGTTGGCGATGGGGTTGTTACCCAGGCTGCCTATACCTCAGGTAACGGAAATTATGTCAGGATCAGGCACAACTCTGTGTATGAGACACAGTATCTTCATATGTCGCGATTTGCCTCCGGGATACGCCCGGGGACAAAGGTTACCCAGGGGCAGGTCATAGGCTATGTGGGTGCCACAGGCCTGGCCACCGGACCCCACGTATGTTTCCGCTTCTGGAAAAATGGCCAGCAGGTCGATCACCTGCGCGAAGAGTTTCCATCGGCTGATCCTTTGCCTGCTGAATTACACTCTGCCTTTCTTGTGATCAGGGACAGTCTTGCCCTTGAATTGGATAAAATTCCTTTTAGGGAAGAAAACCCTGTCTGATTATCAATGCTTCTTTTTTATGCAACTGAAAAAGATCCTTGGACTGCTGACCGTTTTGCTGTCGGCAAGTCTTTATGCCGACGAAGTTACGGTTATTGTTAAATCCATTCCGGCCAACACCCCGGAAGGTACCCAGATATATATTGCAGGGGACTTTTCCGGCTGGAACCCCGGCGATGTTGACTACGTGCTTGAGCCTAATGACGATGGGGAGCCTGAAATTGTCCTTGAGGGCGAAGGTACCATCAGTTTTAAGTTTACCCGTGGAAGTTGGGCGACTGTTGAGGGCAATGAAAACGGGGGGGTTATCCCCAACCGCAGTTTTACCTTTTGTTCCGCTGATACCTTGCTTGTAAACATTCTGAGCTGGGAAGACACAGGGGGAAGCAATTCCACCGCGGCCGAGAATGTCATTGTCATGGACAATGCCTTTGAGATGCCTCAATTTGGCCGTACGCGCAGGATCTGGGTATACCTGCCGCCTGAATACGAGACATCTGAACAGCACTACCCTGTGCTGTATATGCACGACGGGCAGAACCTTTTCGATCAGGCCACCTCGTTTGCGGGAGAGTGGGAAGTGGATGAAACCCTGAATGAAATCTTTGAGCAAGGACAGCCGGTGCCCATAGTGGTAGGAGTGGATAATGGCGGGGTTAACCGCATCGATGAGTACACTCCCTGGGCCAACAACCAGTATGGTGGCGGTGAGGGAGAACTCTATGCCGATTTTATTGTGGAAACCCTGAAGCCCTATATTGATGAACATTACAGGACCCTTCCCGACAGGGAGTATACAGGAGTTATGGGCAGTTCGCTTGGGGGCCTGATCTCCTTTTATATTGCCCACAGGCATCAGGACGTTTTCTCAAAGGCCGGTGTTCTTTCTCCCTCCTTCTGGTTCTCCGATTCGGTATACACTTTTGCCAGTGCAACTGGAAGGAACCAACCCTTGAAATATTACATCATGGGCGGGAGCAATGAAAGCAGCAGCCTGCCAGGGCAAATGCAGGCAATGGAGGATACCTTGCTGGCAATCGGTTTCCAGGAAGATGAAGTGGAAGTAGTTGCGGTACCGGGAGGGCAGCACAACGAAGCCTTGTGGCGAGCGCAGTTTGGACCTGCCTATGAATGGCTGTTCATCATTTCCTCTACTGTTATTCCTGAAGTCCCTCATCATGGCGAAATACGCATTCGCCACCAGGGAAACAGACTATGGCTGGAGTATGACAAGAACTTACCCCAGAGTGTTTTTTTTCTGCAGCTTTTCAACCTCAGCGGTCAGAAGGTCTATTCAAATCAAATAGATGCCGGTGGTGCAATACACTTGCCCACCCATCTGAAAGGATTCCTGGTTGCAAGGCTTTTCGGCCCCGATTGTTTGCTTACGCAGAAAATACGGCTTCCCTGATGCGGATCAGTTTCTCGAGCAAGGCCTCCAGCTTGTCGAGATGAAGCATATTGGCTCCGTCAGATTTAGCATTTTTTGGATCGGGATGGGCTTCTATGAACAGGCCGTCAGCACCTGCCGCAATTCCTGCTCTGGCCATGGTGTCAATTAAATGGGGAAGGCCTCCAGTTACACCGGTTGCCTGATTGGGTTGCTGGAGGGAATGGGTGACATCGAGCACAACGGGAACCCCCAGTCCTTGCATGATGGGAATCCCACGCAGGTCAACCACCAGATCGCCATAGCCGAATGTAGTACCCCGTTCGGTAACAATCACTTTGTTGTTTCCCGTCGACTTGATCTTTTCAATGGCAAATTCCATTGCTGCTGGCGAAAGGAACTGCCCCTTTTTAATGTTGATGATCTTGCCCGTTTTGCCTGCCGCCACCAGCAGATCGGTTTGTCTGCATAAGAATGCGGGGATCTGCAACACATCCACGTGGCGGGCGGCCATATATGCCTCTTCATTGGTATGGATGTCGGTGACTATCGGGATATTCAGTTCCTTCCCGATCCGTTCGAGGATATTGAGGGCTATGGTGTCGCCAATACCTGTGAAGCTTTCCAGTTTTGAACGATTGGCCTTTTTGTAAGAGGCTTTGAAAATATAAGGGATATTTAGTTTACGGGTGATGTCAGAGATTTTTCTTGCGATCTCAAACCCCATATCCTCACTTTCGAGCACACAGGGACCGGACATCAGAAAAAAGGGCTTTCCTTCGAGGGCTTCACGGTTGGTAATGGTTTCAATGACAGCATTCATAGCCAATTGGTTTTTATGTTTATTTGAAATGAATGGCAAGCCAGATGCAGGGAGGGGTTTTGCTGGTGTAGGTCACGCGGTGTTTCAAACGGGCGGGCAGGAAGATATAGTCTCCTGGTCCAAGGTGAAGCATCTCACCCTGTTCGAATTCCATGCTGGCCTTACCCTGAATGAGCATGACCCATTCATTGTCGTCCTGATCGTACCAAACATCGGGAGGGGTTACCTGCCCTTTGCTGACAATTCTTTCAACACGCAGGTTCTGATCGCTGCATAGGGTCTCAAAATACTCCTGGTCGGTGACAAAGGGAACCTGGGCTGTTGAGAGGATGTTTTTGGCCTGCATGACTGATTTGTTTTGTTTTGTTAAAGAATCTCCTCCAGGATGCCTTTTCCCTGGCGCAAGATCTCCATCTCGTCGCGGGTGCAGTCGATGACGGTGGAGGCTTCATTGTCGCCATACCCGCCGTCGATTACGATGTCCACAAGATCCTTGTATTTCTCGTAGATCAGCTCGGGGTCAGTGGTATATTCCAGGATCTCATCCTCATCGTAAACTGAGGTGGAAATGATGGGGTTGCCCAGTTCACGCACAATTTCTCGGGTAATGTTATTGTCGGGAACCCGGATACCGACGGTTTTTTTTCGGCTCTGGAAAATGCGTGGCACCTGGTTGTTGGCATTGAGGATAAAGGTGAAGGGACCCGGCAGGGCTTTTTTCATCACTTTATAAACGGTGGTGCTGAAAGGCTTTGTGAAGTCGGAAATATGACTGAGGTCCTGACAAATCAGCGAGAAATTGGCTTTCTCAGCCCTGATGCCCTTGATCCGGGCTACCCGTTCGACGGCCCTGATCTGGTAGATGTCGCAGCCAATGGCATATACCGTATCGGTGGGGTAGATCACAACCCCACCACTGCGCAGGCAATCGGCAATCATCTGGATGTACCTGTCGTTCGGGTTCTCAGGGTATATTTTTAATAGCATTGGTGTTTGGGTGTGAAAACAGCAATAAATATACACATTTTTCGGGTAACCATGCCTGCAAGCGCTTTGGTGTGCATTTTTCAGCCTTGCCAGCTTATTGCTAAAAATGCTCAGCCTTGCTTTTGAACATAAGCCAATAGGATTGGTTAATTGTTTGAAAAAAAATAAATCGTTTTGCATTTTGAAAGCACTCAAGCAATCCACCATAATATCCAACCTGGAGACGGCCCCAGGGGCTTATGTCCTGAGTTTTCCCAGAAGTTTTGCGTTTGTTCCCGGGCAGGTAATCGGCATTGCCATGAAGCCTGATGAGAAACCCCGTTTGTACAGCATTGCCAGTGGCAACCAGGAGGCCCTGGTTCGCATTCTTTATACCGTTAAACCCGGAGGAAAACTCACCCCCGGACTGGCCAGGCTTCAGGCAGGTGATGTCATTTATACTTCTGAACCTTTTGGAGGTTTTATCTGTGGAGCGGAAAAGGCTGTCTGGGTGGCTACGGGAACAGGGATTGCGCCCTTCGCCAGTATGTTCTATTCAGGCCTTTCGGTGAACAAGGTCCTTATCCATGGAAACCGTTTTGCAAGCGGGTTGTATTTTTTGGATGACTTTTTACAGGTGATGGGCAATCGCTATGTCCCGTCCTGTACCCGTGAAGCGGTAGAAGGCATTTATCACGGGAGGGTGCTAAAATATCTCTCGGAGTTAGAACAGCTTGATCCTTTGGTTAAATATTACCTTTGCGGAAGTGCCGAAATGGTGGTGGATGTTCGTGACCTGCTCATTGAGCGTGGGGTGCCCTTCGAAAATGTAGTTGCCGAGATATTCTTTTAACTTTGATCAAGATATTCGGGAGGCTTCCCCGAAAGGGGGTTGCCGCGAACCAAGGATGATCTCTGGGTTTTAACGCGCTGGACTATGGAAGAAAAACGGGATGTGCTTTTCGGGAAGACTTTAAAACAGCTTGAAGAGGTAGTAAAGAAATTGGGGCTCCCCCGTTTTACGGCGGCCCAGATTGCCGACTGGCTTTACAAGAAAGAGGTGACCTCCATAGAGGAAATGAGCAACCTGTCCAGGGATGCCCGCGGAAAGCTTGCTGCCCGCTTTGATGTGGGGCTTTCCGGGCCGGCGAAGGTGCAGGTTTCTGTGGATGGCACAAAGAAATATCTTTTTCGCGCGCTGAATGGCAAATTCATTGAGACCGCCTATATCCCCGAAAGGAAGCGTCATACCCTTTGTGTCTCCTCACAGGTGGGTTGCAAAATGGGCTGCCTGTTCTGCTTCACTGCCAAGCAGGGCTTCCAGGGTAACCTGAGCGCAGGTGAGATATTAAACCAGATACGCAGCCTTCCCGAGAGTGATTTGCTTACCAATATCGTCTATATGGGAATGGGCGAGCCTTTCGATAACCTTGATGGGGTGATGCAGAGCCTGGAGATTTTGACGGCTGACTTCGGTTTTGCCATGAGCCCCAAGCGGATAACAGTCTCTACAATTGGTATTGTCCCCGCCATGAAGGTGTTTCTTGAGCAGAGCACCTGCCATCTTGCCGTCAGTCTGCATTCTCCTTTCGAGGAAGAGCGCCGCCGCCTGATGCCTATCGAACACGTCTACTCTCTCAACGATGTTTTAGAGGCCATTCGCAGCTTTCCGCTGGGAAAACAGAGGCGTATCTCCTTTGAGTATATCGTCTTCAAGGATTTGAATCACAGCCCAAAACACGTGAAGGAACTGGCCCGTATCCTCAACGGAATCCGTTGCCGCATCAATTTATTGCGCTTCCATCCCGTACCGGGCACTCCCCTGAATGCCCCCGATGAGGAAACCCTTGTAACCTTCAAAACAGCCCTGGAAAGTAAAGGCCTGGTCACCACCATCCGTAAGTCGCGCGGACAGGATATTTATGCTGCCTGCGGGCTTCTTTCCACCAAGGAACAGCAGCCAGGGTAAGTGGAAAATACTACCTTTGCCCTCAATAAATTTGTTGACACGTGCCAACCCGTCTTCCCTTCCTTGCCCTTTTTCTGGGACTTGCGCTCCTTGAAGTGAGCCCTGCCTTTGCACAGGAAAACCCTGCTCTTACATTTCCCTTTAAGCAAAACATTGTTTTTGAACCCTATCCTGATTCAGGGCAGAAGATCATCAACGATCTCCTTCAACATATTGCTGAGGGTAACAACAGGCTTAGGTCATCTGTTGCATATGTCCTGGAAGGTCAGATTTCCCTCCGCTGGGACAAGGGTGAAAATGGCTTGCCAAGGATAAGTCTTTCCCTGAAGGAGGTAAAAGTAAGCGGCGACACATCCTACCGCGGCTTTAGCCTTGAGAAAGTCCTGCTGCCCGACCTGGTGCAGTTCAGCCTGTTCATCGCAGAACCCGGCGGCAAGGAGGTAGTCAGAAAAGCCATAAGCGATTTGCCTGTCAATGGCCGGCAGGTCTTCTTCAAACAGGAAATACAAGCAGCGCATAATCAAAATGGATTGATTGTCACTCTTGAAAGAATCAAATTTGGCTACAGCGAGGCAGCTTATCATCGCCTGGATGACTGGTTCGGCTACCTGGAAGCTTACTATGAAGCAGGCAGGAAACTGGAGGGGATAGGGAAGGAGCTGGCAAAACTTGATTTTTCCGATCCTGCCACACTCATAATGGATGAGTTCTCGCTGTGTGAAGCAGAGCGGGAGCTTGGGTCTCTGTCTAATAAAGGCTTCTTTAAAAACCTTGGTCCACAGGCAGGGGATCCTGAAAGGGTTTTTGAAACTTACTATATTATTGCAGAACGAACGCAATCCCTCAGAAATGAATTTAACACCAGGATGGTCGTTGTTGACAGCCTTCTTGTTGAGAGGGGGCTTGTCTTACTGGCAGAAGGGCAAACGAAGGCTGCTCGTGAGCGGTTTGAAAGTGCCCTGGTGCTCAATCCCTTTTATGTCCCCGCTCATTTGGCCCTGGCAGGTCTTGACCTCGAGGGGGAACAGAAAAACAAAGCCATTACACGATTGGGAGAAGTGTTCGCCTTGATGAACCCTCAAGGGGAATGGAGGGCAGCATCAGAAGCCATTACCGACTCGGTGATGGCCAGGTATTTCAGGGAGGCTTTTAATTTCAACAGGGAAGGCAGGTTTAAGGAAAGTCTCGATTTGCTGGCACCTCTTGAGGCGTTCTGCGAAACCGTGGAGGGAGATTATGACTGCCCTTATGAGCTGGAGTTTCGGTTAAAACAAACCCATATGGGAATGTACCGCTCATTTCTGGTAGTGGGTGGGAGGGCCCTGCGCAACGACAACCTCTCCCTTTGCCGGACTTATGTCTCAAGTGCCCTTGAATATCAGCGGAACAACCAGCGCTTTATTCCCGATGCAGGAGAAGCACTGGAGGTCTTGCAGCAATGCGTGTACCGATATATTGAAATAGCTGGTGATCGATTTGCCGTTGGAACCTATCAACAAGCGGCCGAAAGCCTGGAAGCCGCCCTTGAGTTGTGCAGCCAAAACCCCGGACTGCTTTGCCCCGCCGACCTTCGCCAAAGACAGCAGATGGCACAAGGAATGCAGGAAACAAGGTATCATTCAAGCGGGACTTCTGTCAGCAGTCGCGCCGAACAGCCTTTTGTTAGTACCAGGAGGACATTTGTCCAGCCTGCAAACGAAATGTTGGAACAAATCAGTCAGGGACAATTCCTCGCCTGGGCAGGGAAAACGGATGAGGCCAAGGCGGTTGAGGAACAGCTCCTGCTCACCATTGAGCAGCTTTCCCTCAGTAGTGATGAGCGCATCCTTACAGAAATAGAAAGGCTCGGCATAATGATCCGCGAAAAAGAATGCGAGCTTGCCGACCGCGAAATAAATATCCTGGTAAACAGGGGAATGAGATACCTTGAGTTTTTAGAATATCGTCTGGCTTACGAAACAGGAAATAAAATCAAAGCGATGATCGACACACACCCTCAATGCCACCTTCCTGCAAATGACTCCTTGACCCGTCTGCTTGGCCTTGGGCCTGTTAATAAATATCTCGACCTGATGGAGGCGGCGGCTTCCATTTATGCTGAGGCTGCCCCGCAGCAGTATCCCGACTTCCTTTCGAAATACCACGAGGCGGAAATGCTGTACAGGGGCCAAAACCTGGATCAGGAGGGAATGACACACCTGGATTTGCTATCGTTTATTTCTGCTTCAGGGAATGAAGAACTGGCTAAGGCGGGGGTGCTGTTTATGGCTGAACGGGCAGCGACCTACGCTGAGGAGACCTTATCCCTTCTGTGGTTGCTGAAAGGACAGGGTTTATCGGCAAATAATACCCGCTCCCTGCAGGAACTGGCAGGTCGAAAGCTTGCCCTATGGTATCACTCCGGGGGCACCGCCACTCAGCCTGAAGTGTTGGTGTACAGCCTTACCCGCAGAGACAGCTGGTTCCGCTTTTTTGAGCAGGCCTTTATCCGAAACTGGAATTAAATTTAACAGGTTTTCAAAGTTCCTTTTTCCCCTTTTCTTTCTCCCCTGCATCAAGGGCCAAAACCTGATAGAGGTCGGTTCGCCTGTCATTCCAGTTGGTTACCGTTCCCCTGTTACGGTGTCGCCTGAGTAATTCCAGGTCAATGTCGTTGATGATAACAGTTTCTACATTGGGGGTGCATTCCCCTGCAATAGCATCCCTGGCAAAGGAAAAGTCAGAGGGCGTGAAAATTCCTGACTGGGCATACTGGATGTCCATATTGTCCACCTGGGGAAGGTTACCCACCGTGCCCGCAATGGCAACAAAGATTTGGTTCTCTACACAGCGGGCCTGACTGCAATACCTCACCCTCAGGTAGCCCTGACGGTCATCCGTGCAGAATGGAACAAAAATAATCCGCGCACCCCGCTCCACAGCTATGCGCGACAGCTCGGGAAACTCCATGTCGTAGCAGATCAGAATGGCTACCTTCCCCTTGTCTGTGTCGAATACCTCCAGCGAATTGCCCGGCTTAACCCCCCACCATTTCTTCTCATTAGGGGTAATGTGAAGTTTGTATTGCTTCCCAATCTCACCGTTGCGCTTGAACAGATAAGCAATGTTGTATAGGTTTTCTTCTTCAGGGGTAAAATGTGAACCTGCAACGATATTGATGTTGTATTTGATGGCTAGTTCACTGAACAGCTCCAGGTATTGCTGGGTGAACTCTCCAATTTTGCGGGCGGCTGTGCCGGGGTTTTCTTTCGGGAAAAGAGAAAGCAGCTGCAAGGTAAATATCTCAGGAAATAGGATAAAGTCACTTTTGTAGCCCGATGCAACATCCACGAAATATTCGCATTGAATGGCAAAATCCTCAAAGCCCTTGATGGGACGCATCTGGTATTGTACTACGCAAATCCTTACCGGCGAAGCCGCAAGGAATTGACGTTCTTTCTCTTCCTTGAACTCAAAATTAGTCCATTCGAGGTAAGTGGCGAAGTTTGAAGATTCCCTGTCATCATCCAGGTATTCCCTGATGATTTTCTTGAGGGAGAAACCATTGGATAACTGTGGTGTAAGTACGGGATCAAAAATGGCCCGACTCGTAACCTTGTCTACATATTGGCTGATGCTGAGCTCTTTACGGTAGTTCTTGTAACCCGGCAGCCTGCCTCCTACAACAATCCGGCGCAGGTTCAGCTTGCGGCATAGCTCTTTTCTGGCTTCATACAAGCGGGTGGATAGTTTCATGCCCCGAAAGTCGGGGTGTACCATCATTTCCATCCCGTAAAGGGTGTCTCCTTCAATGTCATGGGTGCCAATATCTCCGTTGTCGGTGATTTCATCCCAGGGCAGGTTCATATCAAAGTCATCTGAATCAATGATCAGGCTGGAACTGGAGGCCACCAGAACTCCATCAATTTCAATGACAATTTGCCCATCAGGGAAACGGGAAAGTTGATTTCTTATGTTTGAGGTGCTCCACTCCTTCATCCCCGGGAAGGAAAGCTTTTGCATGGCAATGAGCTGATCAAAGTCCTCAGGCTGAAGTTGACGAATGCGGAGTTTGGATTCGAATTCGTGAAGATCAATTTTTTCCATACAATGATTAATAGCTGTCGCGAATGTCGATGATGCCGCCATTGGAGAATTCAGAAGAAAACAGGAGTTTTGCCAGGTGCTTGCCTGCCACCCGGGGAGGCACCAGTTGTCCGCTTTCCTTAAGTTCGACAAACTTTTGCCTATGAATGAATTGTTCCTCAGTGGTCGCCCTGATGGCTTCCTGCATTTCTGTGTCAATGATTCCGGGAGCTACGGCCATGATTTCAACGGGGTATTCCTGATCCTCCTGCTCAGTGCCTATGCAACGTGTAAACATGTCAATGCCTGCCTTGCTGGTGCTGTAGCTGCTCCAGCCGTGATAGGGATTTTGGGCTGCCCCTGAGGAAATATTGATCACCCTTTTTTCCATTTTCCAGCCATTGGTATGCCTGATAAAGGCTGAGGTCAGCAGCATGGGAGCGACCAGGTTGATGCGCATATGCTGTTCCATCTCCCAGGGAGAGCAGTCTTCCGCCCTTCCAACGGGATGTAAGACCCCTGCATTGTTGACAAGGTAAACCCCGCTGGCCTTATCCAGGGGAATCTGTTCAAAGATCATGCCGGCCAGTTCGGGGATGTCCTGGGTGACCCCAAAATCAAAAGAGATAAAGGTGATGGGGCAGTTTTTGGCTGCTGCCAGCTTTTCCAGTTTCTCGCTTTTCCCGCGCGAAATACAAATCAGGTGATGCGACTCGTGCAGCAACTCAAGGGCAATGCCTTCACCGAGACCTTTGCTGGCTCCTGTTATGATGATATAATTCATTGTTTTTCGTTTTTTATCTATTCTTCTTCAATTTTTCCAAAGGTCCTTATGGAACCTGTGTTGGGGTAAAACTCCACAGCCTCTACTTGGGAGGGTAAATTGGTGATCACCCCAAACTGGTTGACCAGCAGCCTGGCATTGGCACGTACGGTGTTGCCCGTGCGAATGACCACATTGGCGTGCTCAGGGATGCGGTAATAAAAGCCACTGGCAGGCTTATCAGGCGATGAATTGCGGTTCACGAAAGCCCCCAGCTGCCGTGTGGCCTCATTCCTTTCGGTGGTGATGGTGATGGGCATGCCATCACGTTTTCCCTCGGGCAATACACCCTCCCGCTCACTGAAATAAAACAGCGTGTGGGCAAGGGTGCTCCGGTCGGGATCAGGAACAAAGGTGTAGCGGTAGTGGATCTGGCTTTTGGAACGGATTCCCTTGAAAAGCTGCAGGTAATCCTCTTCCATTCGCGTGAGCTCGGTGAACATGTATTCCAGCGATTCCTTTGAATAGGGCACTTCAGCATAACCATTGATGATCTCAAAACGTTTATCCCTCACTTCAAGGATGAAGTCGGCCACTTCCTTTGCCCTTACCTCAGGGCTCTTTTCCACCATGCTGCGCCTCAGAGTCTGGCGCTCGACGGTAAGGGTGTCCACCCGGACCCGCTCAAGAATGGTGTCGATCTTTTCCTGGAGGTTGGAGTCCATGAAATAGTTAAAGGTGGCATCCGAACCATAATAGCCGAACTCCCTGGTCTCATCAATTCCCCTTAAAAACTCCTGGCTGTTGAATGGCATGTTGATGCTCTGGATCAGACCCGATTCACTCAGGGAAAGATACAACTGCTTGTCCTTCCCGCTTTGTTCTGGTGTTTCAACAAAGTAAAACTGGTCGGGATCCGGTTCTGAATAGCTGTTGATGGTGATTTCCGATACTTCATAAGTGGTGGCCGGCTGCCTGATAACATTCTGAAGCCCAAGATGGCGCATGGCAAATTCCGAATATGGCCCCGGCACCTGCTGAACACGTGTTACCGTGACGTCAACTGTAACCACGGTTCTTGGCAGAACATAAAACAAGCCCTGGCTGCCTGCCTTGACATCTTGGCTGCGCACGTGCGTTACTGTGAGAGGCTTCTGGCTCTGGCAGGCAGGCGCTATCAGAAAGAAAACAATGATCAATAGGGGAAGGATCCGTTTCATTTAGAGATGGCTTTTTAGAGATTTTGCGTTAATTATCATCAAAAATAGGAAAAATTATGGGAGAATAATTTTCTAAATTTGTTTACAAATATTTTCCTATGGTGTTGATGATAGAAGACCAGGATATTGGCAGGTTTATTATGGTGGGCGACCGTGTGCTGATCAAGCCCCGTTCGGGATCAGAAAAAACAAGGGGCGGACTTTTCCTCCCACCGGGCGTAGAGGAAAAGCGGCGCGTGCAGTGGGGCTATGTCATCAAGTGCGGGCCGGGTTACCCGGTGCCCTCCAGTCCTGAAACCGATGAGCCTTGGAAAGACCAGAAAGACAAAACACAGTACATTCCCCTTCAGGCCCGGGAGGGCGACTTGGCAGTTTACCTCCAGGAAGGCGGCATTGAAATTGAGTTCAACCGCGAGAAATACTTGATCCTGCCTCATTCGGCCATCCTGATGCTTATTCGCGATGAAGCGCTTTTTGAATAACTTTTCGACCCCTTCCGGGGAATGATCCCTGCTTTGAAATCAGCCCCGCTTTCTTTATATTTGTTTAAACCTAAATCTCAATATGCAATGCTCAATGATAAAGACCTTCATCAGTTAAAGACCAAAGGCATCAGCCCTGAACAGCTTCGGGTTCAACTCGATCACTTCATCAAAGGCTTTCCTCACGTCAGGCTTGCCCGCCCTGCTATCCCCGGCGATGGAATCCTTCGCCTGAGAGATGAAGAGGTAGAAGAACTGGTGGGTTTCTTCAGCAAGAATGCCCCCGGTAAAAAGGTCGTGAAATTCGTTCCTGCAAGTGGAGCCGCTACCCGTATGTTTAAAGACCTTTTCAGCTGGCGAGAAAAGCTTAAGGCAGGGACTCCCCCTGATGAATTGATGGAAAAGGAGCCTGCAGCCAGGCAGTTTTTCTCTGAGATGAAATCCTTTGCCTTTTGGGATGACCTGGCCTTGGTGATGCACCGCGACTGCGTGGATGCCGATCATATGCTGGAGGCCGGCCATTACCTTACCCTGCTCGATTATATCCTGTATGATTATGGCCTCGACTACGCTGCCCTGCCCAAAGGCCTTCTGATGTTTCATAATTATGGACGGGATGCCAGAACCCCTCTTGAAGAACACCTGGTGGAGGGGGCCGACCATGCAAAAAACAGGGAGGGAAAGGTTTTTATCCATTTTACGGTCTCTCCTGAACATCAGAAGAAATTTGAAAACCTGGTGAAGGAAAAGGCCCCGGCTTTTGAAAAGAAATTTGATGTGAATTATGAGATATCCTTTTCCATTCAGAAGCCTTCCACCGACACCCTTGCCGTTGATCTGGATAACCAGCCCTTCCGCGAAAGCGATGACAGCCTGCTTTTCCGACCCGCAGGGCACGGCGCCCTCATCGAAAACCTCAACGACCTCGAGGCCGATGTGGTTTTTATAAAAAACATTGACAATGTGGTTCCCGATCACCTCAAGCACGATACCTTCCTGTATAAAAAAGTACTGGGCGGCCTCTTGTTAAAAACCCAGGAGCAGATTTTTGGATGGCTGAAACAACTTGAAAATGAGCAATTAAGTGACGAAGCCTGCAGCCATGCCATTGAATATGCTGTGAAAAATCTGAATCTTGAGCCTGAGGCCATTCAAGGAAGCAGGGAGGAATGCCGCAGGCAACTCTTCGCTTTCCTGAATCGCCCCATCAGGGTCTGTGGCATGGTGAAAAATGAAGGCGAACCCGGCGGAGGCCCGTTCTGGGTTTCCGATCCGCAAACGGGAAAGAACGCTTTGCAAATCGTGGAATCCTCGCAAATCAACCTGAAAGAAGCAGCCCAGGAGGTCATCTTCAGGGGCGCAACACACTTTAACCCTGTGGACCTTGTGTGTGCCCTGAAAAACTATAGGGGTGAGCATTTCAGCCTGCCTGACTTTGTAGATCCGCAAACAGGCTTTATCAGCAGGAAATCAAAAGACGGAAAGGACCTCAAAGCACTGGAGCTTCCCGGCCTTTGGAATGGGGCGATGGCAAACTGGATCACACTCTTTGTGGAGGTGCCCCTGATTACCTTCAATCCCGTAAAAACTGTCAACGATTTACTGCGGAAAGAACACCGCTAATTGACTGAAGGCTCATTTCCTTCGTTGTGATGTATAATCTCTTCTACCTGCTCGGGCGATATCCGCTTGGCAATGATCTTTTTGTCGGAATCCAGCAAAAAGATCATGGGCGTGGCAAAGATATCGTACTTCTCCCTGAAACCCGACTGGTTGTATGGGTCGAAAACATTCACCCAGCCATTGATCTGGTAACTGTCAATGGATTTCAGCCACGATTCCTTTTCCTGCTCAAGGTTCACCGCAAAAACTTCGACCCCTGAAGACCTCAGTTCTTCCGTCACCGTCCTCAACTGGGGAGTAACCCGCTTGCAGTGGCTGCAGTCCGAATCCCAGAAATACAATACCGTGTATCTGGCATTCATCTCGTGCAGTGAATATCTGCTCTGGTCGGGCCTGAACATATTGATATCGGGGGCCACCTTGCCGATCAGCAGGGGCTTGAGTTTCATGGCGCGTTCGCTGATGCGGGCCAGGTTTTCTGCCTCCACCCAGTGGGCTTCACCGCTCATATAATACTTCTCGATCATGTGAACGAAAACGGCGTCATGCCCCATGATCTGCGAACGTTCAAAGTGATTGGTAATGAACCAAATGGTGTATTTGAACACTTCATCGTTTATCCTTGTCTTTTCAACCATGCGGTCGGCTTCTGCAATGATGCTGTCCGGGATCTGCACCACCACATTCGAGAAATATACCCTGAGCTTATTATGGAATACAGGGGTGCGCAGCAGGCGGTCATCCGAGAAGTCGATGTTTTCCCAGTAGCGGGATTTGTATTGTTCATACAGGGCTTTCTGATCGGGGGTGCCATCCTCGCTGAGCGGCGTTTCGGGTATTTCAGCCTCTCTTTGGGCCAGCAATATCTTGCTGAACAGCCCCTCAGGGAAACGTTCAATGTAGCTTTCCTGCTTTTGGGTCACCTGTTCGTTGATGTTGTCCATACGCACGGTGATTGCTTCCCGGTCCCCTTCATCCATGTCCTCCCGGGTCAACTCTTCCCTGATCATGCTGATCTCTTCTCCCATTACCCTGATAAACCTTAAGTACTCATAAAAGACCTCATTTTCGGGCGAACCTTCAAATTGGGTCTTTTCAGCAAACTCATCCATCTTGGTGGTGATGCCAAAATGTTGGTCATCATCCACGATGATCTCAAAATATTTTTGCCCGGGAACCACCACCAGGTACATCCCCGGCTCAAGGCGTTCCTCCTTCTCAAATACATAATACCCGGGCCGCTCCATACGGGCAGTGTCCTGCAAATACTGGCGGTCGCCAAAATGATAGGCCAGCATTACATCGCCTTCGCTCAGGCCTTCTACTTCAACAGTGATTCGGTACCCCTTGTCGGCCATGGCACAGCCCAGGGTGTATGTCATTAGGGCAATCAGAAGGAATATTCTCTTGAAATTCATAACTGTACTGTTTTCCGTTTTCAGGATATTCTACGCAGGTTCTTTTGAAAAGTAACAAAAACCATGCAAAATTGTTAAAAAAACATGGGATTATCGCCTTCAAAAAAGTCGGGGTCTAAGGTTTCTTTGTATAGAACACCATGCACGGCCCCCAAAGCCTGGAGCACTATGGGCCCCCAATGGCTGGCAAAAAGTCCCCTGATCAGCGCAAGGGCATTTTCCCTGGCTGAAAGGGTGTTTTTCTGATAGGCCATGACAAAATCTTTCATATCCTGGTAAATGTCAGCCATATTGTCAGCCAGGCTCGCCTCCTTAGTGTCGTAATTGTGATCGTGAACATAATAGCGATCCTCCGGGCTCAGTTTATCCCTGAGGGCCTTATAGATCTCCTCCCACTGCTCCTCCGTGACATAGCGCTCAGCAAAATCCTCATCTTCAACCTCAATGCCGGGGAGTAGGCTGCCTTTTAAATATAACAAAGGGGCCAGTCGCTGAAAATAGGTCAGGATATCTTCAGGCTTAAATTTTTCAACATCCTCAAAGAATAGACAATATTCATTGGCAACCGTCAGCATTTCGATTGCGGCTTTCGATAAGGTCAGGTCATCTGAATCAAAGGCTTCCATTTCTTGTGTATGTTTCCGTGGCAATTTAACGCTTTGCCCCCGCTTTTTGTTATACAAAGGAAATCAAGTTTTTTTAATAATGCTTACGCGAAAGCGCCCGGAGGTCCAAAAAACCTTGCCGGAAACCTTTGTTTAAACCTACTGCTTGAAATAATAGGCTGAATTTTATGCTTCCAGTATGTTAATTAATCACAATAAACCACTCATTTTCAATAAGTTTAATTTCGTTGAAGTACCTTTATGCCGGATTAAACAAACATTTAAACAAAACATCTGATGAGAGCACTGAAAATAGGTGGGTTAACGATTCCGATTCCGGTAATCCAGGGAGGGATGGGCGTAGGTATCTCCATGTCCGGACTCGCTGCAGCTGTGGCAAACCAGGGTGGAGTAGGGGTCATTTCCGCAGCTGGACTTGGTCTGGTCCACCGCAACCCTGCCCTTGATTTCCTGGAAGCCAACATGGAAGGATTAAAGAAAGAAATAAGGCTGGCAAGGGAAAAAACCAAAGGGATCATTGGGGTCAACATAATGGTGGCCATGTCGAATTTTGCTGACCTGGTGAGTACCGCCATTTCCGAAAAGGTCGATATCATTTTCTCAGGGGCAGGACTCCCGTTTCAACTCCCTTCTTTTTTACAAACCGACAGCATAACCAAGCTGGTGCCCATTGTGTCTTCCGGCAGGGCAGCCAAACTAATCTGCGAGAAATGGAAGGCCTTGCACGATTACCTGCCCGATGCCATCGTGGTTGAAGGGCCCAAGGCAGGCGGGCATCTGGGGTTTAAAAAAGAACATATTGAGGATTCGCATCACGCACTCGAAGAGCTTATCCCTGAGGTAGTAAAGGATGTTTCATACTTTGAAGAGAAATATCACAAAGAAATCCCGGTAATAGCGGCCGGTGGAATATACTCCGGCGCTGACATTTTCAATATCATGGAGTTAGGAGCCAAAGGAGTCCAAATGGGCACCCGCTTTGTTACCACTGAAGAGTGCGATGCTTCCACGGGGTTTAAGCAAGCCTATATCGATGCCAGGGAAAGTGATATCCAGATCATTCAAAGCCCCGTGGGAATGCCTGGCCGGGCCGTAAGCAACCCCTTTATTGACAAGGTTAGGGCTGGCTTAAAACGACCCATTAAATGCCCTTTTCATTGCATAAAAACCTGCGACGTTTCAAGCAGTCCCTATTGCATAATACGCGCTTTATTCAATGCTTACAAAGGCAATATGAAAAGCGGGTACGCCTTTGCAGGGACCAATGCCTTTCTGGCTACCAAGATTACCACTGTTAAAGAGATTTTTAATGAATTATCGGCAGACTTCCAGGCAGCATTAAAAAAGGCAGGGGGGTAACCCTGCATTTTTATAAAAATTTCATCCTACCAGAATACGGTATAAATCACCGCCAGCAGGAGCATAATTATATAAGCCGAAACGTTGAACGACTTCGGGGTCTTGAAGGTCTCCCTGGGCAGAGGAATGCCCTTGGGATCATCATCCCCTTCAGCAGTGGTAAGGCTTACCATCAGGATTACGGCCATGGTCAGCACACAAGTGTAGAACATCTGGTCGAGAAAAGGCATCTCGATGGGCAGCACCTTCAGCAGGATGGCAATAGGGATGGAAGCCAGTACCCCCACAATGGCCCCCTTGGCTGAGGTCTTCTTCCAGAACAAACCCATGAGGAACACCGCCAGGATGCCGGGGCTCACCAGCCCGGTGTACTCCTGGATGTATTGGAACATCTGCGGCATGCTGCTCAGGGCAGGGGCCAGCAAGACAGCGACCACCAGGGCCAGGACCACGGTGATCCGGCCAACGCTTACCAGGTTGGTCTTGCTTTCCTTTTTGGCAAAATAGGGCTTGTAAATATCCATCGTGAAGATGGTGGCCGTGGAATTGAGCATGGAGGCCAATGAAGAAACGATGGCAGCCGCTAGGGCTGCAACCACCAGTCCTTTCAGCCCCACCGGGATAAAGGTGCGGATCAGCCAGGGATAAGCTACGTCATAATTCACACCCCCGTCAGGACGCGAGAAAACGGTTTGAACGCCATCAATGATCGTGGTGCCGGCAGGCTGGGTGAACATCACATAGGCAATGATGCCTGGAATAACTACGAACACCGGGATCAGCATCTTCAGGAAGGCGGCAAAGGCAAGCCCTTTCTGGGCTTCCTGCAAGGACTTGGCTGCAAGGGCACGCTGAATGATATACTGGTTAAAGCCCCAGTAATACAGGTTGGCAACCCACATCCCGCCGATCAGCACCCCGATGCCCGGAAGGTTAATGAACTCGGGGTCCGTTTTTTTCAGGATCATATGAAACTTATCGCCCGCCACGTTGTACACATGCGAGAGGCCGTTGAAGATCCCACCCTCAGGGGTCACGTAACCCAGGGCAATGACAGTGGTGATCATCCCGCCCGTGACCAGCAACACCACCTGGATCACGTCCGTCCAGGCCACCGCCGAAAGGCCGCCCCAAATGGAATAGGCCGCCGCAAAAAATGCTAATCCAATAATAAATAACATGATCATCGAGCCATCCCCTGTCCCCAGGATGGTGTCCAGCGCCTTGGCGCCCAGGAATAA
>LSQX01162450.1_pt1 | contig 61086 bp, 55 predicted proteins | sample 654561 | NCBI WGS metagenome assembly LSQX01 (sample SAMN04489861, study PRJNA283612) | anaerobic digester metagenome | isolation source: 4 biogas reactors fed with cattle manure at either 37C or 55C with and... | place: Denmark: Kongens Lyngby | collected 2014
AACAAATAGAATTATTTGAAGCAAAAGAAAAAGATATTATATCCCAAAGAGCACAACACCCTTACAAAATCAGCATAGGAGAAATGCCCGAAAATATCAGATATAATAAGCTAAAAACAGAAAGTAAGCACTTGCAAAACATCATTAAGATCATATGTTACAGAGCTGAAACGGCAATAGCCAACCTACTATCTTGCTATTATCGAAAAAGCTCAGATGAAATAAGGGCATTGGTAAAGAGTATTATTTTTGCAAAGGCTGACTTGTATCCGAATTATCAGACAAATACTCTTACAGTTAGATTGAATAGTCTGGCAACTCCAAGGGACAATTTAGCAGTGCAAGAAATTTGTCAAACCATAAACGATTATGAAGCAATTTTTCCAGGTACAAAACTCAAGCTGGTCTACAAAACTACGACATTAACGACTGCGTGAGATCAGGAGTTCTGAATTCATTACTAAGCATTTATCTATGTGGTGGAGACTGTATAGAAGATCTTCAGACACATTTAAAAGGTCATTTCATCAACAATCCTTACGTTAAAATCCCAAGCCCCGATACAGTTTTGAAAAGGCTTAAAGAATTAGCTGTTGCCAACAGAACATGTCATACCAAAAGAGGCACAGTTAAGCATGTATATAATAACAACATCTTGATGAACCAATTGAATATATCTTTACTCAAACAACAAGGAGTATTTAACCAGAAAGACCTAACCCTGGATTACGATAATACCATCATATTCAATGAAAAAAGCGATAGCAAGATGACTTATAAAAGAAATCCCGGCTATCAACCCGGAGTTTGTACCATCGATGAAGACTTTGTTCTATTTCTTGAAGGGCGTAATGGCAATAGCGATGCTAAATCATTTCAACATGAAACGCTTATGCGAATGTTTGATTTGCTCAAACAAAATCAAATCAATGAAATTAAGCATATGCGTGCTGATGCTGCATCGTATCAATATGAAGTGGTGAAGCTATTGGACCAAAAGGTCAAGAACTTTTATGTTGGTTGCCGCAACAGCTATATCTCCAAGTACTTTACTCAAATTGAGCATTGGGAAGATATGATTGATACTTCAAATGAGTTGATTCAAATTGGTGAAATATACTTTACTCCTTTTGTCCAACAGGCTGAAAAGGTGAAGGATACACCCAAGCAATATAGATTAATTGTCAAGAGAAAACTACGTCCAAACAATCAACTTGATTTATTCACCGGGGACCATTACGAATATAGGGCAATACTAACCAATAATACCGTCTTTTCCACAGCTGACGTAGTTCGTTTTTACAACCAACGGGGCAATATGGAGCGACAATTTGATGTATTAAAGAATGACTTTGGATGGAGCAGAATGGCGTTTTCCACTTTGGATTATAATACAGTATTTTTAGGCATTACTGCTTTCATTAAAAACCTGTATGTCTTTATTATTCAGCACTTTTCTCAATTTACCAAATCGCTCACCCCTACTGATAGGGTAAAAAAATTTTTATTTAGATTTGTTATACTACCGTCAAAATGGATAAAGCATTCCAGGCAGATGATTTTGAAAATATTTTCCGGTACTGACAGGTATTCCATTTTAATAAATAATACATCCTAAATCCCATAATTATAACTTGCTTATTGTTAACTATATAGTGCTTAAGAATTAATGCACGGGGGATGGCTATGCCCTAAAGTAGGTTGAGAATCTATTTTGAATACATTTTTATGTAATAAGCAGATATTTTATAATGAAATTACTGAAAGCATCAAAAAAACTAGCTCATAAGCTATAAAAGTCATTGAAAAAATCAAGATTTTAAAATTTTAGAAAGACATGCGGATTTTAGGTAGGTTCGGGAAGGTCGTGAGTTCGAGTCTCACCGCTCCGACATGTTAAAGAGGCAGTCTTAATGGGATAGTGTCTTGCTTTAAGAAAACACCAAATACTATGCTCAGACAATGTGAAATAAAAATTAAAATCTATAACAAACAAGAAAGTCCTCCCAAAAGAGAACTTTCTTGTTAGATTTGTACCAAATTAATACTAAAATCTGTAACGTTTATTTAGGTATAGACAAAAAAATGCTTTTCTTAGAAAATTTCTGCAATCATGCATCTTGCGCTTCCGCCACCATATTTTTCAATGGTTGGTATCGGACAAACCAGTAATTTATAATTACTTTCAAGTTCACTGATCTGTTCTTTGGTTAGCGAGTCAAATGCTGATTTTGACATAACTAATATCAATTCTTCTGATTTGTTTTTTACAAGAAGCATATTGCCTGCAAAGTTATTCATCTGATGCTCTGAGATTTCAAAAACTTTTTTTCCTGATTTTTCTATCTCACTCACTACCATTTTACGTTCTTGTTCATCTCTGATAACTTCAAGACAGATTATTGTATGTTTTGCAGCATCACACATTATAACATTGGTATGATAAATAGGATGTAACTCTCCGTTTACTTTTTGCGAAGCATTGTAAATCACTGGTTTGAAATTATTCTCTTCACAAAACTTTTTAAACAGTACTTCATGGGTCCTTTGCGAAATACTTGCATAAGCTATTTTATTTTTTCTATCAGGCACATAGCTGCCAGTACCTTCAAGAAAAACATTCTTTGCTTCAAAGTCAGAATAATCAGTAATCTTGAATTTACGACCCAATTGTTTTTCAATTTCTTCCAAAATATCCATTCTGCGCTCTACACGTCTGTTTTCTGCAAACATGGGGTAGAGTACCACCTGGTTGTTTTCATGGAATGACACCCAGTTGTTCGGGAAAATTGAATCGGGTTTATGTGGTTGTGGTGTGTCTTTTATTGTAATTACTTTAACCCCTTCATTTTTAAGCAAGTTAACCATATTATTGAACTCAGCCAACGCCAGTTTTTGTGTTTCGGTGCTTTGCTTATCGGCGGTTTTCTGAAAAAGATTATTTACCGCTGTTTCGGGATTGTAGTCAAAAGCTACGGGTTCAATCATAAATACCGTGTCAGTGTAGCCAGTCATCTGTTTTTTATTTTCCATACTAGTAATTTAAAAAATTTAGTTTATAATTGATTTAACTTATCTTTTATATTTTGTTAATTATTTATGTGCTACTATTTCTTTAAGATGTTTTTATAATTAATGAAAATAAACTAATAAAGTTGATTAAGAGTTGTTGAAAACGATATAAAAACTACTAATTATCTATATGTTACATTGATTTAATATGCTTATTTATTATATATTCTATTTTAATAACTCCCAGTCAAACTTTATACTATAACAACTTTTGAGCACACATTTCCTCAACTTTGAATATAAATTCCAATAGTTTGCAAATTTAGTAATTATTTTTGACTTTCTCATGTTGCAAGTATTGGGTAACTGGAAATACAATATATAATGAGCTTATTTATCAGTATTTCAAAACTAATTCCTGCATTTTGGATATAAAAAGTACGTAATCATTTTGTAGCCAGGAAGGTTTCTTATGCCTTTGTTGCTTAGAGAGATACAGAATGATCTTTGTAAAGTTATTTTATATAAAAACAAAAAGCCGCTGATGGGCGGCTTATAGAAAATCTTCTATAGTTAAAATACCAGGATTTTTTAACGTTTGTCTAATACTTCATCAGAAACGGAGAGTTTTTTACGCCCTTTAGCTCTGCGGGCAGAAATAATTTGCCTGCCTTTAGCAGTTGACATCCTTTTCCTGAATCCATGCTTGTTGTTTCTTTTCCTGTTGGATGGTTGAAATGTACGTTTCATGATCGTCTGACTTTTTGAGTCTGCAAAAGTAGTGCTTTTTTTGATATCAGCAAGCCTTTATCTAAAAAACATTAAAAATAATTTTCTTGCCAGAAGTGGATAGCTGAAAAATCAAATGTCATGGTCGGTAATCTGATTCTGATAAATTTGGCTTGTGGTTCTCACATTATTGATAAATAGATATCTTCAAATCACCGACCACGACTCTTATTCTATAATTCCTAAACGTTTGGTTTTACTGGAGCATCTTTTAATGTTTCCAATAGAAAATCATAGAATTTTCCCACTGATGGTATATTTACTTTTTCATCCGGAGAGTGAGGGAAACGTATGGTTGGTCCAAAGGAGATCATATCCCAGTTTGGATAGGCTGAACCAAGTATTCCACATTCAAGTCCGGCGTGAATAGCTTTAACTTCAGGGATCTTGCCATAATTTTTATGGTAGACTTCTTGCATAAGTTTCAGGATCATAGAATCGGGATTAGGTTTCCATCCCGGATATTCACCTTCAAAAACTACTTCAGCTCCAGCAAGTTCAAAAATACTTCCCATCATATTAACAAGGTCGAATTTTGCTGAATCAACAGAGCTACGCAACAAACAGATAACTTTAATTTCCCCTTTTCCGGAGCTAATGATTGAAAGGTTGGTTGAAGTTTCAACCAATCCAGGCATTGCATCACTCATTCTTATAACTCCGTTAGGGCATCCATATGTAGCTCTTATCATGCGGTTCTGGGTATCAGCATCTATTACGAATGATGGGGTATCGGTGGATTCGGCTGTGATTTTCAGATCCGGTTCAGTAACTGACAGTTCAGCTTTAATTGTGGCTGTGAATTTTTTAAAGCAATTCAGGAACTTCTCCTCTTCTTCGTTAGGGATTACCACAACAGCATTGGCTTCGCGTGGTATGGCATTGCGCATATTGCCGGCATCAATTGAGGCGAGGAGCATATCGTGTTTTTCAATTCCATGATGCAGTAGGCGTATCATTATTTTGCAAGAGTTACCTCTTCCAAGGGCAATATCAAGCCCGGAATGACCTCCTTTTAAACCTGAAATGCCAATTTTATAGGCTTTCATATTTTTAGGAACAGCTTCTTCTTTATAGGTAAACCTGAAATTACCATTAATTCCGCCAGCGCAGCCTATGTATAGTTCGCCTTCATCTTCACTATCAAGGTTAATGAGAATATCACCCTTTAGAATATCGGGTTGCAGATTGAAAGCACCAGTCATTCCACTTTCTTCATCAACAGTGAATAATGCTTCTACTGGTCCGTGAACCAGAGTTTTATCTTCTAGCACAGCCATTGCTGCTGCCACACCCATACCATTATCTGCTCCAAGTGTAGTGCCGTTAGCTTTTACCCAGTCGCCATCAATAATGGTTTCAATGGGATCTTTCTCAAAATCATGGATTTTATCACTGTTTTTTTGTGGTACCATGTCAATATGACCTTGAAGAACAATGCCAATTCGGTTTTCCATTCCGGCAGAAGCTGGTTTGCGAATGATTACATTACCTACTTCGTCAACAATGGTTTCAAGATCAAGGCTTTCACCAAATTCTTTCATAAACCGGATTATTTTTTCTTCTTTTTTTGAAGGTCGGGGTATTTGAGTCAGACTGTGGAAATGCTTCCAGACAAGTTTTGGTTCGAGATCCAAAATTGATTTTTTCATACGTAATTAATTTGATTAAGATTTATATTATAAAATTGATTCTTCATTGCTTATCTAAGCGTTTTAATATTAGCAGATTAACTGTCCAGTATATTGCGAACGCAACTATGCCTGTAGGTGTTACCAGAATCAGTTCTTTTAGTCCAAAGTTCCTTTCCCAAAATACCAAACCGAAAATTGCTCCTGAAATAATAGAAAGAAGCCCGGTAAACTGAATAAGATTCAGCCCCCAAACCTTTGTTCTCATTTTAAATTTTTTCCAGAAAGGAATTGTTAGCAAATATTGGACAGCTAATGCAAAAAGAGTCGTTATTGGAACAAACAGGGTTAAAAACCCGTTGTCCGGCGACTTAAAAATGTCTCCACCGTACACTAATAAATTAAACAAAAACAGGACTACAAGCACAGCCAAAATTCCGGATATTACGGGAACTAATATTATTGTGATGTTAGCCTTCATTTTGACAGTTTTTTTTAATCTTTTGCAAATTGTGACTTGCTGTATAATTATGCTAAAACGTTTTATAAAAAGATTTGTTATTCACAGGGTTAAGTATTTCTGAGCCTTTTTTCAGCATCGCTCAGTTCTTTAAAAGTGATATACCTTTGTTCATACATCAGGGTCAGAAATTTGGTAACCCTTTCATAAACCGGATGTATCTGCTCTCCAAATTTTTCTGTCAGCAACATACAAAGCTGATTTACATTCATTTTATCATCAATCGTAAGCCAGGTTGCACTTCCCAACTCATCGAAATGGATTTTGAAAAGAGTAGGCTTGCCTTTAGGTAATAAAAAATTACTAAGCTTTTTATTTGAGAATTTAGGAATCAGCAGTACTACTTTCCCGTCATCGTCAATTTCAAAAGCCTGAGTGCGTACCGGAGTCAGTTCAAGATAATTGGCACCTTTAAGAATGCGGCGGCGCTGAAAGATATTAAGTCCCACAGAAAATATTTAAATTAAGTGATTGATAATAAGCTGTTTATTAATATCAGTCTTTGTCTTTTTCTTTTATGTTGCTTCAGTTTAGTGTCCTCATGCCGATGGTGGTGCTGGTTCATCGGGTTTTCCTGCATTACGCAAAGGAACAAAGATCAATGCTAAAGCAACAAGAACAAGAATAATTGAGCTTATGCTGAATGGTGGCTCCTTGAAGAAAGCGAACAATTCCATATTGGCAAATGCAAAACCGGCAAATAATAATCCAATCAGTGCCTCTCCTGCTATAAATCCTGCAGCGAGGAGAACGCCCACGTTTTCAATTTTGACATTTTGTGCTTCATTCATTTTTCGTGATTTGGAAACCATATTCAATATTCCTTTAATAATGCCACCGGTAAAAATTGCAAAAACTGTCCCAAAAGGAAGGTACATGCCCACACTTATAAGCATAGGGCTACCAGCCTGAATAAGTATAAATGCAAATCCCATCAGCATGCCAACGATGATAAGTGGCCAAGTCATATCTCCGCCAACAATTCCTCGTGCCAGCATAGCCATCAGGCTGGCCTGAGGTGCAGGCAGTTCTTTACTTCCAAAACCACCTTCATAACCTTCGCGGATTCCTGTAGCCACGTCGCCTTCATGCAAAATGAACAATGGAATGAACAATACAGCAGCCGCTAATACCACTCCGATAATATCTCCAATCTGCATTTTCCAGGGTGTTCCACCCAGAATATGACCTACCTTCAGATCCTGAAGCATTTCGCCGGCTACAGCAGCCGAAACGCAAACAATTGCAGCAACACCAAGTACTGCAGCAATCCCCTCCTGACCTTTTGCACCTAGAGCAACCAGAATAAGTGCAGTTACAACCAAAGCAGTAAGTGTAAGTCCGCTGATTGGATTATTGCTTGAACCCATGATACCTACAAGATAGCCAGATACAGCAGCAAAGAAAAACGCTAGAATTATCATTACTGTTGCAGCAACGAAGGCTATCAATACTGAAGTTTTGAAGATTAACAGGGTGATCAGGAAAGTTGCAATAGCTACCAATCCAATTCCTATCATTATCCATGAAAAACTGATGTCTTTTTCAGTACGTTCAATATCAGTAGCAGTTCCTGCAGCGGCTTTTTTTACATCACTGATCGAACGTGAAATACCGGCAAACAAGCTTTTGCGCATACGATACAATGTATATGAAGCTCCTACAAGCATACCGCCAATTGCAATAGGTCTTACAATCCTGCCCCATACATTGTTTGCAAGAGTCACCCACGCTTCGTTGGTGGCAGCTTGCACGGAAATACTTTTTTCTGCCATTATTGAAGCTATTAGACCCTGAACGTCATAACCGCTTGAAAGAAAATATAGAATTATTGGAGTTAACAAACCCCAGGCGATTAATCCGCCTCCAAAAGCCAGAGATGCAAGTTTAGGTCCGATAATATAACCAACTCCCATATATGCCGGACTGATTTTTGGTGAATTGACCAATAATCCGCCTTCGCCCACGAAATTACTTCCTGGGATAGTTTGTTTAATGAAAGTGTAAAACTTACTCCATGCTGATGCAAAAAATTTGAGTTCGCCCAAAGCTTTAATAACAGCTCCGCTAATCATAGCCAGAAACAGGAATTTACTTCCACCCGATCCATGCTGAGCAGCTTTATGGATTTCGGCAGCAGCTACTGATTCAGGGTAGGGGAGTTCAGCATCTTCAACCATAATACGGCGAAGCAATGCAACGAACATGATACCAAGAACCCCGCCAACAATCATGATCAGAGCAGAAACAACATAGTTCCCCGGAGTATAAAAGTCTTTCCAGATGCCGGCAATAAAAAATGCCGGTAATGTAAAAATTGCACCGGCAGCAACTGACTCGCCAATAGAACCTACGGTACGGGCGAAATTTTCTTCAAGAATGGTTCCTTTGAAAGCTCTTAAAATAGCCATTCCAATTACTGCTGCAGGATAAGTTGCTGCAATTGTCATCCCTGCTTTCAATCCCAGATAAGCATTGGCAGCACCTAATACCACACACATAATCAAACCTATTATAAGTGCTCGCATAGTAAACTCAGCCATATTTGTCTCAGACGAAATAAAAGGCACAAACTTTTTTGGTTGTGACATAATTAAATGTTTTTAGTTAATATTTGATCAGTATAGCTTTCTGATGCGCTAAGTAAAGAAAAATTTTGATATTCTCATAAATCCGGCATACTGATAATATTAACAATATTTGTATTTGTTGTTAATTCATTGGTTCATACAACACTTAAATGCAGGGTAACTGTACAGATTTACCAAACTATCGGAATATATGGATAATAAGTTTGTGTTCAAAAAACTCTTCTTTAAATAAATGTTTAATTCTGATAATCCGGTAGTTATAATCTATTTGGTTTAATTCTTCATGTACTTCACCACCTTTTAAATATATGATACCGGGTTTTGGGTCTGCATTTTTGCCGGTGAGGATTTTTTTCCATGTCCATTTGATAATGTCTTTTAAAGGTGCTACAGCACGGCTTACAACATAATCATATTTGTTGTTTATCAGCTCTGCTCTGTTTATTTCGGTTCGTACATTTTTAAGATCCAGATTTTGAGCAATATTTTCCACTGCTCTGATTTTTTTACCTGTTGAATCTACCAGATGAAAATTAACATTTGGAAAATAAATGGCAAGCGGAATTCCAGGAAATCCACCACCGGTGCCAGCATCCATAATAGCAGTATTATTAGGAAAATTAAAAGCTTTTGCTATTGCAAGTGAATGTAATACATGGCGTTCGTACAGAAACTGAAAATCTTTTCGCGATATCAGGTTTATCTTATTATTCCATTCCTGATATAATGGGCGCAATTGCTCATATTTCCTGTATTGATCAGGATCTAGGTCTGGAAAATACTTTTTTATCAGTTCCATGGATCACTCTTTTAATAATTACTGAGGCAAAAATAGTGTAGTTTCAGTTTTTTTTAAGAAATTTTCAATAGGATTAAGAAAATTACTGATTTTTATTGGATCTTTATTTGCTAATTAGGTGCCTTAAAATAATGATTCTCTATAAAACAATTATTTGTTTCCAATTTGCAATGCAGGTCTGGTTAGCAAGGGGGTATACCAAATATACGAGAGTGCATATGATAGACAAAAATGAATAGGCTTATGAAATACTTTTCTTTGAGATTCCCGGCGAAAAATTTACATTTTAGATTATACGCGGTGATGTTCGTATTTTTAGTGAGCATTTAAAACTATATCGTGAATTTATTGAAGTGTTTCGTACAAGCCATCCATACAGGAACTTATAGTTTCTCGTTCAGGAATTATTGATGAATGAACAATAAATACATGAAATGTTTCTTTTCTTTGCATCTGGTTCATATTTGCTGTCTCTAAATGAAAGACCTCACAAAGGGGAAACCCTCATTGCTTATACTTCAGTTTGCAACTCCCATGCTTGTTGGAAATGTCTTCCAGCAGCTTTATAATATTGTAGATAGTGTTATTGTTGGGAATTTTATTGGTAAGGAAGCACTTGCAGCTGTGGGGGCTTCATTCCCAATAATGTTCATGCTTATTTCTTTTATTGTTGGTATTGCCAATGGGGCAGCGATAATTATATCACAGTATTTCGGAGCTAAAAATATGAAGAAAATCCGGCGTTCAATCGATACTATGCTGATCTTCTTATTTTTTGCGTCTATCATTGTTACTTTGGCTGGTTTGTGTTTTAGCGGTAAGATTTTTCAGTTGATAAAACTCCCTGAAGAGGTTGTTCCACAGGCTCGTTTATATTTCAATATTTATATTAGCGGGATTGTTTTGTTTTTTGGGTTCAATGCTGTCAGTTCCATTTTGCGTGGTTTAGGCGATTCAAAAACTCCTTTGTACTTTTTGATAATTGCCACCTTAACCAATACTTTACTTGATCTGCTTTTTATTCTTGTTTTTAAATGGGGGATTGCCGGAGCAGCCATTGCTACAATCATTTCTCAGGGCGGGGCTTTTATAACGGCAGTCTTCTATCTGAACCGTTCCCATGAGATTTTTAATATTTCCTGGCGCAAATATGAGTTCGACCGCCATATTTTCCGTAAGAGCCTGCGTATAGGATTGCCATCTGGATTACAGCAAACTTTTGTTTCGCTTGGAGCACTGGCTTTATTTCGTATAGTCAATAATTTCGGAACCGATACAGTAGCTGCTTATAGCGTTGCAATGCGTATTGATTCTCTTGCTTCACTGGTAGCTATGAACTTTGGTGCCGCTTTGTCTACTTTTACTGGTCAAAATTTAGGTGCCGGAAAGCCTGAAAGAGTTTATTCAGGGCTGATCGCCACACTTAAAATGTCATCTTCGGTTTCAGTGGCAGTAACATTGCTGGTAATATTATTCAGGCACAATCTAATAACTATATTTTCGTCCGATCCTGAGGTAATACGAATTGGGGCAGAGTATTTACTGGTGGTTTGTTCGTTTTATATTGTTTTTTCAGCAATGTTTGTTATTGGTGGTTTACTTCGCGGAGCAGGTGCAACAGTAATTCCAATGTTCATTACCCTGCTCGCACTTTGGATAATACGGATCCCGGCTTCAATCTGGTTTTCCGGTATGTTTGGTTCAGTTGGAATATGGTGGGCTATCCCGTTGGGATGGATAATCGGAGCCATTTTATCATGGCTTTACTACTTAAAAGGAAACTGGAGAAGTAAAGTTGTGATTTGAACCAGAGGTTTGGATTAAAACCATCACTTATATATTGGTGTTCAGAGAACCAATATATTACAATTTTGATTACAAAGATCAGTAAACTTGTTTGTCAAATATATCAGAAAGTCAATTAAAAGGCATCAAATTTCATTGAGGCATTTTTTTATGATCTCCCATGTGTTCTCAATACTATGATCCAAACCTACTGAGAAACGAATAAGTCCCTCACTCATACCCATTTCGCGCTGAGTTTCTTCCGGTACTTCGCTTGAAGTACTTTTACCGGAATTGCTGAATAAAGTTTTAAAATAACCGAGACTGACAGCCAGATATCCTACGCCTTCCAGCTCCATTTTTTCCATTAGTGAAGCAGCTCTTTCAAAAGTCTCCATGTCAATTGATAAAATACCGCCAAACCCAAAATCAGGATGCATTAATTTTTTCATCAGCTCGTGATCAGGATGATCAGGAAGACCTGGATAAGTTACTCTCAATCCTATTTCTTTGAATTTTTTTGAAAGGAACATAGCATTTGCACTATGCTGTTTCATTCTTATATGAAGGGTATGAAGGTTTTTTAAAATACTTGAAGAACGCAGAGGGTCAAGAACCGGTCCTAATAACATGGCAGTTCCATCATTAACATCAATCAATGAGGCTATATATTCTTCGGTCCCGCAAATAGCACCGGCAACGCAATCGTTCTTACCATTGATGAATTTTGTCAGGCTGTACACAGTAATATGTGCTCCAAGATCAGTGGGCAAAATTATCATAGGTGTAAAAGTGTTATCAACAATCAGTTTGCAACCATTTTTGTTGGCAATATCTGCTAATGCCGGGATATCTGAAACCTGCAACATGGGATTGGTTAGCGATTCAGTATAAATAATTTTTGTGTTAGGACGTATTGCAGCTTTAACAGCATCAAGGTCGGAAATATTCACAAAAGTTACATCAATATTGAATTTTGGCAGGTAGTTTTTCAAGAATGCAAAAGTACCACCATAGGTAGTCCGGCTCGTTACAATATGGTCGCCACTGTTTACCAGTTGAAGTATAGCGCTGGTTATAGCACCCATGCCCGAGGCTGTAACCCAGGCTGCTTCAGTGCCTTCCATGGCAGCAAGTGCATCAGCAAGATACTTGTTCGTTGGGTTCCAATGTCTTGAATAAAGAAAACAACCTTCGGTTTCACCTTTGAAAGTGTCAAGCATAGTTTGCGCTTTCATGAAAGTAAATGTTGCTGAGTCGGATATCGAAGGATTTACATCTCCAAACTCGCCAAATTTTTTCAGTTCCTGAATTCTTGTTGCGGGATCTTTCTTTGTATTCATGTGTTAAAGTATTGATAAGTTGATGTGCAAAACTACATGTTTTTATGATAATCAAATATGATATTTTACTATACCTTAAATTTGCCGGATTCTTGAAATTTTGTTCTTAATCGAAAATGGTTTAATGATGGTTTGAAATGTTGTTAAACAAGGTCTTATAGATTCTGTTTTGATTAGCGACCGTTCCTTTCACCAAAGATTGCCGTACCTATTCTTACAATGGTGCTGCCTTCTTCAATGGCTATTTTATAATCGCCCGACATTCCCATTGATATTTCACTGAAATCAGCATTGTGAGAAAAGAAATCGTTTTTCAACGAATCAAAAATTTGCTTAAGTTCTTTGAATTCATTTCTGACCCTGTCAGTATTATCGGTATATGTTGCCATTCCCATAACACCTCTGATCTTGATGTTTTTCATGCTTTTGTATGCATCTGAGTTCAACAAAACATGGGCTTCCTGCAAGTCGAGCCCATATTTGGTTTCTTCCCTGGCTATGAAAAATTGTAACAAACAATCTATCACCCTATTGTGTTTTTGTGCCTGTTTGTTTACTTCATTCAGTAATCTTAAACTGTCAATGCTTTGAATCACAGAAATATAGGGTGCAATATACTTTACCTTATTAGTTTGAAGATGACCAACAAAATGCCATTCCATATCATTGGGCAGGAGAGGCTGTTTGTTAATTAGTTCCTGAGCTCTATTTTCACCAAAACAACGAAGACCGGCATTATAAACCTCAAGAATTTCCTGCTCGGTATGTGTTTTTGAAATTGCAACTATCTTAACATGTTCCGGGATTTCATTTCTTAGTCTTTTTAGGTTATCAACAGCAGTCATAAAATACATTTTTGAAAGAGCAAAGTTACAAAACTAAACCCGGGTTTTCATGAAATACGCTAAAGAGGTGTAATTTTGACAGTTGGTTCCTGCAGTAAATTGCTGAATATGTGATGAATATAGGTTCTGAATATATTGTCTGAATTTACGATTTTGTTATTCTTGTTCCTTCATTGTCTGAACCAAGTAATTCGGCACAGGTTATTAAGGAATCTCTACCCGTTTGAGTGGTAAAATATACTGCTGCTTTAACTTTTGGCCTCATACTTCCATCGGCAAAATGTCCTTCTTCAATATATTGCCTTGCTTCTTTCACACTCATCCGATCAATTGAAGTTGGCTGAAGAGTATTATAATAAAGGCATGCTTTAGGAACATCGGTCAGAATATAAAATTCATCAGCATTGATCCCAACGGCAAGTAAAGCAGAAGCAAGATCTTTGTCAATGACTGCATTAGTTCCCTGAAACTTATTTTCATCAACTTCAAACACTGGTATTCCGCCTCCACCAACCGCGATCACAATTTCATGGGCACGAGCCAGTTTTTCAATAGTTTTTATATTAAAAACAGACAGGGGTTGTGGTGAGGCAACTACTTTTCGGAAGCCGCGTCCACGAGGATCAGCTTTAAAAACAGAATTTGTTTCAGAAGCAATTCGTTCAGCTTCTTCACTTGAATAAAACGGACCAACCGGTTTTGTCGGATTTTTAAAAGCCGGATCATCCTTGTCAACTAAAACCTGAGTAACAACAGTTATGATATCACGATTGATGTTATTGACATTCAGTACATTCCTGAGCTGTTGCTCGATAACATAGCCGATGAACCCCTGCGAATATGCCACACTTACATCAATTGGCATATCAGGAAGCCCGTGTAGTATAGCACCAGCTGAATTTGCAAGCAGAATATTACCTACCTGAGGACCGTTTCCATGAGTTATTACAAGGTCATAATCTTTCTTAATAAGAGTAAGTAACTGATTACTTGTAATATATGCATTTGCCTCCTGTTCATCAATAGTTCCTTTCTGATCACAGCGAAGAAGAGCATTTCCTCCAAAAGCAACAACAGCTAATTTGTTCATAATAAATGCGATAAGTTATCAAACCGGGATTCAATTTTCGGGCTGTAAAAGTAAAAATGATTATGGAATTTTCAATAGAAGCTAAAGGGTGTTATTTGATTTTTAAAGTTATGAAATGCGAAAAAAATGATGTGTTTCCTGATTTACATAAACAGCTATGGTTCTTGCCAGGTTGTTGCGGGAAATTTTAACAGACCTCAGCTTATCCCTTGTTTAATGGTTTTTAGCACTAAAAAACTTTGCTAATGGTTTTTGTGATCCTGATTATCAACAGGATGCTAACATTCATGTTTAACAATTGTTAATAACCCGCACATTGCCCAGTATCAGAGCTCCTTTACGGATCCTTCTGACTTCAGCCTGAAACAATGAATGCAGTGGTAAATGAAAGTTACTCACATATTCAGCAAGTACTTCATTATCCTGTTCGTCTTTAAGCTTGTATTGTTTTATTACCCTGAATTTACTACTTGTCCTTTGGGTTTTATCTGTTAGCCTGAAAACGTATTCTTTTCCAATTGTAAAATACGGATGTTCAGGTTCAAGAAAGATCCTGCCTGAGCAATTGATCTTGTCAACCGTGCATTTTATCATAGTGCCGGGTGTTAATCCATAACCTTTATAGTAAGCTGCAGGGATTAGGAAATGATTTCCATTCCGGCTTTTTAGCACAAAATATTCATCAGTGCCGGGCATTTTAAATGTTTTCAGAACCAAAAAGTCATACCACTCGCCGACTATATATTCTTCACCGTAAATTGATATACTATTGAGTTGGTTTTCGTATCTTTCTCTATATGCTCCCATCAGCATGAGTTGTTGATCAGTAGTTTGCTACTTTTGACACCCCTTCAACTTCTTTGATCTTGTGAATCAGGTTTTTAAGGTGTTTGTCGTCATTGATAAAAAGCCTAAGTGTGCCTTCAAAATCACCGTATCTTGAATTAAATGAAACTGATTCCAGATTTATTTTCAGGTCTGCATTATTTTCTTTCATGTCTTCTATTATTCTGGTAATGCTGTTCAGAAGGCCTGAACGATCAGTGCCGCTAATATGAATTTTTGAAATTCTTCCTTTGATATTAGATTTTCTTACCCATTGTGCCTTAACTATCCTATAAGCATACTTTTTTCTCATTTCATGAGCGTTCGGACAGTTAACATTATGGATCTTTATTCCGTCACTTACAGTTATGAACCCAAAAACTTCGTCACCTACAGAAGGCATACAGCATTTGGCCAGTTTATAATCTCTTATTTCAGGGTTTTCCTCAATAAGCAATATATATTCATCGGCAGGAGTACCCGAGGTTTTTGAAATTATTTTTTCAATTATTTTTTCACGTAATTCCTGATCTGATCTTTGCGGCACTCCCAATAAAACTTCTTTGATATTTGCCGGTTCAATTTTTCCCTCAGCAAGCTGTTGATAAAACTCCAAAGGGTCTTCGGTTGTAAAGTGCAACATTAGTTTGTTAAGCACTTCATCATTAAATGGTATATCCAGTTGCGATAATTTGCGACGCAATATGTCTTTACCTTCCTCGCTTCTGTTATAGCGTGCTTCTCTCAGATACCGTTTTATTTTATTACGTGCTTTGCCTGTAATTACCCAATCTAGCCAGTCAAGGTTAGGTTTTTGATTTCGTGAACTCAAGATTTCGACTTGATCGCCATTTTTTAGCTCATGTTTAATTGGAACAATTTTACCATTAATTTTTGCGCCGGTACATTTTTCACCCAAACCTGAATGAACCTCATAAGCAAAATCTAAAACTGAAGCTTTGGCTGGAAGTTTTTTTAAATCGCCCTGAGGGGTAAAAACAAATATATAACTGGCTTCTTTTATTTTTGTGCCGGCATCTCCATGAAATATATAATCTTCCGGTCTTTCAAGTAAATTTCTTAAATGGTTTAGCCACTCATCCATTTTTTGCTGTTTACCCCTACCCTTATATCTCCAGTGTGCTGCATAACCTTTTTCAGCATTTGCATTCATTCGTTTAGTTCGGATCTGAACTTCCACAAAACGTTTATGCGGACCTAAAACAGTAGTATGCAGCGATTCATATCCATTTTCTTTTGGAGTGGTAATCCAGTCGCGCAGCCTTTTGGGGTCTGGCTGATAGATATTGGAAATCATTGAGTAAACTTTCCAGCAATCAGCAAGTTCATTTTCAATTGTGTTATTCAGAATTACCCGTACAGCAAATAAATCGTAAACCTCATGAAACTCAACATTTTGCTTTACCATTTTGGCGTGAATGGAATTAACGGATTTTGTTCTTCCTTTTAACTCAAATTTGAAACCGGCTTCATGTAGTACCCTTCTTATAGGTATCATAAAATTATTTAAAAACTGGCTATGTTCTTCTTCGGTCTCTTTTAATTTTTTTTCAATGGTTTCATACATTTCTTTCTGCGAAAACCGCATTGAAAGTTCTTCAAGCTCAGTTTTTATATTGTACAGCCCAAGCCGATGAGCCAAAGGAGCATATAAAATAGATGTTTCAGATGATATTCGAATTTTATCTTCTGTATTCATCTGATTAAGGGTTCGCATATAGTGCAAACGGTCAGCAAGACGTATGAGGATTATCCTTACATCGTCAGTAATAGTCAATAAGAGATTAATGAAATTTCCGGCATTCATTGAAATACGATCGGTGTGGAGTCTGGCAATTTTTGTCAGAGTTTCCAACATTTGCCGAACCGATGGTCCAAACAGTTTTTCAATCTTATCAGGTTTGATATCAGCATCTTTTAAAACATATTGCAATAAAGCACAGATAATTGCATTAAAGTGCAATTCCATTTCCCGGGCAACAATAATTGCTACTTCAATTGAATGACTTAAGTGGTAATTCTTAATTTCATCAGCCTTGTCCTGATGTGCTTCCATTAATAATTTTACTGCTGACTTTAGTAATTTGGCATCACGGCTGTTCAAAATCACACCCGAGGCTTCATAAAGTTCACGGTATTTATTTGACAAACTGAACTTATCTGCTATTTCTGTTTTACCCTGCATGAAACTACTTTGTGATGCAAAATTAATCTTTTTAGAGCCAATATGCGATTATTGGGATGTTAATCTGTGGTTAAGACGACAATTTTTGATTTTTTGTTGCATTACAACTTATTTACGACCTTTGCTGCCGAAAAACTATATTTTTGAAAAAAACACTCAATGGAAGCATTGCTTGAAATATTAAAATATACATTACCTGTTATCATTATAATTGGCGGGGTTTATCTGATCATTAGACGTTTTTTTCAGCATGAAATTTTGCGTTCGAAAAATGAACGTATGCAAATCATCCGTCATGACGTTTTTTCGGTTCGGATGCAGGCTTATGAACGCATTGTTCTGCTGCTTGAGCGCATTTCGCCAAATCAATTGATCCTGAGGCTGAACAAACAAGGCATGACTACAGGGCAGTTACAACCTTTGTTGATTCAAACCATAAGGGATGAATTTGACCATAATTTATCGCAGCAGGTTTATATTTCGTCAAAGGCTTGGGATCTGACAAAATCTGCCAGAGAAGAAATGATAAGGCTTATTAATACTGCTGCAGTGGATATTGATAATGATGAGCCTTCAACTGTTCTTGCTGCAAAAATCCTTGAATTGTTTACAGGGCTGGAGATTGATCCGGTTATAAGAGCAATTGAATTTGTAAAGCAGGAAGCAAGGGGCTTGTTTTAAACATTATGGATTAAAGGTTTAGTTAAGATTCACTAAAAATAAGATGATAAAGCAAATTATAAACAACCGGCGTGCTGCAATTACAGGAGCTCTTGCAATTTGTATATCGGCATCACTATGGGGGTTTGACGGAGTTGTTCTGACACCCAATCTTTTCAATCTTGAGATTGGATACGTGGTATTTATGCTGCATCTGATACCTTTTGTGATAATGAATATATTTTTATACAGGGAGTACAGATATGTTAGGAATTTCACAAAATCAGATATATTTATCTTTTTGCTCGTTGCATTACTGGGAGGCGCCCTGGGAACACTTTCCATTGTAAAGGCATTATTTTTAGTTGAGTTCAAAAAATTAAGCATTGTAATCCTTTTACAGAAAACCCAGCCTGTGTTTGCCATTGCTTTAGCTGCAATAATTTTGCGCGAACGCCCCCGAAAGGGATATTATCTGTGGGCTACCGTGGCAATTGCTGCCGGCTATTTTCTTGCTTTCGGGTTTAATATTCCGCATATCGAATCAAATATAAAAACTATTTATGCTTCTGTGTTTTCGCTGATCGCTGCTGCTTCGTTTGGGAGCGGTACAGTACTTAGTAAAAAAATATTAAACCGCTATTCATTTCACACAGCTACCTTTTATCGTTATGGGTTCACTACTTTATTAATGTTGATTTACGTGATAGGTACTGGTAGCATAAGGCAGATCTTTATTACGACTCCCCTTAATTGGTTGATATTCTTGATAATTGCATTTACCACCGGCTCGGGAGCTATTTTTCTATATTATTACGGTCTAAAAAATGTGAGTGCTATGGTATCCACAATCTGTGAGCTTTGTTTTCCGCTGGTAGCTATCCTGCTTGATTATACTATCAATAAACAGCATCTTAAACCGGTTCAGTGGTTAAGTGCTGCTACCCTGTTGTTTGCAATAGTTATGCTGAATCTCAGACAAGCAAGTCCGGGCAATCAGAACCGAAAAACTGCGAAAAGCTAAGACGTTTTGTCTTTTGTTCAAACCCGGGTTTTGTAAAATTGTATTTTATCTTTATGCTAATAAAATGGAATGCTGAATATTCAGCTGAGTGTTTTTTGCTGAAATCCCCTTTAATTCTGGCATTTGCAAAAAAAATCCGGCTTTTTTGTGGCCGGATTTTTAAAGAAAGTATGAGAAATTGTGAATTACATACAGTAGGTTTTAATTTTGAAATTCTTTAAGCGCAGCCATAAGTTTTTTACGGGTAAAAAATATCCGGCTTTTAACAGTACCTATTGATAAGTTAAGCTCTTCAGCAATTTCTTTATATTTATAACCTGCTGTATGCATTTCGAATGGTAATCTTTGCTCTTCATCCAGTTCAAGGATGCTTGCATTGATTTCCTTGGTTGATAATACGCTTTCGGGAGTATATTGTTGTTCTTTACGAGGAATATTTAGGTAATACAGATCTTTTGTAGAGTCAACAATAGTACTCGCCTTAACATTACGCCTGTAATTATTTATAAAGGTGTTTTTCATGATAGTATATGTCCATGCTTTCAAATTTGTATTGTCAGCAAATTTGTCTCTGTTGGTCAGGGCTTTCAGATAAGTATCCTGAATGAGATCGTCAGCTTCTTCAGCATTTGAGGTAAGAGTGTTTGCAAAAAATTTAAGGCTGTTGTGTAAGCTGATAAGTTGCTTGTTGAATTCAATTGCTGTCATAATGGCTTGTGTTTAATTATTATTTTGTTTAAATTGAATCGCTGCAAAGTTAAACACAAAAATGATTAAAACAACAAAACTAATTGTTAAAAATATGTTAAATTCTGTAATAGGCAGAGAATCAGGCATATATAAAAAGATGCTTTATTTAAATAAATTATAAATCGTTTAAAAAATAAAATGATATATTAAACATGAAATATGTAGAAGTATCCATATATTTCTGTTTATTAATGGGTTAGGATTACTTAAACAAAGTTTAACTGGAAATAAGTAAGCTGCCATACTGAATTTTATTTTAATACTACCTGAATTGCATTATTCCTAATCTTGATTTAACCATTAACCAAAACTAATACCGATTGGAAAAATATAAAGACTAATCTTCGTTTTGCTCGATTGTTCTAAATATTTAAGCCATAAACATAAATTTACAAAACAGTTTGGACTATTTTGTAAATACAAATCTTATAATTTGTGAACCGGTAGGGTTATTAAGAACAACGCTTCAGATTAAATGCGATATTTTACATTATGTTAACGTTAGAAAGTCGGTTTCAGGTGTTAAATTATGGTTAAATCTTTTGAATCCCGGATTTATACTGAAGGTACGGTTAATTTTTGCAGTTCAAAATGTTGTAAAGATCATCCGGACACTCCAAAATTGAAATATTTGAAGGAAGATCTATTGTATGCTCCTTAATTTGTAAACCAGAGATTAGAACAGTCTGTTTACTGAAATCATTGGCAAAAGTTGAAATCAATGATTCATATTGTTCTAAATTTAAAGCATTTGTGAGTACAGTGATAATATAATCAGGCTGTTGTACTTTACTGAAGAGTTTGAGATTGTTAACAGGCAGCGATTGACCCAGATATATAACCTTATGACCCATCTTTTTCAGATTATACCAGTAAAAAAGCAGACTTAGTTCATGAAATTCGCCGGCAGGAAGAAATAATAAAAACTTCTTTGCATCATTACCAGGTGTTTCAATTAAGCCGTCAATAGCAGCAATTATTTTTTGTCTGATCAGGTTCACTATAAAATGTTCCTGTGCCGGAGTAATTGTGCCAACAAGCCATAATATACCTATTCGTTCAAGGAATGGATATATCACATTGGTAACAGTTTGCTCAAAATTTGATTTTATCAGTGAGTTGGTAAGTACTTTTTCAAATTTATCTTCATTAAACTCCATCATAGCAACAATCATCTGCTCAATCATCATATTATGGCTTGATGTGTTTTCAGTGATATCCATTACCTTCTGATTCAGTTCTTCCTGCGACATAGTTACAATGTTCGAGATCCGCAGTCCATAGCGATTGAGCAGCGAAATATTCATAAGGAGCTTAAGGTCATCATCTGTATAGCATCGGATATTGGTAGCAGTGCGTTTTGGGTTAAATACCTTATAACGCTTCTCCCATATTCTGATAGTATGAGCTTTAATACCAGTAATTTTTTCCAAATCAGTTATGGAATAGCTTACCATTGATGTAATAATAATTTTGGTTGTTAACTACTTGCTACAGGTGATTTCCAACTAAGAGCAAATTTAATTACTATGTGTTTTCTGTGAACTGATAGGTAAACAACAGACTTAAAAAAAAGTTTAAACGCTGATTTTATTCCAATCATAATCCAGGGTTCAGAATTTTTCCTGAACTATTGAAGTTCCTTATATAATGGCAATTGGTTACAAATTAAGTATAGCGAATCTGTAATGGCTTTAACGGTTAAGAAATCCCGGTAAGAGAAAGTAATCAAAGCAAATAAGAAGTAGTTTTAGTTCTTTTTCAGCAGTTCGTGCATTTTTTCAAAAGCAGCTTCTATGCCTGCCGGGTTTTTTCCACCAGCTGTAGCAAAGAATGCTTGTCCGCCTCCGCCACCCTGAATTTCTTTAGCAAGCTCACGGATAATTTTTGCAGCATCAAGTTTTGCGTTCTCAACCAGGTCGTTGCTGATAAAAAGACTTAAGCTCGCTTTACCGTCACCGACTGAGCCAAGTAAAATAACAAGTTGTTTTTCAGTTTCCTTAAGATTAAATGCAAGGTCCTTGATAATATTGCTGTCGAGTGTGGTGATTTTTGAATGATATCTTATTTCGCCGACTTTTTTAACTTCGGCAAGGATTTTTTCCTTTTCGAATCTTGCCAGAAGTGCATTTTTTTCTGCTATTTGTTTTTGCAGAATATTGTTTTGCTCAATAATGTTTTTCAGCCCTTTCAAAGGGTCGGCAGGAGTTTTGACAAGTTCGGTCATTTGAGCAAGAAGTTCGAGTTTTTTCTCAATGTATTCATCAGCTTTTCTGGATGTAACAGCTTCAATACGTCTTATTCCTGCTGCTATCGCACCTTCTGAAACTATCTTGAACATACCGATCTGCCCTGTAGCATTTACATGGGTGCCTCCGCAAAGCTCTATTGAATTGCCAAATGTAATTACGCGTACATTTTCATCGTATTTATCGCCAAAGAACATCAGCGCTCCTATTTTTTTTGCATCAGAAAAGGGAATACTACGCTTTTCATCAACAATGATATTCATCCTTATCTTCTCATTTACAAAGGCTTCCACCTGTTTTATTTCTTCCTTTGACATTTTGCCGAAATGAGAGAAATCGAAACGTAAATAATCTGGACCAACAAATGAGCCTTTTTGCTCAACATGGGCTCCTAAAATCTTTCTTAATGCTTCGTGCATCAGGTGAGTAGCTGAATGGTTATTTGCTGTTAGCTGGCGCTTTTCAGTATTAACCGAGGCGGTAAAGAAGAAATCAGGTTTGTTGGGGAATTCTTGCAGGATATGAATTATCAGATTATTTTCTTTGCGCGTGTCTAAAACCTGATATTTAGTCTTATTTTGTTCAAAAAAACCTGTATCACCAACCTGACCGCCACTTTCAGGATAAAATGGGGTTTTGTTCGTAACCACATGATAAAAGTCCTTGCCTTTTGATTTTACTTTTCGATACCGCAACAAGGCTACTTTTGCCGAAGTTTCGTCCCATCCTGTGAAAAACGTTTCGGTTCCTGAATTCACAATTATCCAGTCGCCGGTAGCAATTTCCGCATCCTTTCTCGATCTGTCCTTTTGTTTGTTGAGTTCGGCTTCAAACTGAGGCATATCAACAGTCATACCTTTTTCTTTTGCCATGAGCTGGGTCAGGTCAATAGGGAAACCATAGGTATCATAGAGTTCGAAAGCAAAAACGCCGTCAATAATGCTGGATTTTTTATGTTCGGTGACATAATGTTTAAAACGGTTTATACCAGTTGCAAGAGTTCTTATAAATGAGGTTTCTTCTTCATGTATCACTTTTGTGATGCTTTGCTGTTGCGATTTCAGTTCATGAAAATAATCACCCATTTCTTTTACCAGCACGGGCACAAGTTCATGAATAAAAGGTTCTTTTTGATCAAGGTAACTGTAGCCATATCTGACAGCTCTGCGCAAAATCCTGCGAATGACGTAACCGGCTTTGTTATTTGATGGCAGTTGTCCGTCGGCGATAGCAAATGAAACAGCTCTTAAGTGATCGGCAATTACCCGCATTGCAATATCAATTTCAGGTTTTTGACCATATCTGAAACCTGTATTTAGTTCAATCTGATGAATAATGGGCTGGAACACATCAGTATCGTAATTTGATTGTTTATGCTGTATTGCCATACAAAGACGTTCAAGTCCCATGCCTGTATCAACATGCTGAGAAGGCAGTGTTACAAGCTTTCCGCTTGCCTGCCTGTTGAACTGTATGAATACCAGATTCCATATTTCAATAACCAGCGGATGATTGGCATTGATAAGTTCCGCACCTGGGATTAATGCTTTTTCTTCAGAATTGCGAAGGTCAATATGTATTTCGGAACATGGTCCGCAGGGACCGGTATCGCCCATTTCCCAAAAATTATCTTTTTTGCTTCCTTTCAGTATTCTGGACCCATCAATTATCTCATTCCAGTAATTATAAGCTTCTTCATCCCAGGGAAGACCATCGGTTTTATCTCCGCCAAATACAGTAACATACAGATCTTCAGCGTTTAGCTTATATACTGTGGTCAATAATTCCCATGCCCATGCAATTGCCTCTTTTTTAAAATAATCGCCAAATGACCAGTTGCCGAGCATTTCAAACATTGTGTGATGATATGTGTCATGTCCGACTTCTTCAAGATCGTTATGTTTGCCTGAAACACGCAAACATTTCTGGGTATTGGCAATACGTGAGTGTAATATAGGTGTGTTCCCAAGGAAAATATCTTTAAACTGGTTCATACCGGCATTGGTAAACATTAACGTAGGATCGTCCTTGATAACCATTGGTGCCGATGGAACTAAATGATGTCCTTTGGATTCAAAAAAAGTCAAAAATCTTTTCCTTATCTCTGATGCTTTCATACAATTTTTAATATTTCAGGTAATTTTGTTAATAAAACTAACATCTTAAAAAGCCGACAAAGTTAGTTTAATTATTATTTTTGCAGACTGAAAAACCAAATCTGGTATATTTACCGGTTAAACGTTAATTAATTGTTTTTATTAAATGGCAAAGAACAGATTTCGTTTTAACAGTAAAACTCTTGAATTTGAGAAAATTCTGGTTACCGCAAAGGAGCGTTTATTTAAATTTCTTTCTCATTTGCTCACTGGCATTGTGTTTGCTGCTGTAGTAATTTTCCTTGCTTATAATTTTCTGGAGTCACCCAAAGAAAAGATGCAGCACAGAGAAATTGAGAGCCTCAGGCATAATTATAAGGTTCTGAACGACCGTCTTGATCAGTTGCAGATGGTAATAAACGATCTTCAGGAGAGGGATGACAATATTTATCGTGTGATTTTTGAAGCAGAGCCTATTCCAAGTTCTGTGAGAAAAGCGGGTATTGGTGGTACTGACCGTTATGCAAGCCTTAGCGGGTTTTTGAATTCTGAAATAATGATAAGCACAACCCGCAGGGTTGATGAAATTTCAAGGCAGTTGTATATTCAGTCAAAATCATTTGATGAGGTTTTTAAACTGGCTAAGAATAAGGAAAAACTCCTTGCTGCACTTCCTGCCATTCAGCCTTTGAGCAATCGTGACCTTCGTCGTATAGGTTCGTATTTTGGCTATCGTACTGACCCATTTTATAAAATTCAGAAATTCCATGAAGGTATGGATTTTACAGCTCCCGTTGGAACAGAGATATATGCTACCGGTGATGGAGTTGTTACTAGTGTTGAAAGGCATAGAGTGGGATATGGTAACTACATTGTTGTGAATCATGGTTTTAACTATGAGACTTTATATGCCCATTTGTCAAAATTCAATGTTAAGCGGGGTCAAAAGGTAAAGCGCGGTGAGGTTATAGGATATGTTGGCAATACCGGAAAATCAACTTCACCTCATCTGCATTATGAAGTCAGGCACCATGGTAAACCGGTTAATCCAATTCACTATTTCTATAATGATATAACCCCCGAAGAGTATGATCAGCTTATTGAATGGTCATCACGTCCGGGACAAACTCTGGATTGATATTTATGGCAGGTTCAGGAATAAAAACTGAAAAACTGTATTACTCAATAGGAGAGGTGGCCAGAATTTTTGATGTGAACACCAGTCTTATACGTTTCTGGGAAAATGAGTTTGACATAATAAAACCTCAGCGTAATAAAAAAGGGAATCGCCTTTTTACCCGTGCTGATGTTGATAATTTCCATTTGATTTATAATCTGGTCAAAGAGAGAGGATACACCATTCAGGGCGCTAAAGACAAGCTCAGGAATAATCCTCAGGACTCATTTGACGAGTTTGAACTGATAAAAACCCTTAAAAGTGTTCGTGAATTTCTGGCTGAAATCAGGGAAGGGTTAGATAAAGAAGCAAAACAAATGTTGAAACAGCCCTGATCTCTAGATTTCATCTTTCAGATAGTCAATCAAACGTCTTTGTTTTTTTGTTGGACGTCCCGAACCACGATCACGGCGTTCGAAATTCATCTCATTTATCAATTTTACTTTGTCGTATTCTTCCTGCGGGGTAAGATCGTTTGCAAATTGGGGTACTAATTTGGCTCCAACCCGGTTTTTTATTGCTTCAACAACCTCTACCGTTTTTATAAGAGGCGATAAATTTATTACTATGATATCTCCGGCTTTAACTTCCCGTGAAGGTTTTACTGCAATTCCGTTTATTTTCACCTTGCCTGCCCTGCACGCTTCCGATGCCTTATTCCGGGTCTTATAAATCCTTATAGACCATAACCACTTATCTATTCTAACAGTATCGGACATATAATCCTGATTTTAATGAATTGTATTATTAATTAATGTTCAACCTACTTTATTTTCCACAATCAGCAAAAAACTCCGTTATTTATCTCTGAAATACAGCTCAATTGGTGCTCCTGAAAAGTCGAACATTTTTCGTATCTGATTCTCAATAAAACGTTTATATGGTTCTTTAATATATTTCGGCAGATTGCAAAAGAAAACAAAAGCAGGGAACGGGGTTTTAAGCTGGGTGATATATTTTATTTTCACAACTTTTCCTTTGGTAACAGGTGGTGGAGTGTTATGGATGATCGGCAGCAAAAGTTCATTTAATTTAGATGTTGTTATTTTTTGTCGGCGATTTTCATAAACCTTATGAGCCAGTTCAATTGTTTTATGTATTCTTTGTTTGTTTAGTACTGAAGTAAAAACAATAGGAACATCGGAAAACGGAGAGATTTTTTGCCGGATCAAAGCTTCAAATTCTTTATGTGTATTTGATGATTTAACAATCAGATCCCATTTATTTACGACAATTATAATGCCTTTATGATTTTTCTGAGCCAACGAAAAAATATTGGTATCTTGTGATTCAAAGCCTTGTTCTGCATCTACCATCAATAAACAAACATCACTATTTTCGATGGTTCTAATGCTGCGCATCACAGAGTAAAACTCAATATTCTCTGAAACTCTGCTTTTTTTTCTTACCCCTGCCGTGTCAACCAGAAAATAATCAAATCCATAACCTTTATGTCTTGTGTATACCGAGTCGCGGGTAGTGCCGGGGATGGGAGTAACAATGTTTTGTTCTTTACCAAGCAAGGCATTTACCAGTGATGATTTTCCAACGTTAGGTCTGCCAATTACTGCAATTTTTGGAATATCCGGAATGTCTTCAATTACAGGTGATTTAAATTCTTTAACTATAGCGTCAAGTAGTTCGCCGGTTCCGCTACCATTCATTGCTGAAATAGGGAAAATCTGGTCTATCCCAAGAGAATAAAACTCACTTGCTTCGTGATAATGTTCTGAGCTGTCAGCTTTATTGGCAGCAACGAATGTCTTTTTTTCTGAACGCCGGAGCAATTCAGAAATGTCCTGATCCATACCCATAAGCCCCTGGCGTGTGTCAACCATGAAAAGTATAACATCAGCCTCTTCAAGTGCCAGTTCAACCTGGCGGCGTATCTCGCTTTCGAAAATATCATCTGAACCTATAACATAGCCTCCTGTGTCAATAATTGAAAATTCTACACCATTCCAGTCAGACCGCCCATAATGGCGATCACGTGTTACTCCCGAAGTAGGGTCAACAATTGCCTGGCGCATACCTGTAAGGCGATTGAACAAGGTGGATTTTCCTACGTTGGGTCTACCAACTATAGCAAGGATATTACTCATAAAATCAAGAATTTAGGGGCAAAGTTAGGTATTTTTGAAAATAAGGAAATCGACCTGCATTTGTAACACAGATATAATCGCTATGTATTTGCTTGCTAATTGATTTATAATGAGATGTTTATAATGTTCCTCATTGGTTTGTTTGAAATTCTTTGACAATATTATCAGTTAGCCTGCTGGCTCCTATTCTGAAATAATGGTTATTAAGCCACGATTTTCCGAGGATACGTTCAACGAGGTTTGCATATAAAATAGCCTGATCAGGTTCTGAAATTCCTCCTGCCGGTTTGATTCCAATCATTTTTCCTGTCTTCAAATAATGTTCTTTAATGGTTTCAAGCATAACCACAACAGCTTCAAAAGTAGCAGCAGGCTTAATTTTACCGGTGGAGGTTTTAATGAAATCAGCACCTGCTTCAATGGCAAGATTACTTGCTTTTCTGATATTTTCATTAGAACCAAGTTCGCCGGTTTCCAGAATAACTTTTAAATGCGCATTTCCACAGGCTTTTTTTGTTAAATCAATTTCTTTGGTAATATAATCGTAATCGCCCTGCAAAAATCTACCACGAGAAATAACCATGTCAATCTCCTGAGCGCCTTCATCAACTGCAAATTTTACTTCATCAAGCCTGATATTCAGCGGCGATTGGCCTGCAGGAAAGGCTCCCGCAACACATGCGGTTTTTATATTGCTGTTTTCCAGATTTTTGCGAACCAGACGCGCAAAAACAGGATAAACGCAAACAGCAGCCACATTGGGCAAATTAAAATTGTTAAAACTTTTGGCTTTTATGCAGAAATCAATAATTTTTTCATCATGATCGCTGCCTTCAAGGCTTGTGAGATCAAGACAGGAGAGAATTAGTCTGAGGCTTTCAGTGCGTGACAATCCAGTGATATGAGGTAGTTCACATTCTTTGATTGTCTTATTTATTAGTTCGGAGTTTAAAAAATAATTCATGGTTAAAATTTTATAAATATCCGTATCTTCTAAGCATTTCGGGTTTATTTCGCCAATCTTTGCTGACTTTAACTGTTAGTTCCAGATATACCTGCTTGTCAATAAATTCCTCAATATCTTGTCTGGCTTCTATTCCCACTTTCTTGATTGCCCTGCCCTGATGCCCAAGAATAATAGCTTTTTGAGTTTCACGTTCAACAAAGATAAGAGCATGAATGCGATCAATATTTTCATCTTCTTTGTAACTGTCAACAATAACTGTTGTAGAATATGGGATCTCTTTTTTATAGTTCATAAAAATTTTCTCCCTGATGATTTCTGCAACAATAAACCGAATGGTACGATCAGTTAATTCTTCCTTAGGAAAAAATGCAGGAGCTTCGGGAAGCAGATCGAGTATGATTTGCATTAGTTTTCCAAGATTCAAACCCTGCAATGCCGATACTAAAATAACGGTAGCTTTGGGAATGGCATTACTCCAAACTTCTTCGGCAAGCAATAACTCATCATCCTTAGCGAGATCGGCTTTATTTATAACTACTATTACCGGAATATCAATATTATTAAGAATTTCAATAACATCTGATGATTCCGGTTTTTCAGTTAACTCAGTCATAAATAGCACTATATCAGCATCTTCAAGCGATTCATTTACCGCACTCATCATAAATTCGTGCAATTTATAATGCGATTGTAATAGCCCGGGGGTATCAGAAAAGACTATCTGGAAATCTTCATCGCTGATAATTCCACGAATCCGGTGGCGGGTAGTCTGAGCTTTTGGTGTAATTATTGAGAGTCTTTCGCCTACTATTGCGTTCATAAGAGTAGACTTTCCTACATTGGGCTTACCAATAATACTAACAAATCCTGATTTATGTGTCATTTTCTTGCAAAAAAATTTGGTTAGCAAAGAAACAAAAATTACCTTTGCAGTCCGTTTTATAAAAAACTAACAAAAGTAACAATATATTGCGGGGTGGAGCAGAGGTAGCTCGTTGGGCTCATAACCCAAAGGCCGTAGGTTCGAATCCTGCCCCCGCTACTAAAAGAGCCTGAATGTCGTACGATATTCAGGCTCTTGTGTTTTAGCCATTTGAAAATAATCCTTGTCAGCGCTTATTTAGGCAATGATTTATTTTGTAGCCTCTATAAAAATTACTGCCTACAATATAGAGCAATAGTCGAAAACGATAAAGAAAAGCCTGAAAGCGGATACCAACATCTGTCCTGAAAATATTAAATGGATGTTTTATACTGATTGGAAAAATATAATAGAAGAATTTTACCGGATGGCAAAATATAACAGACTAATTATACCGGATGGCAAAATATAACAGACCAATTATCGCTCCGCTCAATTGTTCTGAATATTTTAACCACCGGCATTAACGATTGTAAATACAATTCGTATAATTTCTTTTTTCTAAATTCTCCTTTGAGATCAATTTTTATAGCCTGGTTAAGGATTTTATACAAAAAGCGGAAATTCTTCCATCATGGTATTTACTCTTTTTCGAACGGCAGCAATTACAGTTTCATTTTCGATATTTGAAATGATCTCGTCAATCATATCCACTATTGCTTCCATATGATTTTCTTTTAATCCGCGGGTAGTTATAGCAGGTGTTCCAAGACGTATTCCAGAAGTTTGAAATGGTGAGCGGCTATCAAAAGGAACCATATTCTTATTTATGGTAATGCTGGCTTGTTCAAGAGTGTTTTCCACAAGTTTTCCGGTAATATTCGGAAATTTGGAACGCAGGTCAATGAGCATAAGATGATTGTCGGTGTCTTCTGAAACCACATGATAACCCCTGTTAATGAATGCTTTTGTCATTGCCTTTGCATTTTTCTTTATCTGTATTGCATATTCCATAAAATCATCGCTGAGAGCTTCATGATATGCAACAGCCTTAGCCGCAATTGTGTGCTCATGTGGTCCACCCTGAACACCCGGGAAAACAGCAGAATCGAGTAAAGCCGACATCTTTTTCAACTCACCTTTGGGAGTTTTTAGACCCCAGGGATTTTCAAAATCCTTACCCATCATTATCATTCCGCCACGAGGTCCGCGCAATGTTTTATGAGTGGTAGTGGTTACGACATGGCAATGAATGAGAGGATCGTTAAGCAAACCTTTGGCAATAAGACCTGCAGGATGGGCTATATCAGCCATGAGAATAGCTCCGATCTGGTCAGCAATATCACGCATACGTTTATAATCCCAGTCACGGCTGTAAGCTGATGCACCGGCAATGATCAGTTTTGGTTTCTGCTGCATAGCTATTTTTTCCATTTGATTGTAATCAATTGTGCCGGTATCGCGCTTAACCATGTAAGCAACAGGATTGTATATGATTCCTGAAGAATTGACCGGTGATCCGTGGGTAAGATGTCCGCCATGCGACAATTCAAGTCCAAGGAATGTATCGCCCGGTTTGAGAACAGTCATTAATATTGCCATATTTGCCTGAGCACCGGAATGAGGTTGAACATTGACCCATTCTGCACCAAACAATGCTTTTGCGCGATCAATTGCCAATAGTTCAACTTCATCAACTATCATACAGCCTCCATAATATCTGCGACCCGGATAACCTTCGGCATATTTATTTGTCAGAACCGATCCCATTGCTTTCAAAACCTGACTGCTTACAAAATTTTCAGATGCAATTAATTCAAGTCCATGCATTTGCCGATCGTATTCCTGCTCAATCAAATCGAAAGTTTGTTTGTCTTTTTTCATGATTATTGAAATTTAATATTTGCTATGATATGGAATTCAAAGAGTTACATTTATGGAAGATTTAGTTTTAAAAAACTCCCCACCTAATGTTCATAAATCAAACAAGTATAAACGGATTTTAGTTTTATACAGTATTCTAAAATTATTATTTATACCGATTGGAAAAATATAATATACTAATTTTACCGGTTGGTAAAATATAACAGACCAATTATACCGGATGGCAAAATATAACAGACTAATTATACCGGATGGCAAAATATAACAGACTAATTATACCGGATGGCAAAATATAACAGACCAATTATCGCTCCGCTCAATTGTTCTTAATGTTTTAACCACCGGCATTAACGATTGTAAATACAATTCGTATAATAGCTCTGCCCGATTGTTCTATATATTTAAACCATCGGCATTGGCGATTGTAAATACAAATCGTATAAAAAACTGTTAAAGGAAATTATATCCGTTATTGAGAAATCAATCAGTTTACTCTGACAAAGTTTTGAACATAAGCAGCTCCGTGAGCGCCACCGGCGGTGCTTCCAAATCCTGCCTCCGCAGTTGGAGGCACAAGGTCAGGAACCTGTACTATTTCATAGATCATTGTAGTGGTCTGACCTGAAGTTATCTCAAAAATACCTTCATGAGTAGCTGCAGCCGGAGAATTCTGGCTTAAGGCAAGGTCCCATATTTCTCCGGTTTTTGATCTTGCCTGGTTAAAAGTACCTTTATGGGTGGTTTTTAGTTGTTTTGCTGAAAACGTTTCAATGATATAAGTTTTATTGGCTTTGAATTCCGCGAAAACCGAATCAACTCCGGTGGCTTGTATTGCCGGCGCTATATTTGAACCTGTTGAATACCATTTCCCGAGTATTCCAGTATCAAACAAACCACTTGAAAGCGATTGCGATGTTTCCATGGCTACACCATCAGCATTGTAAATACTTGAAGCGGTTTTGGGTTTAATGGTAATACTTTCCTTACCTGTGGCAACTCCGTTAAGGATTAGTTTAATGATAGCCTCATCTGAGCCTTCAGTGTGTTCAACAAAATAATGCCCACCATAACTTGCAACACCTCCTGAAATGATCACCTCAAAGGATTCACCTTTAAGACTGCCGCTCATGTCGTTTTTGCTGTAAACGCCTTCGCTGAAGGTAACAGTAATTAGTTGGTTATCAGCCGAAATGCTGATGTTTTTCATGGTTGGAGGATCAAAAGGAGGATCATCTTTTTTACATCCACTTATAAAAATCATTCCTGCAGCAAGCATTATGAAAAGAAAGCCTGAAATATTTGTTCTCATGGTGGATTAGATTATTTGGTAATAATTTGATTTTAGTGCTTTATAACTGAGTTCCGGAAAATTTTAATACGTTCAATTTGTTTTAATTTTTTTAATAACTTTTAACGAACCATGTTCTTATTTAGAAAACCAATGCGTCATCCGGGTTTGTATTTTACTCAGGGCAAAGTTAAAACCTTACGTTTAAAGTATCAATATAAACCTGCCCATATTTGCCTATGCCTGCAATAAATAACTGATGTTTATCACTGCCGGCAATCCATACGATCTTTGCAGAGTTAGGAGTCTGGCTTAGTATAAGACAGTTTTCGCATGAAAAATAATGTTCTTTGTATTGTTCTTGTTCAATCCAATATTCAGCAGCCAGATCATACCGGGAGAGGTACTGTGGTCCGTGAACAATCTTGGTTGGTGGTATAAACTGTTCATTAATGAAATTTAAGATCAGGTTTTTGATAATCTCATAATTTTCGTCAATCAGTTGATTATTTTCGTCAAAATGCGGCTCATGCTCAAGTCCTTTGAATGTAAAAAGTGAATGATTCATACCGATTGATTCGGCATATTCATCGATGCTTGCTGATCCGTACATTTTCTTTGAGAAAAATGAAGAAACCCTGGTGCTGACATTTGCAAACGGGAAATCATATCCATAGGCTACCACCTGGTCATGATCGCCATGAATGGACAAAACAGGAATTTGATCCTGAGGTTTTATAATAGCCAGATCGTCAATGGCACCCCACATATTGATTGCGCCCATGATTTTAAAAGGGCCTGTAAGATCGTTAGTTGAGCAATCAAGGCAGCCCAGATCAGATTGCATACGTATGGTACTTCCTGCAACACTCGGCCAGATCTCGGTATCATCCATAAATGCTGTGTATAACGACAGAAATCCACCAGCACTGTTTCCACCAATAAATATCATATCAGGGTCAATTCTGTACGTGTCTTGGTTATGGGAAAGATATCGCAGTGCTGCACGAACATCCTGAACAGCGCTATATATAGCACGTTCAAGATTTGAATACATTCCCGGCAGGAATATATATCCAAGCCTGTAATTCACCGATGCCACTACAAAGCCCCTTTGGGCATATTCCATAGCAAGCTTTGAAACCAGTTCATCGCGTTTATCACCAGCAATAAAAGCACCGGCATGTAACAGAACTATCAATGGTCTATTTAGTACAGTATCATCCTTTGGCTCATAGATATCCATTGATAGTGGTATTATTTTTTTTGAAATATTGGTGGTTATACCTTCGGCAACATTGAAAATAACCTGAGTATAGTTTTTATTCTCTCGTTTCTCAATTGGTTTTGAAGAATAATAACCTGAAGCCCTGCCATATTCCACTTCATTAATCTCATGCTCCGAAAACAATATGTTTTTGTAACGGTAGGGTGGTTTTGGAAAAGCTTTTGTAGAGTATTGACGGAATTCAAAAATCTGATCTTTTGTTTGAATATAAAATTTACCATATAATGTTGTGATCTTCCCGCGGATCTGAGGCAGATCTTTGAATTTAAACACCACTTTCTTACCCGATTGTTTTTTTGTAAATGATTGTTCCTCAGCAATAGCTTTTTGTGTGGAGATGTATTGCCCTTTGCTGAATGAATCAAATTTAAGGGCAATGTTAAGTTCATTGTTTATATACCAAATATTTTCAGCTATCTCTTCAGAAGGTAATCTGACTTTACAGGCAGATAAAATAAACAGTAATGACAGTAGCAAAATAAAAATCCTGTTCTTTTCAGGATATAACGATTGTTTGAAATTGAATGCCTGAGCTTGATCCATGGTTTTCATTGGAATGATGTATGTTTAAGAAAGACAACTTCAGTTTGTTTTACACTTAGTTAATGATTTGAGATTCTGTTGCTCAGTAAAAAATAAAACTCATAATTAATTGTTTAACAGTTTGTTGAGCCTATTGTATGTGTTTTCTGTATTTGTTCTGTCAGTGAAATTAATAATAACTTTTTCACCATTGGTTTTTTTGAGTATCAGAAAAGGCGGATTGGCTGAATGCAGAATAAGCCGTGTCCTTCCATAATTATCAACGTTGAAGAATCCTTTGTTTACCGAACCAATACTAAACCCGTTTACCCGCATCCGAATCGGAGGTAATTCATCAGTAAGTTCAATGGTTTCAATCTCGCTGATTTTAACTTTGAATCCATACATTCCTGAAAACTTAACTACATCATTATCATAACTTACCTTTGAGGTAATGAAAGTATAAGATATTAATCCGACCACAAACAATGTAACCAATCCCAGACTTATAAAAATGAATTTTGATTTCTTTTCTTTATTATGATCAAATTTTTGTGATCTTATCAATAAAACAGGTATTCCGATCAAAGTAATTAGCGGTATCATTGAATTGGCAATGGATATGAAACCCAGCCATTTGAACAAATAGTACCCTGTGATAATTGCTAAGCCCATAGCAATCAGTCCATTACGTATAAAAGTTGCCAATCCTTTAATGTCAACATTTTTCTTTTTATCCTTAAACATGGTATTGTATCCTGCAATCAGGTAAGGAGCATATTTTACCAAAAAACCTACTCCAATCATTGAAAATCCAACTATTAAAATACTTATATCCATTGTTTGTCAGTGTATTATAATTATTTATAATTCATTTATTTTGATTAAGAGCATAGAAACTACAGTTTTTGTAAAATTCTTAATTATTCTTAAATTTCGAAGTGTTTATCTAAGACTTTCTGGCTTGAAATAAATCTTGACAAATATATAATAATTTGATTATCAATTCAACACCCAATGGTTTAAAGGAATAAAACAGAATTGTCTTTTTAATTTCTTTTTTTTGCAAAACTTTTAAACCAAAAAAGTTTTATAGTTTTGCAGCCAGAAAATAATATTATGGAAACAAGAGAAAGGATATTGGCTAAAGCCAGCGAAATGCTCATGAGTCTTGGAGTACGCAATGTTACGATGGATGCATTATCGGCATCACTTGGAATGTCGAAACGAACGATTTATGAACACTTCAGGGATAAGGAAGAGCTGGTAATTGAAAGCATACGCTACATGATAATTGAGCACAACAAGGAGCTGGTTAAAATAATTGAAAGCACTGAAAATGTTGTTGAGGCAATTTATCAGATAACAATGCGGGAAGAGATTCATCGTAGGGAATTTCCAAAAGTTTTTGTGGAAGATATTAAAAAATATTTCCCCATTGTACAGGCAACATTTTATTCTGGCAAGGACGGGCTTAAACAGTTTTCGGCTTCTTACACCTTGCTTGAAAAAGGATTAAAGGAGGAGATATTTCGTAAAGACCTAAGAATTGATCTGGTTGATAATTTCATTCATGAGATCATCTCTATGATACATACAAGTGAGCGGGTACGTCACCTTAAACCTACTGACAGAGAGATCGCCTGCAGTATATTCATACCATATCTCAGGGGGATTTGTACGATGAAGGGTCTTAAACTTATGGATAAATATTTTAACGAGTCGTCAGATTATAATTAATTAATGAATATGAAAATAAAACATCTTGTTTTAATGATTTTGTTTATGTGCGAGAGCCTTATGCTGCCGGCTCAGACTAAACTGACCCTAGACCTTGAGGCGGCACGAAAATACGCTCTTGAACATAATAAGGTAATGCTCAATTCAAACTACGCTTATGAGAAATCGAAAATGGCTTTGAACGAAGCTATTTTAAACGGATTGCCTCAGGTGAATGCATCAGTTGACTATTCAAATGCGCTTGGAGCAAAAATGAGCATTCAGTTCAATGAGAATATGCCTGCTACCGAAATTGATATTAAACCTCAGAGTAATCTGTACCTTAATGTCAGTCAGTTGATTTTTAGCGGAAACTACATTGTAGGGGTGCAAACTGCCAAACTTTACAATCAGTTTAGTTCGCTGGGACGTCAGAAAACCGAAATTGAAGTTATTGCCCAGGTTACTGATGCCTATTATCTGGTTTTGATATCAGAATACCTGAACGGGTTCCTACAGCAAAATCTGGGCAATCTGAACAAGCTGTATGATAAAACTTCGGTTCTTGAACATGTTGGTATTATTGAGAAAACCGATCTCGACCAGCTTTGGATACAGGTGAACAACCTGCAGAATGCTTTGACATCGTCAGAGCGGCAATTAGAGCTTGCAACAAATCTTTTGCGGCTTCAGTTGGGTGTTACGGTTGATACTGAAATTGAGCTTACTGAAACCATTGATGAATTGCTTGCCGAAGCCGGCGTTGAAAATGACCTTACAAAACAGTTTGTGGCAAGTCAGAATATTGATTCCCGGATGTTGCAACATCAGGAACTGATAGGGGAGAAGATGGTAAACATGAAGCGTGCTAATGCATTGCCTAATGTTGCAGCTTTTTACCGATATACTCATAAGCTTATCATGCCTAATTTTGATATGACGCCAAAAAATATTGTTGGCTTACAGATGAATATTCCAATAGTTTCGAGTGGGGTCAGACATTTTCAAACCAAACAGGCTAAGATAGACCTGCAAACCATTCAGAACAATATTGCTTTGCTCAACGATCAGCTTAATATTCAGGAAAAACAACTGAGATTCAACCTGAACAATGCAATTGATACATATAACAATCAGAAAAACAATGTGGAAGTCTCAAGAAAAGTTTATGAAAGTCTGAAACTAAAATATGAACAGGGTCTGATCTCGGGCCTTGATATGATAAATGCCGATAATAACTATCTGAAAGCTGAAACCGATCATATATCCGCCATGCTTCAGGTATTACGGTCGCGGCTGGAACTGGATAAGCTGTATGGAGAGATAAATAATTAATGTGCCCGGTTTTCTGCATGTCGTGGAATTAATGACAGGCAGTACATATCCGGCATAATTTTTTAGGATTTTAAGAATAGAAATATAAAACACGGAATTTTAGAAACCATAATATTGAAATATATGTCAAAGTCAAGATTTTTAATTGCAGTGATGGTAGCTGTTGTTTTTTCAGCCTGCAATACAGAGAAAAAAGATCAGGAAGCTTCTGATACCCAAGCCCGTATTGAGCCGGTAAGAATAGCCCCTCTTGATTATCAGACAGTTGCCCGCGATGTGGACTATACTGCCAACCTGCAGGCATACGAAGAAATTCACATGACACCTGCCACTCCCGGAAGAATTGAAAAAATTTATGTTGAAGTTGGTGCAAGAGTTTCCAAAGGCGATATACTTGTTCAGATGGACAGGACCCAGTTGCATCAGGCTGAGGTTCAATTAAGGACCATAGAAACCGACCTGAAACGCTTTGATACCCTTCAGAAAGCAGGAAGTATAGCCCAGCAACAATACGACCAGCTTGAGGCTCAGGTAGAAATTGCAAAGAACAATATTGCATTCTTGCGCGATAACACCCGTTTACTGGCACCTTTCAGCGGGGTCATTACAGGAAAATATTTTGAATCGGGCGAGATGTTCTCAGGAACTCCAGTTCCAACTGTGGGTAAGGCTGCTATAGTTTCTTTGGCTCAGATTGATATGCTTAAAACCATTGTGCCGGTCTCGGAAAAGTTTTTCCCGTTGGTGAAAAACGGAATGGAAGTAATAATCACTACTGATATTTATCCCGATAAAGAATTTACCGGAAGAGTCTTCAGGATACATCCTACGGTTGATCCTGCAAGCCGTACATTTAATGTTGAAATTTCGATTGATAATCGTAGCCAATCATTAAGACCCGGAATGTTCAGCCGTGTAAGATTCAGCCTCGACAGGTTCGATGCAATGATAGTACCCGCTATTGCAGTACTTAAGCTGCAAGGTTCGAACGAACGTTACCTGTTTGTTGAAAAAGATGGTATAGCCAGAAGAATAGGTGTTACCATTGGAAAGCGATACGATGAAAATGTGGAAGTAATAGCCGAAGGATTACATGAAGGCGATAATATAATAGTTAGCGGACAGGCAAGGCTTCAGGATGGAACGCAGGTAACAGTTGTAAAATAAAGTATTTATCCTGATCAATTGAGAACTGACAGATCAAGGTTCTGAAGTACAGATTTTAATTCTATTAAATATAAACCAGGAATTACAATATAAGATATGAGCATATATAAAAGCGCTGTCAATAAGCCTATCACAACCCTAATGATATTTACGGTATTAATGGTAATGGGTATTTACTCTTTAATACGCATCCCCGTAGACCTATATCCGGAAATGGACCCGCCCTTTATCTCTGTGTTGACCACATATCCCGGTGCCAATGCAGCCGATATTGAGACTAATGTTACCAAACCGCTTGAAAATGCTCTTCATACGGTTGATAAAGTAAAGGAAGTAGTTTCTACCACAAGTGATAACCTTTCAGTAATAAATCTTGAGTTTGACTGGGAAGTTAATCTTGATGAAGCAACCAACGATATCAGGGACGTTATTGACAGGATTTATGGCAATTTGCCCGATGGTGTTGACAGACCGGCTATTTTTAAGTTCAACACCAATATGATGCCGATAGTATTTTTTGCCGTTACTGCCGATGAGAGTTATCCAGGACTGGATAAAATACTTGACGAAAAGATAATAAACCCGCTTAACAGAATTGATGGAGTTGGCTCTGTCGGGATGATAGGGGTGCCACGCCGTGTTATTTATGTGGAAGTTGACCCTCAGCGCCTTGACGCATATAACCTTACCATTGAACAGATTGGGAATATTATAGCAAGTGAGAACCGAAATCTTCCGTCAGGAAATATTAAGATGGGAGAAATGGACTATCAGTTGCGTATCCAGGGTGAGTTTGTTGAGAGTTCAGAGTTGAATGACCTGGTGGTTGGGAATTTCAATGGTAAACTTATCTATCTTCATGATGTTGCCATGGTCAAAGATACCCTCAAGGACCACTCACTGGATGAAAAAATTGGCGGAAAGCCAGGACTGAGGATGTTCGTTATGAAACAGTCGGGGGCAAATACATTAAGAGTGGCAAAAGGTGTTCGCAAAGAACTGGCAATGCTTGAAAAAGAGCTTCCGATCGATATCAAAATAAATCTGATAATGGACACCTCCGATTTCATTAAGAACTCAATAAACAACCTGTCGGAAACACTGATGTGGGCTTTTCTTTTTGTAGTTTTGGTAGTATTGTTCTTTCTGGGTCAGTGGAGGGCAACTTTTATCATTGCACTTACTATTCCGGTCTCGCTTATTGTTGCTTTCGTATACCTTTTTATAACTGGCAATTCCATAAATGTCATTTCTCTTACTTCACTCTCAATAGCCATAGGTATGGTAGTGGATGATGCCATTGTTGTACTGGAAAATATTTCACATCATATCGAGAGGGGTGTGAACCCGCGCGAAGCAGCAAAATATGCTACCAACGAGGTGTGGCTTTCGGTTATCATTACCACTCTGGTAGTAGTGGCGGTATTCCTTCCCTTAACTCTGGTTGGTGGAATGACAGGGGTATTGTTCAAACAACTTGGATGGATAGTAACCATTACAATTACCACATCAACCCTTGCTGCTATATCGCTGACACCTATGTTGTCGTCCCGTTTGCTGCGTATGCAGAATGCAGGGAAAAAGATTCGTCGCTTCAGTTATGACAAGACCATCAGGGTTTTCCTTGATAAAGTTGACGATATCTATGTTTCCACACTCAAATGGTCATTGCATCATAAAACTTTTGTGATCATCCTTACTTTCATAGTATTTGGTATTTCTGTGTACTTGTTCAGGTTTATAGGAACTGATTTCATGCCCGAAACTGACCAGTCGAGGATGAGTATCTCTATTGAGCTTCAAACCGGTACCAGAGTTGAGGAAACTATGAAAACAGCCCGTAAGGTTGAAGAGATAATTACGGAGCGCTATCCTGAAGTTACCTTAATGGCTACTTCTTCGGGAGCTGATGATGAAGGAAGCATGTTCTCGTTGTTTTCGGCTACCGGTTCGAACATAATTAATATGATGGTTAGAATGAAAGATATTGACGAGCGCGACAGAACTGTGTGGGAAATAGCTGATGACCTCAGGGAGCAAATTAACCAGTTGCCCGAAGTCGTTACTTTCAACATAAATACTTCAGGCGCAGGTATGGGTATGGGTTCGAACAATGTGGATGTTGAGATTTATGGTTATGACTTCAATACAACAAATGCTCTGGCTATGGAGATTCAGGAAAGGCTAAAGTCAATAGAGGGCGCTACCGATATTTCAATAAGTCGTAAGAATGATAAACCTGAACTTCAGATAATTTTCGATCGTGAGAAACTTTCTACCCACGGACTTACCACAACTATGGTTTCGAGTATGATACGAAACCGGGTGAGCGGGATGGTGGCTTCAAAATTTAAAGAAGAAGGCGATGAATATGATATAAGTATACGATTTGCCGAAGAGTTCAGAAGTTCGCTTACCGATATTGAAAACATCACCATACGTAATGGTATGGGTAAGATGATAAAACTCAAGGAAATAGGGCAGGTGGAAGAATACTGGGGACCACCGTCAATACAGCATAAACGTAAGGAGAGGATAGTAGTGGTTTCGGCAAAACCAAACAAGGTTTCGCTTGGCGATCTGGCAAAAAGCGTTAACAAGGAACTTGAAGATCTTGAATTGCCAAGAGGAGTGATGATAGCTGTAGGAGGAGCCTATAAAGACCAGCAGGAGGCGTTTCAGGACCTGGCTTTGCTGATGGTCATCAGTCTGATTCTTGTATTTCTGGTAATGGCATCGCAGTTTGAATCGTTCAAGATGCCGTTTATAATCATGTTTTCAATACCTTTTGCCTTTACGGGCGTTATACTTGCCCTGCTCATCACCGGAACCACTCTCAGCGTGGTTGCAGCGCTTGGGGCGGTATTGCTCATAGGTATAGTTGTGAAAAATGGTATTGTGCTGGTGGACTATACCAACCTAATGCGCGACCGAGGTATAAAACTTTATGATGCAATTGTTGTTTCGGGCCGCTCACGACTTCGTCCCGTATTAATGACCGCCTTTACTACCATGCTGGGTATGCTGCCACTTGCACTGAGTACCGGCGAAGGCTCGGAAATATGGAGCCCTATGGGTATAAGCGTAATTGGCGGACTGGTGTTCTCTACCATTGTTACTATGGTGCTTATTCCGGTTATGTATGGTATTATTGCCCGAAGCGGCGAACGTGACAAGATAATGAAACTCAGGCAGAAATTTCAGTTTCTTGACTAGCCTGATGATAAGTGTTTTGAATTAAAAGATATTATTTTTTCCGATATGAAAGCAGTTTTTATAGTTTTTAATCAGGCACATACCGAGAGGGTTGAATATATTCTCGACATGCTTGAAATAAGAGGTTATACATTGTGGGGCGATGTAAAAGGACGTGGTTCAGAAAGCGGTGATCCACGCCTGGGAACTCATACATGGCCTGAAATGAATTCTGCATTGCTAACGATAATCCCTGATAAGCTGGTAGAAGAGCTACTTGACAAAGTCAGGAAGCTTGATAAGATAAACACAGAAGTAGGAGTGAGGGCTTTTGTATGGGAAATCACAGATCAGTTGTACAATAGCTGAGAGGGGGTGATTTCTGAACCGCCTGCAGGAATGAATGTTTTAAGCAATTATTGTTAACGAGGTTGGAATATAAGATTAAAAAAATGAAAAGCTTTTTGATCGTATGGATTTTTATGTGAGCCTGTCAATTTATTGGTGTAAACCTCTGTTTTCTGTTCTTTTTAATGATTGCATTATTAAGCTGATTATATATTCAAGATTGTCGCCAGAGTTTACAAGTAATTCATAGTTGCCATTTCCCTAATGTCCTTTTTATGAAACATCAAGACAAATTCCTTTTGGGTCTTCAAGTTGTCTTTGTTGCAGATTGATCCATATTTTAAGGCTACTTTTTTGAATTCGGATATCAGTAATATTTGAGCCTGCAACAAGAGCAAAAATAATTTTTTAGGTTTAACTTCAATATTGTCAAGATTAAAATTGTGCTTTTGATTTTTTCATATTGGAAAATTATAAATAATTATTAAGGAAACAACACAAAATGTTTTTTAAGCTATTAACAATCAGAGTGTTGAAAACTGCTTGTCTTATAAAGGACTCAGTTTAAGATAATACAAGAGGTAGGTTAATAATAAACTTTCCGGCGCTCTAATTTCTTCGTTTAACTACGCTCTCTCATCTGCAATAGTGCAGAAACGGAGGTGCACTTTTAATGATTATTCGAGGTATACTTTTGACGATTATTAACATATCCATATCAATCCCATCGCTTATAATACATACAGGATTTTCACTCTTGATCTGCCCAGCAATTCTAATCTATCGGACAAAAGGATGTTCGAATAATTTATTTCTAACTTTAGTAGTATTGAAAATGCGTTGGACGGATTTAAGATGGAGCTGTAGGGATGACAGAATTAAATGAAAATTTGTGCTAAATGTAATTATTTTTTACGATAGTCCACCGGTTTTAGTCCTCCATCTTCGGTTCTGATATTGGTTTCCACACCACCTACAATATCTGTATTTTGTGCTGAAACAGCCCGCCAACAATTTTCTTCATCCTTTCTGACAATAAATGTCAATACAGTTCTTCTTATTCCGCCTTTTTCTCCTTTAACGGGTGTTTGTCCTTCTAGTTTCATCTTTACATGAACAATGGAAAAATTTTCGGAAAGCATTTTAATCTTGAGCTTGATGATTGTCAGAGTGGAATCTTTAAAAATTACTTTTAACCCGTAATCGTGGGCTTTCAAAATATCTCGTCTGTTGTTCCACCATAGACCAACTACATTGATAAAATCAGCATCTTCATCAAAAAGATCAGCCATCAGATCAGCTCTGCGAAGATTCCAATATTTTACAAATAATTTAGGAACATCTTCCGGGCTTACTGGTGTTTTCATCTTTTATGTTAAATTGATTATTTACAAAAAATATTCCTGATAATCTTTTGCGAAATCTTCTACTGATCGTGGTGGGCGTTTCAAAATTTCTTGTACACTTTCTGATACCTTTTCGGTTGCTCCACCAGCTTTTTGATATGCAGCCAACGCCAGTAGCGAATCTATTGATTCAGAAGGGATACCTTGTTTTTCTATTCTAATTCGCATTTCATCCATCGATAATGGTTTGTAAACAATTGTTCTTCCTGTTACTTGAGAAAGAGTATTTGCTAACCTTTTGAAGCCAAAAGCCTCGCCACCGGTTAATATATATCGTTGTCCGTGATGAAGTTCCGGATTCAATAAAGTTTCAACAGCTACGGCAGAAATATCACGAGCATCAATAAACGGAACTATTCCATCGCCAACTGCACTGTAGATCGCATTTTCTTCGCGAACTGTTTTTGCCTCTTCTCCTAACCAATTTTGCATAAAAGCGTGAGGTCTTAAAATTGTCCACGTCATCTTTGTACTCTCCAATACCTGTTCTGCTTCCCAATGTTCTAATGTTAATCCCGACTTAGTTCGTGGACTAGCTCCCAAAGCAGATAGTTTTACAGCGTGTTTAACACCCAATGAATCTGCAATTTTAATAATTTCAATTTGAATTTTTCCAAATCCCGGTTGATTGCCGGTTAATAAAAATAAACTATCAGTTCCTGCCAAAGTCGCTTTTAACGTTGATGTGTCGCTAACATCAGTTTGAATCCAAACCACTCCGGGAATTTTTCTGATACGGCTTACATTTCTCAATACTGCACGAAAAGTTACACTTGATATTGATAGTAAATCAACCAATTCACTGCCAATGGTTCCAGTGCTTCCTAAAACTGTTACAATTTGGTTTTTCATATTTCAACAATTTTTGTTTTTCTGTTTTAAAGCTGAATAAGAAGTCCTTTTGTTTTTTTAGTGGTAGGCTTTGTGTGTTGCACAATGAATGATCAGCTTGCCAAAGTAGCTAACTATTACCAATAAACTTCAATCTAAAAACGAACATTCAATTTACCGATAATGTTCAATACTTACCCGTACAGTCAGGTAGTGAAGCAGAATATCCTATAGAATTGAGGGATTCGCTCGTTTTGTGTTCAAACTGCTTGTTAAATCCCACACTGTTTATTGATATTCTATACCAGTTTCAGGATGTTTTTCCTGAATAGTACTACTGCTATGGTATTTAATATTCCTCCAATTAAAAGAAGTATAAGGATTCTGGAGAGAAAGACCGAATCGGTTACAGACAGGTTCCTCCAGAAAACATCGAAGAATGCCTGGATGCTCCAGTAGTTTACAGATATTGCGGCTAACTTCTGCATAAAAGCAGGCATGAAAAACAGGGGCATCATGCTCCCCCCAATGGCACTCATTGCTAATATTATTAAAATAGAAAGTCCCTGTATCTGTTCTCTTTTCTTTGCAAAGGAAGCTATGAACACTCCAAAGGCAGAACATGCAAAAGAAGTAGCAACAATAGTTATGATCATTCCGGGTAATTGTGAGCCAATTTTCAGTCCAAAGGCTAGCCAGGCAAAGAGGAACATTATGAAAAGCTGTAAAATGGACATGATATTGGCAGAAATCATTTTGCCCAATAAGATGTTTCCGGGTTTTATCGGGCTGTATATTAAACGTTTAAGTGTGCCTTCCTTTTTTTCATCCAGTAATCCCAATCCAATACCAACAACTGAAAATAAAAGCATCATCACGGAAGTCCCGGCTACTGCCTGAACTAATCCTATCCTGTTGCTATGTTCTGCTTTTATTATTTTGGTCATTTTCATATCTTCTCCAAAAAAACCGGATGAAGGATTCTTTATTTTATCATTGCCTTGGCTACTTTCAACAATGCTTTTGGCAATAACATCATAAAGGTTGTCTGACTGGTTCTGAATTGATTGCTGAGTTTGCAGATCTGTAGTTCCTGTCATTTTGACAAGTCTTTTCCCTATCACATTTTTTGAACCTTTCAGACGAAATGGCAACATTGAGATAGTTGGAATAAGGGATTGTTGTATTAGTCCGATTTCAATTTCTCTGGCTTCATCATATTTTAATTCCAGAGGCAATACATTACCTGCCATCAAAGAATCTGAAAAACCTTTATGAATGATCAGCACACTACTTGCCTCACCTGTTTTTATGGCATTTTCAGCATCTTCAAGGTCTTTTAATTTAATTTGTATTGACTTTAAGGAATCAAGCTGTTCAATAGCTTCTTTGGATTCTGTTGTGTTGTCCAGGTCACTGACCTGCAGAACGATTTTATTGCTTTTATTCCCTTTTCCAACGCCGCCATATGCAAATGCGAACAAAGTAATAAGTGCAATGGGAACAGCAAACGCCATAAGCATTGAGCCTTTGTCGTTAAAGAAGAGTTTAAGATCTTTTATAACAATTTTAATCATACTATTAATCTCTTAATTGTTTTCCTGTTAAATTCAGAAAAATTGTTTCAACATTGGTTTTTAATATTTCGATATTGTTGAACTCCAGTCCTGCCTGATTGCAGAAAGACACCAGTTTGGGCAGTTCAGTTTTAGCATCAGAGGTATAGAAATGAACAATGTTCTCAGTTAGTTTTATATCGCTCCGGAAAGATCTCAGCTTTTTATAGTTATCGTTGTTCATACCCGAGAAAGTAATGGAAATAATCTCTTTTACAGGGCTGTTTTTCTTTAGCTCTTCCAGTGTACCCTCCGCAATAATTTCTCCGTTATCAATTATGCCTATCCGATCGCAAAGCCTTTCTGCTTCTTCCATATAATGAGTAGTATAGATGATCGTTATCCTTTCATGATGTAATTTTTCAATGACCTCAAAAATTAAATTTCTGCTTTGCGGGTCTATTCCAACGGTTGGTTCGTCTAAAAACAGAATTTTAGGCTTGTGCAGCAAGGCTGCTGCTATGTTTATCCTGCGTTTCATGCCACCGGAATAATTCTTTATCCTGTCGTTCTTTCTGTCTTCAAGCCCAAATAGTTGCAGTAATTCATTTGCTTTTTGCGATAATTCCTGTTTTGGAACATTATAAATCCCGCCCCAAAACATTAAATTTTCCAAAGCTGTAAGATCATTGTATAAAGCAATCTCCTGAGGCACGACACCCGTTATTCTTTTTATTGCGTTTGTATCCGTTCTTAAGTTGAGGTTTTCAATGAAAACTTCTCCGGAATCTGCAATTAGCAGGGAGCTTAAAATGGATATTGTAGTAGTTTTTCCTGCTCCGTTGGGTCCCAACAACCCATACAATTCCCCTTTTTTAATTGAAAAGTTAATTCCTTTAAGGACCTCTCTGTCTCCAAAGGATTTTTTTAAATTTTTTACCTCTATCATGTTTTCTGCAGAGTGTTTTTTTATTGAGTTTAACGTATGAATATTTGAAACGTTTGGCATACCGAAGCATTTTATCCCAGATTACAACTGTTTCTAATACTGGATGTGCAGCCCGGATATATATAACAGTAGCAAATGATTACACATCTTGTTGGCAACTGTTGTTTATTCAACTATCAATATTCAATGTCCAAAGGTAATTCATTCGCAGATTCTATTAATATTTTTACGTCATTTAATCCTTTTGCACCTTTGAAAATATTATTCTCTTTTATCATTTGGTTAATCCTTGCATGTAAATCAATCGGGTCAGATCCTGATACTTTCTTTACTGTATCAACTCCTAAAGCATATAGCATCTGTGCGTAAGTCACTCCAACCCATTTTATTCTTGACAAATCAGTCAGTCTGGTTAATTCAATTATGTCCTGAAGATCAATCCCTAACGAATCTGCAAGTTTCTGTCTGTCGGACTTTTTTATGACCTTGTTATATATCTTTTCTGTATTTGTAATTCCTGTTTTCTCCAACTTATCAAATGTGTTTTTTGAAATCCCGACAAAATCAGCAAGCTTGTTTGGCTTTGGCAGAGTGCTGTTTAATTCTTTGAACAAAATAGTTAAATAATCTCCCGACAGGCAATCAACTTTTGAGAGTTCTGCGTACTTGTCCTTTTTCCTGAGTACCTCAATCAGTTCTTTGACATTTTTAATCCCAACACTCTTAAAATATCCGAACCGCTCATCCAATTTCTCTTTAAAGATCATCCTGCCCGGAGGTAAATATACTGATCCCAGCTTTATCCGATAATCATCAATTGTAATTTTTTCCAGGTCAATATAATATCCCATGATTTATATATTTACTTGGTTTCTATTGGTTTTCGGAGGTGTTATTACACTGGTTGCCAAAGGTAATAAAACATACCGTGTTTTATGCGCTTTTGATTTATTATTTTTAAAATCTTATGAACTATTGAAGCAGTTGTTGATAAATCCGGTAATGCAGCGCTTATGCCAGACAAAAGATTTTAACAGGGGGTATTTTGCCCGGATTTATTAATCTTGTGATATTTTCTTTCCTTTATAATTAAGTGAAGTGAAACAGCCCAATCCACCAATATATGTATTAAAGAAAACACTATCATTAATGAAATAGCCTCCAAAACCATGATATGCAGGAACCGGATACAGACCACCTCCAAATTCACCATTTGCACTTATATTTAAGGCTACATCAAGAATATTGATTAAAGAGTCATTTGCTTTTGTTATGGCGATAATGACAGTTGTATCGTAATAAAACGTTGAATCTCCACAATGATAAACACCAGTTTTACTACATTTATAATCACCAATGAATTTATCTCTGTAATCAGGAATAACATTGTTTTCTTTTTTACAGCCAATGAGAAGTAACGGTAATAATAGGAACCACATTGAATTTTTCATTTGTTCAGGGGTTTTATCTGATTTTATTACAGAGGGTATATAAGAACTTTCATCACGGATGTGTTTCAGATATTCTACAGGCTCTTTATACATATCTTACTTCATTTAAAATCTTTGGTACTATATAAGGACTTAATCCATTTTTTGTAGCAATATCAACTTTGTGATCTTTAAATAATTTTTCAATAAGGTCATATACTGCCATATAGTTGTCAAAATTTTCCTTCTCAGGTTCAAAATCAATCAATATGTCAATATCACTGTTTTCCGACTGTTCGTCTCTGGCATATGAGCCAAATAACCCAATTGATTTGATTCCAAGTCTGTAAATTTCTGATTCTTTGGACTTTATGATGCTGAGAATATGTTCTTTATTTGTCATTTTAAAATGATTTATGCAAATATAATAACCTTTTGTCTGTTTACATTTTCTATCTCCGGAAATTATAGCTAAAGACTGGCAATATGACTAATGGTAAGATTTTTTCACTATCTTTTAACCGAAATCGTTTGACTGGCCTGATGAAAAACCTGGGCTATATTATCTTTATTATTTATATCCAAAGTTATGTTGTGTTAAGTTTTTTGTCATTGGCTAATTAGTCCCTTAATTATATTCCACTCGTCTGGTGTCACATAAAAATTTGCTCCTCTTGGGTTGCGAATTATCCTCATCATCTGTAGTCCATTTGTCTTAAGGATTCCCTCTTTTAAAAGTGGTCTGTTTAATAGATTTTTTACAATTTTCATTTTCACTCTTAGTTTTTTTCCTTCTCTTTCATTTGCGTCAATCCAATATTTTTTCTCTGCTTCGGATTCCACCGGTTTGTCAATAAATTCCCTTATGCTTCTGCGTCTTGAGAATAAGTTATGCAATTGTTCATAATTGGCTGCCTCTTTTACATCCGGCAGGTCAAACAGATCCACGGGTGAAATCGTTCTTCCATTGATTTGAATTGCACCTGTCGGACAAACTGCCATACAATGCCGGCATCCAATACATCCAAAGATAGGATTATCGCTCATACATGCTTTATGGTCTTTGATTGTAAGACTAAAATCTTTGCATACTTCAACACATTTTGCACAGCCTGTGCATAAGTCCTTGTCTGTTTTTATTTCGCCACTTTCTTTTACTCTGGATGTTGGAATTGACATAATCTGTTTTCCTAAAGATTTATTAGATGAATTATGTATTTGTTATTTTACAGTGTGCACAACCGTTCCGCAGCTTGACGCTGTACTGATCTTTTCAAATTAACTTCAATCAAAGAAAGAACTTTCAATTAATACAAATCGTATAATTGGTAAATTTACGTACATTTTTTTTAGACAACCTTTCTTCCTGTTCTTAAAATATTCCTGAGTTCAGGAGTCTCTGTCTGTAAAAAACAAATTCTTGGTTCTAAAAAATCTGAATAATATGCTCAGAATACCAGATTCCCTACTTTTTGAAAATAAAATAAACTGCAAGGATCAAAAAAGAAAATCCTATAGCATGATTTACTCTGAAGGTTTCGTTTTTGAAAACCAAAATAGTGAAGAAAGTAAACACAATCAGAGTTATAACTTCTTGTATGACTTTAAGTTGCCATAAATTAAATACTCCGCCATTTTCGTTGAAACCAATCCTGTTGGCAGGAACCTGAAATGAATATTCAAATAGGGCAATACCCCAGCTTATCAGAACTATATAGGGTAAGGGCAGAGTGTTGAACCAGGTCATATCTTTGAATTTCAAGTGACCATACCATGCAAAAGTCATAAAGATATTTGACAATATAAGCAATCCGATTGTATAAAGACCTTTCATAGATTTATTGTAGGAATTTAAATTGTTTTTGCGCACCAAAAGTAGTGAATAAAGCTGGCGAGTTGGTTTAGGAGTTGATATAAGCTGTTAAAGCAAAAAACCCCAATGCCGGGAATACTGGCATTTACTCTTTTGTTTATTGAGCTAAAAAGTCTATGTTTGATATTGATTGATACTAAACTTCATTATGGGCTTTGCCAAATATCTTCAACTTCAAAATCTTCTATTTCGAATTCAAAAATATACTCATTAATTATTCCTTGAATTTCCAGTGGCAAAAGCACTTTAACTTCTTTTCCTATATATTTTTCTGTTAGATGTCCTAATTCTTTTTTAGTATTAGCTTTATAAGGGAACAATGGTGCAATTATCCAACCAGAATATGGTCCGCTTTCGCTTTTAATATTATCAGCCGGTATGATCAAATCTTCAATATCAGTGTTTTTTGCTATCACAGATGGTGGTTGCGGATAATTTTTGTCAATAAATCTTACACCGGTATGTATGACCCTTCCGCTTGAACCATTTTCGTTTACATAAACAGCTTCGTCCCAAATAATTTTAATTGAATGGTCTGTCTTATTATGCATTGTAAAATCGAATTGGGTAGTTGATGGATACCAAACAATTCTGATCATATCATCTTCGTAACTGTACTTTGTTTTATCTCCTTCCGGAAAACTTATGATTTTAGATTCTCCGTATCTTTCTTTAGCATCTTCAGGCCGTTCAACATTTTTAAGACCAATATTATATAAGCCTTGATATGTCATGCAGCTTGTCATCATGAATACAAGAAGTAATAAGTAGCAAATTCTTTTCATACCATGCTGTTTAATAATTAGTTATACATATGTTAGTGGTAGTATTAATCGCAATATCTTATCCACGAAACAAATATACAACATTTGTTAATTTGAAGATAAAATACTGATGTAAGAACTATGGTGTTTTAAAGGATATTCAGAACAGAAAAAATATAGTTTGATGCTATTTATTTGGTCATTGACAGGCTCTGTTTATTGATGTTGTGAATGCCTCTCTTATGCTACAAGTCATTTCAATTTCTTTGGTAACTGCTCGAGACTATTTATTTCGGACGTGCTTTAAATGCTATGAATTTTTCATGTAACGAACTTCATTTTTTTTAATAGAGATTCCACGTTTACAATAGCAATCCTTGATGCTATATCTGACATGGCATAGGGTAGTATCAGTGTGTCATTGTATATCATTCCGCCACATGAATAAATAACATTTGGAACATATCCTTCACGTTCCTCTTCGTTTGCTGACAGCAGGGGTTCGTTGAGTCGGGCTATGATCTTAGAAGGGTCATTCAAATCCAGAAGAATAGCACCGATTGAGTATTGCCGCATATTTCCTACACCGTGGGTGAGTACCAACCATCCTTTTTCAGTTTCTAGAGGTGATCCGCAATTCCCTATCTGGACAAATTCCCAGGGATGTTCGGGTTTTTGAATGAGTTTGGCTGTATACCAGAAATGCAGGTTGTCGGAGAACATGATATAGTTATTTACTCCGTCCTGTCTTGAAAGCATTACGTATTTTCCGTTCACTTTCCGAGGGAAGAGTGCCATTCCTTTTCCTCTTACTCCATCACCGTTTAGAGTAATAATGTTGAAAGTTTGAAAATCCTTTGTTTCTATAAGTTGAGACAAAATGCTGTGCCCGTTAAATGCAGTGTAGGTTGCATAGTAGGTCTCTTCTCCGCTATCGTGAGTAAATTTAACAAAGCGGGCATCTTCAAGTCCCTTGCTTTCATTGGATGAAACAGGATAGATAACGCGTTCACTAAGAGCTGTTCTATCATCAAATCTTATCCTATAGTTTGAGTCGGCCAGCCAATTTGCTACGTTAATTGTCCAGTTATCTGCCTTTATTCCGGGATTCATATATACTTCCTGTATACTTTGTTTTAATTCCTCATGTGTAAAAAAGCCGGGCAGTTTATTCACAATGTTCATACTGGTTTCATTCCAGGCTTTCAGATCTTTAAGCTTTAGCCGAAATAAAACATTGTCATAAAACGGATCATGAACAAGTTCAGGAGTTTCAACATGTTCTGAAACACTGTCAAAATTAAACGTGAAATTTTTATCAATTATTCCACTTCTGAAGACAATAGTGGAAATATGTCCTTCACCTGTTGCTCTAAGACTCATAATAAACCTGATGCTTCCTTCAGGTAGCAGAGATTGATCAGGATGAGGAACAATGGACGGATTGAAAAGTGCAGCAGACTCAATTGAATATTCCATAGTAAGATATGCTCCGATAAGCAATTTTTGAGTTTTGCTAAGGTTGAATACATTTGGAATATATTCAGCGACCTTATCATAATTTCTTATCAATTGTAGTTTTATATCCCGGTGACGATCGGCAAAATTCTCCAAGGTTTTTGTTAAAAGCTTCCTAGCTTCTTTTTCGCCAAGGTTTATGACTCTGAGTGTTAAATTTCCTATTCGTTCCAATTCTTGTGGAATATGCGGTAATGCGATTACCCGTGAATTGTCCCCAACGATCTTTAGTTTTTTGCGTTTTACAATTTGTTTAATGCTCATAATAGGTTTTTTGCAATTAGTTGTTCTTGATTCTTTTAATTTGTTCATAAACAGCAATATAGCCGTTCACCATTTTTTCCAGGCTGAACTCGTTCAATGCCCATTCACGACAATGTTGTCTGTTGATAGTGTTTATTTTATTCATTGATCTGGCTGCTTCATCAATAGTATTTACTAAAAAACCCGTTTTGCCTGGCTTGATCAATTCGGGCATAGATCCTCTGTTAAATGCCACTACTGGTGTTCCACACATCATGGATTCGGCTACACTCAGACCAAAGGGTTCGTCAAAGTGTATGGGATGTAGCAACGCATACGCATTCCCTATTAGTTTATCTCTTTCTTTTGGTCCTGAATTACCAACATAAACAATTTCTTTGTTATTAATATGGGGTTTTATTTTTTCTTCGAAATAAACCTGATCCTGAATAAGCCCTGAAATTATTAATCTTCTTCCTGATTTTTTTGCTATTTCAATCGATTCCAAAGTGCCTTTTTCAGGGTGTATTCTGCCAAAGAACAGCAAATAGTCTTCAGGACTTGGATTATAGGTGAAGTCATTAGTGTTTATGCCGTTATATACGGTTGCAATATAATCAAGCTCAGGACTGCGATCGGAATTGCTAATTGATACGTAAAAAGTGTTGCTGTTATATTTTTTGTAAACAGGTATTATTTTCTTTGACGAGAATCCGTGAATCGTGGTAACAATCGGAGTTTTAATCAGGCGGGAGTAGGTGAGAGGAAGGAAATCGTAATTATTATGAATTATGTCAAAATCGGATGCATGTTCCATTATATTGCTAATATGCAAGCATTCCCATACTTTAGGATCAAGTGACTTGTCTTCGGAGTATGCTGTTTGCGATACATATTTCAGTTTTGCATTTGTACGGGAATTGCCTGTTGCAAAGAGTGTTACATCTATTCCTTTTTTCACCAGTCCTTCAGCAATATTTGACGTCACCTGTTCCCATGGTCCATATTTCAGGGGTGGCGTTCGCCATGCTAAAGGAGATAAAATTCCAATTTTCATCTATTTATTTTGTTTTAATACCGCTATACCTGTTATTTTTTTATTGAATCAAACAGGAAGAGATAATTGTACTATATTAAACATCAATTCTTTACAGTGCATTTCTGCTGTTTTTAAGGCAATGCTCTACAAGTTCATCTATAATGGCAGTTCCAACACACATTACTGTATCAGCTGCTCCCCAATAAATTTTTATGCTTCCATCATTCTCTGGTATTGTACCACAAGAAAAAACAACATTTGGCACATAGCCTGTAATCTCATAAGTTTCTTCAGGTTGAAGGATCCATTTATCGCCTACTGCAATTATTTTTGTCGGATTTTCTAAATCATGTAAAGCGACTCCCAGCCTGTATACACTTCCTGCCATGGTTTGGAATACTCCGTGGTATATATTCAGCCATCCGCGGGAGGTTTTAATTGGTGTTGCACCGGGTCCAATTTTCATTTCATCCCAATGGTACTGCACTGGTTTTATTATCATTTCAGAATCTCCCCAGTATCTCAAATCAGGTGAATAGGATATCCAGATACTCCATGGTGAAATATCGGAATGCGGGCGATCCAGTCGTGCGTATAATCCATTAAACTTCTCAGGAAAGAGTACTACATTTCTGTAATCGGCCTGGGTTATCAGAGAGAATCTCTCAACAGAACGAAAATCGCTGGTTTTAGCCAGCCCGATTCGTACTCCGTACTGTGAATAAGCACTATAGGTGATCAGGTATTCATCATCAATAAGCGCAATGCGAGGATCTTCCACTCCCCAGGCTTCATATTTCTTAAAAACTCCCTCTGAGGCAGATGTTAAGAATGGTTCAGGGTCCACCTTGAAATTAAAACCATCTGTGCTCACAGCTTTACCAATAATACTTCGTCCGTTCAGTATGTGTGATCTAAAGAGCATTATGTATTTATTGTGGTATTTTATCATACCAGCATTGTGAACTGTTGCAACAGGATAGGGAATATCTGATTTTGTAAGAATTGGATTGCCGTGATACCTTTTTATTAGCATTTTTTTAATTTTAGATTTTTGCTATTTTTTACGGTAATAATCATCATGAGCTTTTAGCACGTTTAAATAAGAGATTAGGTAAGCTAAAATACTTTCAGCTCCTTGATTCTGGTTTACTCCATAACTTTCGAGTCCGTCGAAACATCCATGGGTTTCATGATTAAAAAGGCTCATTCTCAAGTCGTTTTCTCCAAGAAACCATTCAAATGATCTGAAAAGTTTACTTAGATACTCCATGTTGTTTGAAATATTGTAAGCCTGTCGGAACATAAGAACCATCCCCATTGCATCAACCGGCTGCTGTGCAAATGACGAGCGATTGCCTTTCTTATTGTACCATTCCTGATTACCTATGATTGACAAATATCCATTGCCCATAGTATGCTTCGTTAAAAAATGCATTGATTCAAAAGCAATATGTTTGATTTTCTTTTCGTTCAGTATCTCAGCGGCATGAAGCATAGCCAAGGGTAATATGGCATTGTCATAGGCCAGTAGTTCTTCATACCAGTTCCAATTATCATGGGAGTTAAGCTGGTATTCTTTCATTAAAACTTTTGTCAACTTTTTCAGTCTTTCAATCATGATATCATCCGACATATGGCTTCTCAAATAATAGGAAATCCCGATTATTGTGTTTGCAATACTTCTTATTGATTTCAATTTTTCGGAATGTGGTATGGCTTTAAAAAACATGTGGCTACTACTCTTATAGTAATAATCGGTGGGTGAATTGCTCATCATATACCCTAAAGCCCATATTGCTCTTCCGAAAGAATCTTCTGATCCCACCCCTTCAAGAAACTGCCGGTTAAAACTTACCAGGTTTCTGAATCTGCCGTCATCATTCTGCATGTAATGGATATAACTTAGATATGTTGAACACAGCCTGAGTGCCGTTGTGTCTTTTTTAACCTTATAGGCCATCAGAGCCGTAAGCAGTGCTCTGGCATTATCGTCAAGACAATATCCTTCTTTAAGGTTTGGTATTCCAAAATATCCGTGCTGGATAATTCCAAAATCATCAGTTAGTCTATTCACATGTTCTATGGAATATGCAGGTAATAGGGAAATATCGAAAGGAATAAGTCCTTTTTTTTCTGATTTACTATCTTTTTCAACAACAGTTTTAACCACATCATTGTATATAGCGCCAATTTTAGACCAGCTTATATTTTTCCCATATTCCAATGCCTTTCTCTGTATTTCCATCCTTTTGTCCGGATTGTCAAGGAGGTCAATCAATATTCGTGACAGTTCGCCGGTATTTCCAAAATCAAAAAGAACACCTCTGCTATCGTTAAGCAATTCAGCTGCATGCCAATAAGGAGTTGATACTACTGGTAATCCTGCTCCCAGAGCATATGTCAGCGTTCCGCTTGTCACCTGTTGTTCATTCAGATATGGTGTAATATAAATATCGGATGCATACAGATATTTAAACAATTCTTTTTGTGTGGTAAATTCATTGAGTAAGACTACATTTTCTTCAAGTTGTAAATCTTCTATAAGTTGAGTCAGGTACAAACGATATTCCTCTCCTAAATGTCGCATAACAGCAGGATGGGTTTTCCCAAGAATAATATACAAGACATCTGGATGTTTTTTAACTACTTCAGACATTGCTTTTATAGCAATTTCAATCCCTTTATTTCGGCTTACGAATCCGAATGTTAGCAATATCTTTTTTTCATTGAACCTGAATTCTTTTTTAGCTTCTTCCCGAACATATTTATATTCTGGAACACCATGCTCAACGAGGGCAATCTTAGATTCCGGCACTTCGTATATTCCGATTAGCATCTCAATAGCTTTCTTGCTCATTACCACCACTTGGTTGGCCATTTTACAGATGCGCTGCATAATCTCCTTTTGTGAGTAGGAAGGTGTCTGCAAAACTGTATGCAAAGTTACCACAAGAGGTATTTTAAGTTGGTTGAGCAGTGGTAGTATATAAACACCATCGGTACCCCCGAAAATACCAAACTCATGTTGTAATATACAACACTCAGCACCGCTCATGTTTATATATTTCGCTGCCGAGAGATAATCTTCCTGAAAATCCTGTCTTATGGTAAACCTTACTTCTTCCGGATAGTTCAGTTCCTCATCGGTGTCTTTCAAAGCCACAATGAAGCTTCTTTTATTATTTGCTTCTAATGGATCGGAACCAATCATAGATCTGTATAAATTTTCTGTAAAAGTTCCAATTCCACATTGACGGGGAGGATATGTTGATATGTAAGCATTTTTCATTTGGTATAATTTTTATAAACTTGTGAATAAATTAGTAGTATCCCAAAAAGTGCGTGATTTTTATTTTGATTTGTCACAAAGTTAATCAATTTTTTTGTCTTTTTTTATAATTATGACTAGTGGGGAGTGAAGAAAAGGCGTAGCTTAAGCAGAACTGCCCATTAGTCATCCCATTTAAATTTCTTTTATTCAAAATCCAGTTTTGGTACTTTTCTTTGATGCGCTTTACGACTCATTGCTACACAAGCCAGAAGAAGTTTGGTGGCTTCTGGATTGGGTAAAGCTCCACGCATACGGGTTGTGCGCTTAAAGTCTCTGTTAAGACGTTCTACCCAATTCGTTGAATAAATCATTGATCGTATTCGATGATCATATAATATGTAAGTAAAATACAATTCGTTACGAGCGTTGTTTTTGCGTCTTCCAAAATAGGGATAATATTTCCCCTAATAATCGCAAAACCCTGAATATCTTTGTTTGGCAGCTTCTATTGTATCATTGCGATCATCTGACCGGAAGACCTCTCTAAAACCTTCTGATAGGGCTGCTTTGTGTTTAGGCTTAACTTCTTTAAGAAATACTCTGTGAAGATGAGTGGTGCAAAGCTGAATGTCAGCACTAAGAAAATGCTTCCATATCGCTTTTTATATATCGGTCAATCCATCTGTAACAAATAAACCAACATTTGATAAACCTTGTTTCTTTAAGCGTTCAAAAATAGCTTCCGATTGCTTGCTACCTTCTGTTGGAAAGTAAAATACTCCTAAAACCTCACGGGTACGGTCACGACATACTGCTAATAAAGTGTAATAGGCTTCCTTACTAACGCTATCTACCTGATGAGTGGAAATAAATGTAGAATCAATGTAAACAATAGGATAATAGCTTTCTAATGGATGATTAAGCCACTTAAATACTTCTTCACGGGCAAGATCAAACATTCGACTTACCTGACTATTGCTATAATGTTTGCCATAAATCTCTTAAAAAACACCGCTTACTTGTTTGGTGGTTAAACCTGGTTTATATAAACGGAAGCCTAAGCTCCGGGCTACTTGTTCCTGGTTTTTTTTAATAAACCTAAAATAACCGGATAAAAACCATCATTACCTGTGTGTGGTACTTGTAGCTCAGGCATTTGCTTATTCCCAAAGGATTTACTCAATGTGGCATAATAATAATTGGCTTATCTGCCTTGGAATTATTTCTGTTTTTTTACTGTATATGTGGAGAATGATGATTTGTATCTACTATCTCACGATACTTATGAAAGATGACTTTATAATCTTCCCAAGTGTTTCGCTTAAGTGAAGGGTCACGCAGCAGGGCTGCAGGATGATAAACTGGTATGGCAATACGATTCCTGATATTGATCAGTTTTCCATGATCTCTTGTGATCCTGTAATTCGGCCCTGCCATGTGTTTTAGGGCAGTGGCACCCAGCAATACCAGAATTTGTGGATTTATCATCTCAATTTGTTGCGTCAGCCATGGCATGCAAACTGATGCTTCTTTATCTGATGGCAGCCTATTCCCCGGTGGTCTGCATTTGACTATATTGCTGATAAATACATGTTTATCACGGGTAAAACCGCAGGCCGCAAGGATTTTATCCAGTAATTGTCCAGATAACCCCACAAAGGGTCTGCCCTGAATATCCTCGTCTCTGCCTGGTGCCTCACCTATCAGCAATATCCCTGCATGAAGGTTCCCTTCGCCAAATATGACATGATTGCGTGTTTTACAGAGATTACATTTCCTGCAATTCAAAATTTTGTTTCTAAGTGCTTCGATTTCCGGTAAAAAGTTAAACATTGTTCTGGTTAACTGAATTATTTTAAGTGTTCAAAAAGATTATTAAAATTACACAACTGATACGTTGTTTAATTTTTTGTTCAAAATTAACAATAACTATTGTCAGGCGAATGTATCATTATTTAATACCGATTGGAAAAATATAATAGACCAATTTTCGCTCTGCTCGATTGTTCTATATATTTAAACCATCGGCATTTACGTTTGTAGATTTACAAAACAGTTTGGACTATTTTGTAAATACAAATCGTATAATTTTGGTCATTAATGCTTTCATGATGCTGCTGCACGGTGCATTATCAGTATATATTCAGAGGAAGCTGAAGATTTCTGTAAGAAAGACCTGATTTCCCGGTTTCAATATGGATACATGATTAGCAATGACTTGTTTCATTGATGTTTAGAGGTTGTATTGCAAAGGTTTCGAAATATCAACAAAATAAGAATCAGAAAATTTAGAAAGAGAAAAGAGTAATAAGAATGAGCAACCATAAGTGTTTGGTTATCTTAGAATAAAAATCTTGTGTGGGCTGGTCTTTTTCAAGGTGGTCATCTTGAAAATTTTCTCAGGTAATAGTTGTGATTTTTATATTCGATCTTTTCTATCAATTTATTACTGATCAATTCTGTCAACATATTAATATGCCCATCCGATTTTTTCAATAATTCCAGAATCGCATCTTCTCTCATAGGGTGTACGGCTGTTATACTTAATAAATCTTCACTGAAATTCCCTGTAGAAGCAAATGCATTTCCTTCATAACCCGTTAATAATTCTACTTTAGCGATGTGCTCTTTAAAAATATAATATGCACGGTTAACACTGTTCTCATCCGAGGGAATTGCCTCTTTATATGCGGGTGGTCTTGTTGGAATAGCGATATAGGCGGTGTCAGGTTTATAAATTAATATATGCTGCACAGTGTTTTTCAAGTCGCTGTCCGAATCATTAATATCTTTTATCAACATTGTTTCAGTAATAAGCTTCCCGGTGAATTCCTCTGCAAAAGAGCGTACGCCATTTATAATTTCATTCAGAACAAGCCCTTTATGGGGTTTATTCAAAAGCTTCCATTTTCCGATATCAAAAACATCAGCTTTTACTGATACATAATCAGCTTTGTGAAGGTCTTCCCTTACATCAGGGTAACTCATTAATGAGCCATTTGTGATAACTGCAACAGGTGTGCCGGTGGATTTTAGCATCGTGATCAGCTTACCAAGGTTGATATCAAGGGTAGGTTCACCATCAGGCACAATAGTTATATAATCTGGAAAATCATTTTTGTCTTGAATATTATCCAGGATCATTTTTACTTCATCTGCAAGTTTCTCAGGTTTGTAGAATTCCCGCCTGTCAACCTGCATTTTTACAGCTTTGCCAATCTGACAATACAAACATGAATAAGTGCAGATTTTATGAGGAATGTTATTAACTCCTAAGCTTCTGCCAAGCCTTCGTGAAGGAACAGACCCAAAAGTTCTTCTATCCATTTCTATTTATAAATATTGATTTGATGTCAACCAGTCAGCATTGAATTTGATAATTATTACCGCTGAATTAAAGAACAGGTAAGTGTCAATTTTAATCTGAAATCTTTTGAGCTTTTATGACCACAAAACTACCGTTACCATATCCATTCTGAACCTCCTGGATCTCTGTAATCTCTCTGGGCAGGCCGAATATAGTCTGGTAAGTTTTAATAATTCTAAAATTATTATCCATCAGATACTTATAGATTTCATTGGTGCTATAGAAAACAGTGGTTTAGCCCCCTTAAATTCGGACAATTTGATTTAACGATTCAAAGATAAACATATTTCATTTTAAATTTGCATCAGCAAGGAACGACCGAAGGTGACCTTTGAACCGATGGTTGTTGAAGTGTTTCGGGCCCGATCGCTTCATTTAAGCAAGGAACTTCCCTCAGGTTCTCATTACCCGATAGTTGCTGGTATCTGATTTTAAGTAAAAACTTCACTTTGTTTTTAGCCAATACCTTACGTTCAATAAGTCCTTTATTCCAAAGTTCGGTGAACGTACGGGGAGGCAGATTGGCAATCGCAGCATGTAGCCTTGTATTGTTATAGGTTTCATAAAAAAGGATCAATCGCTCATTTAACTGTTCGAGATCCCAAAAAACCTGTTTTGACAAGGCCTTCGATAAAATGGAATGAAAGCTTTCAATATGGCCATTTTCCTGCGGCGTATAAGGATGTGTAAAAACCTGGTCCAAATGATTTTCTTTAAAAAAGTTCTGTATCTTTTTTGCGGCAAATTGTGGTCCGTTGTCGTTTCTT